>Ga0210384_10002990_pt1 | contig 20022 bp, 21 predicted proteins | sample IncBWH2MmetaG_FD_160574 | JGI IMG/M metagenome (GOLD analysis project Ga0210384, IMG submission 160574) | Forest soil microbial communities from Barre Woods Harvard Forest LTER site, Petersham, Massachusetts, United States - Inc-BW-H-2-M | ecosystem: Environmental > Terrestrial > Soil >...
AGGCCTCCGCGCTTGCAGCGCCGCAAGAGGTACCGATCGTGGATGAGCGCATATCGATCACGCTGCCCGCCAATGGCCTCGCGACGGTCGAGGTGGCGCCGGGGCAGCGCTAGCCGCGGTTAAAAAATAGCACTTGCGAATCCTGCTCTATGTGCTACAGTCAGTAACACTATGAACAGTAACACTACTCAAAGTCACGATCCTGCCGAACTCGGTGAGCTGGAGCGGGCCGTTCTGGAACTCATTTGGGAGCACGGCGTGCAAAGCGCCGACCAAGTCCGAGAGCATCTCGTCCAACAAGGCCGTCCGCTCAAGGAATCCACGATTCGGACCGTGCTGCGCCGTCTCGAAGAGAAGGGCTATTTGAGCCACTCCATCGAAAGCCGCACCTTTCTATACCGCCCGGCGGCATCGCGGCAGGCGGTCGCCGGGCGCGCCGTGCAACGCATCGTGGATTGGTTCTGCGAGGGATCGGTGGAAACACTGCTGGCCGGCATGGTGGATTCCCAGGTACTCGATCGCAAGGAACTGCAACGCCTTGCCGAGCGCATCGCTGCATCGAAGAAGGGGAAAAAATCATGAGCACTCATTTGTTGCTTGAAGCCGCCGTGCGCTCCTTGGTGATGGGCGCGATCATCGTGGTTGCCCTTCGCCTGCTGCGGATTGAGCAAGTCCGCGCGCGGCGCACGGCCTGGCTGCTGGCACTGGTCGGCGCACTGGCCATGCCCATTTTGGTGGCCGCGCACATCGGACCGCGACTCCTGCCGGAACTCGCGTTCGTCAAGCCTCCTGCGGCGCACCCCCAAGCAGTGCGCGCAGTGTATGGCGAATACCGTGGACCCATGACCGAGTCCCCTGCCGGCATGCCGCAGGTCATCGCGGCGCTCGATCCGCGCACGCCCACCATCGACGATGATCGCGACCTCGCGCCTGGCATGGGCAATACTGTTTTGTCGCTGGCCGTGTTTGGCTACTGCGTCGTGGCCACGATGCTGTCGCTGCGTCTTTGCGCCGGCATCGGCTTTGCGTTGCGCCTGCGCAATCAAGCAGAGCTTGTCATTTTTCCGTTCGATCCGGAATTGGATGTGCGCACGAGCGCACGATTTGCCACCCCGGTGACGATCGGCTCGAGCGTGCTGCTGCCGAGCGACTACACGTCGTGGGATGAAGCAACACTGCGCATCGTCCTGTCGCACGAGCGGGCCCACGTGCGCCAGAAGGATTTCTACATTCACGCTCTGGCAGGACTGCACTGTGCGCTGTTCTGGTTCAACCCCTTCAGCTGGTGGCTGCAACGGCAGCTGTCGGAACTGGGCGAAGCCTTGAGCGATTGTGCGGCCGTGGGGCAAGCCGAGAGCCGCACTTCTTACGCCGAGGTCCTGCTGGCATTCGCGTCACGATCGCACTGGCCGCTGACCGGTGTGGCGATGGCGAGCGCCAGCAACCTCACGCCGCGCATCGAAAGATTGCTGAGCGATGGAGGTTTTGAAAAATCGTTTGCACCGAAGCAGCGCTTGCCGTTCATCGCTGCCGGCGTGGTCGTGTTGGCGATGGTCGCGTCCACCTCGATGGTGCGGGCGACCGATGCAACCACGCCCAATGCACCCGCCGCACCCAACCCACCGGCGGCGCCCAACGCCCCGGCGGCGCCCGACACGCCTTTAGCGCTGGCTCCCAACGCAGCGGCGCCCGAGACGCCTTCCGCGCCCAACCCGCCCGCGACGCCGGCAACAATCAACACTCCCGCGCCCCCCGCGACCGACACGCGCGCCGCAAAAAAGCCCGTCAGAGTCAGAAAGCTCTCCAACAGGGATTTTAAATCCGAGGCGGATGCCGGCAATGCAGATACCGTGGTTGAGCATGACGACGCCGCCCAGGATGAAGAGGGCGTGCTTGCCATTCATTCGGGGCATTCGCACATGATGTTCGATTCTGGCGATAGGTTGCCTTCCCACGATGGCGACTACATTTATTTTCAGCACAACGGCAAGCCCTACCTGATTCAGGACCCGCAGATCATCGCGAAAGCTCAAACATTGCTCGAACCGATGAAGTTGTTGCGCGAGAAGCAGAGGTTGCTCGGCGATAAACAAGCTTTGTTGGGCGTGCAGCAGCGGATGCTCGGTTCACAGCAGCGCGCGATCAAGCTGGCCGAGTCGCCGGAATTCAAGCAGCAGATGGCGGAGTTGCAAAAGACGATCAAGGAGCTCGACCTGCCGCGGCTGACCGCGCAGATCGACCAGCGGGCGCTGGCCGAATTACAATCTCACCTGGGTGAAATTCAGGCCCAGGTGGGACAACTGCAATTCGAGTTCGGTTCGCAGCTGGGAAAATTCGGCGAGGAGCAGGGCAGGCTGGGGGAGCAACAGGGCAAATTGGGCGAGCAGCAGGGACTGTTGGGCGAGCAGCAGCGCAAGATTGCCGAGGAGGCGAGGCGCCAGTTGAAGCCGCTCATCGAACAGGCGATCCGCGAAGGCAAGGGCAAGCCGCTCTCGGACTAAAGAAATCGACGATGTCCAGGCCAGAATTTACACCCCAAGCCGCTCAAAACTAACGCGCATCCAGGTCTTCTCAGTGTGCCGGTCTGTTGCCGGCATCGGTGTAGTACATTCGATTCGCTTTCGTGTCGATGTAGATATGCAGATGCCCGAGGATTGAATTGCCAAGCCTGAGCGGATAAAAGTAGAGACATCCGGTGTACCCAATTACATCCCCTTTTCTTGTCAACCGGCATCGGTACGGAGGATCGACCAGACTCACTCGCTCGTCGATCACCGACAAGCCTGATGTTGACATCTTCATGGCCCGATAACTCGCGACGACCATACCGTCCGAATTCTTTTCGGTTTCGATCCCAGCTGAATCCTTGTCAAAACCATAGACCCGCTTGGTGACGTCCGTGGACAACGTGCTGACGCTGGTTCCGGTTGAAAATGTTGCCTCTATTTTTCGCCCGTCAAGTCTCATGGGGAAGTAAAATTCTCCCAAGGGATTGCGCTGCAGGGGCACTACTTCAAATTCCGTCGCCCAGTACACCGGATGGGTGCATTTCCCCGGTTCATAGAAACTGAGCTTCCCCGCCGCGAGATCGAGCTCGAGGTCCATTGTCCAGAGCAGTCCGTTGCCCAGGCTCCCGACGACGTCGGAGTCATCGCTGGCAGACCTTGTGATTTGTGGGTCGATCAATAAGCCCGGATCTCGAAACGCTAGTTGGCCAACGGCGAAATCGTGAATCGACGCGTAGTTCAAGATTTTTTGGGACCCCGAAAAAGCTTCGACTCCAGGGCCAAACGCCTTGACCGGCAACTTCATCCGGTCGACCGCCTCTTGTGTGATCACGCTCAGGTGACTTGCGATCTCGATGTACATGAACGCCGCCACCCCATTGATTGAAACTGGCACAAGGACCGAGCCTGTCGAGGTACGCTTGAGGTTGACGGATGCGAGGCGATGCATTTCGCAGCTTTCGTGCGGTGGCGGCACCTCGTCGGCTTGAACAGTTTGAAGCTGCTCACCACCGGTAAGCACGCTAACCGTCAGCCACCAGCTTCTGAGTAGAGTACGGCGCATGACCACATGGGCACCTTGGAATGAGGAAGGGCATATTGCTTCATCTAACGGGGCTCGCTTAACCTCAACAATCCCACAATTCATCCATGTCTTCGGGATCGTCCATTTCGCAACTGTCCGCGGACTCCGGCTGCAAGGTAGACCAGTCCGCATGATGCCAAACGGCGGTGGCGATGCCGGCCGTCGATAACTCGCGCCGCTGCGGTTTGGGTCCGAAGCGGCTGGCAATCAGACTCAAGCCCGGGTTGTGTCCGCAAATCATGATGTGGACCAACGAGGTCGCGCGATGCGCGAGGAGCTGCCAGGTTCTCTCGGGCGTCGCCAGATACAGTTCCCGGGCGCACTGAACCTGTTTCGCATCGAGCTCGCAGGTCGTGGCGATGATTTCCGCCGTCGCCCAGGCGCGTTCGGCCGGACTCACCAAGATGAGGTCGGGCACGAGATTGCGTTTGACGAGGCGCGAGGCCATCTCCTGCGCCTCGATACAGCCGCGATGCGTGAGCGGGCGCTCGTAGTCCTCCGGATACGCGTCGACGGCTTCCGCTTTGCCATGCCGCAGCAGCGTTAGCCTGCGCGTACCCACAGATGACCGTTCTCGATTTTGGTTTCGTACACTCGCACCGGCTCGTAGGCGGGCGGGGTCAGCGCTTCACCCGTGCGCAGGCAAAACCGTGCGCCGTGACGCGGGCAGATGATCTCGTTGCCTTCGATTTCACCCCCGGTCAGCGGGGCCCCGTCGTGGGTACAGATGTCTTCAATGGCGAAATATTCCGCGCCGTTGCGCACGATGGCAATCATGCGGCGGCCCACCGTCATCGACTTGGCTTGACCGTCCGGCAATTCATGGGTTAGCCCCGCATCGATCCATGTCACAAGAAATGCCTCGCTTCACTCACATCATGCCTGTCTGCAGCCGGGCCTCGTCGGACATCATGGTTTGATTCCAGGGGGGATCGAACACCAGCTCCACGTTGGCGTGCGCCACCGTCGGAATGATCTGCACCTTGTCGCGCACGTCCTGCACCAGCACCTCTCCCATGCCGCAGCCCGGCGCGGTCAGCGTCATCTTGATATCGACCGTGCGAGTCGAGTCCGCGTTCTTGCTGACATCACACTCGTACACCAGGCCGAGGTCGACGATATTGACCGGTATTTCGGGGTCGTAGCAAGTCTTGAGTTGCTGCCAGATGATGTTCTTGATGTCTTCTTCAGAAGCGCCGGGCGGCACCTCGGGCGGCTTGGCCGAGGTCTTGCCGATGGCATCGGCGTCGTGGCCCGCAATGCGGAATAGATTGCCGTCGATGTAGACGGTGAAGCTACCCCCTAAGGCCTGGGTGATGTAGCCCACCTGTCCCAATTTGAGGTTGACCTCGGCGCCGGCGGGTATCGCCACCGCCCGGACTTCGCGCTGCACGACAACGGGTTCATTTTCGTAGTTGCGCACTTCAGCCGCTCACTCGGTCGACACGGCGGGCAGGGACTTCAAGTCCGCGGCCTTGAGCGCGGATGCCAGCGTGTGCCAGCAGAGGCTCGCGCATTTGACCCGCGCGGGATACTCGCGCACGCCGGAGAGGGCCGCCAACTTGCCAAGCTCCGAAGGCATGGGCGCGGCGTCGTCGGTCAGCAATTGATGCACGCGTTCGAAAAGTGCCAGCGCTTCCTCACGGCGCTTGCCCTTGACCGCCTCGGTCATCAAGGACGCGGAGGCGGTTGAGATGGCACAGCCCTGACCCTCGAAGCGAATGTCGCTGATGGTGTCATCGTTCAACTTCAGGCGCAGGGTCAGGCGATCGCCGCACATGGGGTTGAACCCCTCGACACTGGCGTCGGCGGAATCCAAGCCGCCAAAGTTCCGCGGCCGGCGGTTGTGGTCCAGGATCACGTCACGGTAAAGATCGTTCAGTTCCACGGCAATCCTCAGACGAACATCTTGCGTGCGCGCTCGATGCCCGCGGCAAGCCTGTCGATCTCATCGAAAGTGTTGTAGAAGGCGAAGGACGCGCGTGCCGTTGCCGGCACCTTGAAGAAATCCATGACCGGCATGGCGCAGTGATGGCCGGTGCGCACCGCAATGCCGTCCTCGTCCAGGATCGTGCCCAGATCGTGCGGATGCACGCCGTCCACGACGAAGGACACCAGGCTGGCTTTTTCCGGCGCGGTGCCCACGATGCGCAGCCCGTGAATTTTGTTGAGCGTCGCGGTGGCATGCCGGAGCAGGGCCTCCTCGTGCGCATGCGCCGCGTCCAGATCCATACCCGACAGAAAATCGACGGCGGCGCCCAAGCCGATGCCGCCCGAGATATTCGGGGTTCCGGCTTCGAACTTGTTCGGCAGCGCGTTGTACGTCGTTTTGGCGAAGGTCACGCTCAGGATCATTTCGCCGCCGCCCTGCCACGGCGGCATGCGATCGAGCAGTTGTTCGCGCCCGTAGAGCACGCCGACTCCCGTCGGCCCGTACATCTTGTGGCCGGAAAAGGCGTAGAAATCGCAGCCCAGTTCCTGCACATCGACCGGCATGTGCGAGATCGCCTGGGCCCCGTCGATCAAGGTAGTGATGCCGCGAGCCTTGGCGGCGGCGACAATGCGGCGCACCGGCAATATGGTGCCCAGGGCGTTCGACACATGCGCGCAGGCCAGAATCTTGGTGCGCGCATTCATCAAGGACACCACGGCGTCCAGATGCACCTCGCCTCGAGCATCCATTGGCGCGACGATGAGCGTGGCGCCGGTCTGCTCGCAGACCATTTGCCAGGGCACGATGTTGGCGTGATGCTCCAAATGCGTGATCAACACCTCATCACCCGTCCGCAACATCGGTCTGGCGTAGCTTTGCGCCACCAGATTGATCGCCTCGGTCGTGCCTCTTACGAAAATGATCTCGCTGCGCGAGCGCGCATTGATGAAGCGGGCGACGCGATCCCGCGCGCTCTCGTACAACGCCGTGGCTTCCTGGCTCAAGGTATGCACGCCGCGATGAATGTTGGCGTGATGCCGGCGTTCGTAGTCATCCACCGCGTCGATGACGCATTGCGCTCGCTGCGCCGAGGCGCCGTTGTCCAAATAGGCCAGCGGCTTGCCGTGCACCATGCGCGTCAAGATGGGGAATTGCCGCCGCGCGGCCTCGACGTCGAAGATCCGGTCGGTCTGTGCGAGAGCGATATTGTTCATCTAAATTTCCGCAGTGTTTGCGAGTCGGGTAATTGGCTGATCAGCGCGTTCTCGATCGCGGATCGCGCCGAGGTCACGGACATGCCGGTGAGCACATCGGCGAGAAACGCGTACACCAGCAAGCTCTGCGCGGTCTCGCGGTCGAGGCCGCGCGACAGCATGTAGAACAGCATGTCGGGATCGAGCCGTCCCGTGGTGGCGCCATGCGCGCACTTGACCTCGTCGGCGTGAATCTCGAGCTGCGGCCGCGTGTCGATCTCGGCGTTGGGAGACAGCAGCAAGCCGCGGCAGGACTGCTTCGAATCGGCGCCATTCGCGCCGGCATTGACGATGACCTTGCTGTTGAAAATCACGCGGCTGACATCGCCGGCGATCGCGCGCGCGGTTTGCCGGCTCTGCGTATTGGGCGCGGCATGGGTGACGATGTTGACGCAGTCCACGTGCCGATCCTGGTGTCCGACCAAGAGCGAGTAGCTCTCCAGGCTGGCGCCGGGCTGACTCAAGCGCGCTTCCAAGGATGAGCGCACCAGACCGCCGCCCAAGGCAATTGTGAATTGCCGGCACAGGCTATCTTGAGCTTGGTCGATGTCGAGCGCATCCAAGTGGGTTGCACCTGCGCCCGACGCGAAGACGCGGTAGTGCTCGAGCTGCGCACCTTTGCCGAGCGCGATGTGCGTATTGGAATTATTGAGGGGCGTGATGTCGCCTTCCGAAAGATGATGCTCGATGACGGTCGCGCTCGCCCCGGGGCTTGCATCGATGATGACTCGCGGGTGCGCGGCCTGCGCGCCGTCCCCGGTCGATACATGCCGAATCACGATCGGCGTCGACACCGGCCGGGTGATTTTCAAATACAGACCGTCGATGAATAACGCCGTGTTGAGCAGGACCCAGCGGCGCTGATCGGCGTCCGACGCGGGCTCGAAAAATCCTCGCAAGCGCGCAGGATCTTGATTAAATAGTTCTCTTATACTATTGATTTCAATGCCATTTATTTCCGGCAAATCAGCATCCAGCACCGGACAGCCATTGATCATGGTCAGGGTTGCCGCGTGCTGCCCGGCATTCACCAGCGACAGCGATGCGCTTGGGGTCGCGGCGCTCAGGGCTGCCGCGCTCGGTGTCGCCGTACTCGACGTCTCGCAGCCGGCCTCTCGATAGCTTTGGGCCCCGAGGGCGCGCAGGTCCGTATAGCGCCAGGTTTCATCGCGCAGCGAGGGCAGACCTAACTTTAAAAACCGCTCCATGGCAGCTTCGCGGATGGCCTGCAACGCATCGGGCGCGCGCGTGCGCCATTGCGTTTCGAAGGAGCGCAGGGCGGCACTCATGCGACTTGAGCTCCCATGACCCAGTCGTAGCCGCGGCGCTCGAGCTCGTGAGCGAGGGATTTGTCCCCCGACTTCACGATGCGGCCGCCGGATAGCACATGCACCTGGTCCGGGATGACGTAGTCCAGCAGGCGCTGATAGTGCGTGACCAGGACGACCGCGCGCGCAGGGTCGCGCAGGCTGTTCACGCCCGTGGCGACCACTTTGAGCGCGTCGATATCAAGTCCGGAATCGGTTTCGTCGAGAATCGCGAGTTTCGGTTCCAGCACCAGCATCTGCAGCACTTCATTGCGTTTCTTCTCGCCGCCGGAAAATCCCTCATTCACGCCGCGCGTCAAGAACGATTCGCTCATCTGCATGAATTTCATCTTCTGGCGAATCAGCGCCAGAAATTCATAGGCATCGACTTCAGGCTCGCCGGCGGCTTTGCGCTTGGCGTTGAGCGCAGCCTTGAGCAGGTACACATTGTTGACCCCGGGAATCTCGACGGGGTACTGAAATCCGAGAAACAGACCGGCACGCGCGCGCTCTTCGGCGCGCATCGCCAACAGGTCTTGTCCCTCGAAAGTCACCGAGCCGCGGGTCACTTCGTAGTCCTCGCGTCCGGCGAGCACCTGCGCCAGGGTGCTTTTGCCGGAACCGTTCGGTCCCATGATGGCGTGCACTTCGCCGGCGTTTACCGTGAGGTTGACGCCGGTGAGTATTTCCTTGCCCGCGACCCGGGCAGTCAAATCAGAAATTTTGAGCAAATTAGTTCTCTCGTAAGGGCCTTAAGGCTTAACCGACCGCGCCTTCCAAACTTACACTGAGCAAATTCTGCGCCTCGACCGCGAATTCCATCGGCAGCTCCTTGAAGACGACCTTGCAGAACCCGCTGACAATCATGTTGACCGCATCCTCGGCGGAAATTCCCCGCTGCAGGCAATAGAACAGCTGATCCTCGCCAATCTTGGAGGTGCTCGCTTCGTGCTCCACCGTCGCGGTCGGATTCTTCACTTCCATATAGGGAAAAGTATTGGCCGAGCATTTCGATCCCATCAGCAGCGAATCGCACTGCGTGAAATTACGGGCGCCGCTCGCACTCGGCAGGACTTTCACCAGACCGCGATAGGTGTTCTGCGCGTGTCCCGCGGAGATGCCCTTGGAGACGATCGTGCTCTTGGTATTGCGCCCGATGTGAATCATCTTGGTGCCGGTGTCGGCCTGCTGATAATGGTTCGCCACCGCGACAGAATAGAATTCGCCGATCGAGTTCTCGCCTTTGAGAATGCAGCTCGGATATTTCCAGGTGATCGCGGATCCGGTCTCGACCTGCGTCCAGGAGATCTTGGAATTGCGGCCGCGGCACTCGCCGCGCTTGGTGACGAAGTTGTAGATTCCGCCCAGGCCGTTTTCATCGCCCGGATACCAATTCTGCACCGTCGAATACCTGATCTGCGCGTCATCGAGCGCGACCAGCTCGACCACCGCGGCATGCAGCTGATTCTCATCGCGCATGGGCGCCGTGCAGCCTTCCAGATAACTCACCGACGCGCCTTCGGCGGCGATGATCAGGGTTCGTTCGAACTGGCCGGTCTTGGCCGCGTTGATGCGAAAGTAAGTCGACAGTTCCATCGGGCAGCGCACGCCGGGCGGCACATAAACGAACGATCCGTCCGAGAACACCGCGGAATTGAGGGCGGCGAAAAAGTTGTCCCCCGTGGGCACCACGGTGCCGAGATAGCGTTCCACCAGCTCCGGGTGATTGCGGACGGCATCCGAGAACGAACAAAAAATCACGCCCGCCTTGCCGAGCTTTTCCTTGAACGTGGTCGCGACCGACACGCTGTCGAACACCGCGTCCACCGCCACTCCCGCCAGGCGCGCGCGCTCGTGCAGCGGGATGCCCAATTTCTCGTAGGTGGCGAGCAATTTCGGATCGACCTCATCCAAGCTCTTCGGCGCATTCGCCGGTGCCCGCGGCGCGGAATAATAAGAGATGTCCTGGTAGTCGATGGGCTTGTAGTGCACATGAGCCCAGGCCGGCTCCTTCATCGTCTGCCAGTGCCGAAATGCCTTCAGCCGCCAATTCAGCAGGAACTCCGGTTCGTGTTTCTTTTTCGAGATCGCGGCGACCACGTCCTCATCGAGTCCGGGCGGCAGGCTGTCGGACTCGATATCGGTGATAAAGCCGTGGCGGTATTTTTGGCCGACCAGGGCTTCGACTTCTTGAGATTTGCTAGACACGGTATTCCAGGTGCTTAGAACTGCTTCGGGTGATTAAGAGTGCTCAGGTGCTAAAAGTGCTTAATGGGGCCGCTTTTCAGGTATTCACGTGCATTTCGGAGGCGAGGTCCGCAATTCGCACGCCGGTGGAATCGAGACCCGCCAATTGGTGCAGCGTGACGTCTTCCAGGGCGCGACGGATGGCGGCATTGACGCGCTGCCACGCACCGCCCACCCGGCACTGCCGCTCAATGCCGCATTGGCTCGAGGCACCGCTGCATTCGGTAATGGCGATCGGTCCTTCGAATACATCGAGAATTTGCGCCGCGGTGATTTCGGTAGGAGGCCGCGCCAGGCGATACCCGCCCTGTGCGCCGCGCGATGAGATCACCATGCCGGCCCGTTGTAGGCCTTTCAGGACCTTACTGACCGTCGGCCGGCTCAAACGCGTGCGCTCGGCCAATTCAGTTGCAGCCCGGTGCGTTGCGGGCTCTTGCGCTAAACTGGCCAACACCACCGTAGCGTAGTCGGTCATTTTTCCCATACGCAGCATAAGGGGCTCCTCCTACCTGGAGATTCATGTGGGACTATTTTAGTCCTATTTGACGTTCAGTTCCACCCGGAGGGCGGACCGGGGCGAGGTTTGTTATCCTTGCCTTAAGTTAACCCTCAATATCAGTGAGATGCGCACGACATGAATATTGGAGATCTAAACGCCATTGCCCGCGGGATGGTTGCCAAAAATCGCGGACTCTTGGCCGCCGATGAAAGCACCAGCACCATCAAAAAGCGCTTTGACACCATCAAGTTAGAGTCCACGGAAGAGAATCGGCGGGCCTACCGGGAGATGCTGTTCAGCGCGCCGGGTGCGAAAGACTACATCAGCGGCGTCATCATGTACGACGAAACGCTGCGCCAAAAGACCAAGGACGGTGTCCCGTTCCCCGCCTATCTGGCCAAGGCTGGAATGATCCCCGGCATCAAAGTCGACTTGGGAGCCAAGGCATTGCCCGGCTTTCCGGGCGAGACGGTCACCGAGGGCCTCGATGGATTGCGCGAGCGCTTTGCCGAATACCACAAGTTGGGGGCGCGATTTGCCAAATGGCGTGCAGTGATCAATATCGATTCCGTCATTCCCTCGCGCTATTGCATCGACGCCAACGCCGAATGCCTGGCCCGATATGCCGCACTGGCTCAAGAGGCCGGAATCGTGCCCATCGTGGAGCCGGAAGTGCTCATGGATGGCGCTCACACCCTAGAGCGCTGCGAGGAAGTCACCAACATTGTGCTCGATAGCGTGTTCACTCACTTGTTCGCCGCGCGCATCGTGCTGGAGGGCATGATCCTGAAGCCGAACATGGTGATCCCCGGCAAGAAATGCGCCGACCAGGCGACGCCGGAGCGGATCGCCGAGGCCACGGTTCGCACGCTGAAGCGTCAAGTTCCTGCCGCCGTGCCCGGCATCGCATTTCTTTCCGGCGGCCAGAGTCCGACGGATGCCACGCTGCACTTGAACCTCATGCATGCCGCGGGGCCCTTGCCGTGGACCCTGACCTTCAGCTACGGACGCGCTCTGCAAGAAGACGCGCTGAACGCTTGGGCGGGCAAGGAAAGCGGCCTTGCAAACGGCCAGAAAGCCCTGGCTAAGCGGGCGAAGCTCAATGGATTGGCGGCGGTGGGCCAGTACAGTGCCGCCCTGGAATCCGCGGCGTAAGAGTCGCGCCCTTGGGCTGCGTCCTTGGGGCGCGGCAGCGCAGCCAAACCATTGAACCAATCCGCCCCCCTCGTTGATATTCGCAATCTCGACTACGCGATCGGCGGGCGCCCGATTTTTGCGGGTCTCGATATCCAGATCCCGCGCGGCAAAATCACCGCCGTGATGGGACCGAGCGGCACGGGTAAAACCACGCTGCTGCGGCTGATCACAGGACAGGTGCAGGCGGACAGTGGCGTGCTCGACGTGGCGGGCGAGAACCTGCGCGCAATATCGCGAGCCAATTTGTATATCCTGCGCCGGCGCATGGGCATGCTCTTCCAGAACGGCGCGCTCTTGACCGACCTGAGCGTGTTTGAAAACGTCGCGTTCCCTTTGCGCGAGCACACCGATCTCACCGAGCGGCTCATACGCGAATTGGTGCTCACGAAATTGCAGGCCGTGGGCTTGCGCGGCGCGGCGCAACTGATGCCGGCGGAACTTTCCGGCGGCATGAGCCGGCGAGTCGCACTGGCGCGCGCCATCGTCATGGATCCGGAACTGCTGATCTACGATGAGCCGTTCGTCGGGTTGGATCCCATTTCACTGGGCGTCATCATGCGGCTGATTCGGCGCTTGAACGACACGCTGGGGATCACCAGCATCGTCGTGTCCCACGATGTGCAAGAGATCTCCACGGTCGCCGATCAGGTATTCCTGTTGTCCGGCGGCAAGGTGGTCGCGAGCGGCACACCGCAGGAGCTGAAGACCAACCCGACCGAGATCGTCAAGCAGTTCATCGGCGGTCTCGCGGACGGTCCGGTGCCGTTTCACTTTCCGGCGCCGGATTATTTCGACGAGCTCCTGTCCCGCAAAGAGGCTCTTTGATCATGTTCAAGGAACTCTGGGAAAGCTTTACCGATGCCCTGGAAGGCTTGGGCTCGGTCGTACATTTCCTATTTCGTCTGGTGGTGCATTCGCCCAGCGCCTTGTTGAGATTCAATCTGATCTCGCAGCAGATCTTCAACTCCGGTGCGTTTTCGCTGGTCATCATCATGCTCTCCGGTTTGTTCGTCGGCATGGTGCTGGGGTTGCAGGGTTTCCAGCTGTTGCAGCGATTCGGCTCGGAAGAAGCGCTGGGCACCGCCGCGACCATCGGCCTCGTGAAGGAACTGGGGCCTGTGGTGACCGCGCTGTTGTTCGCCGGGCGGGCGGGTACGGCGTTGGCCTCCGAGCTGGGATTGATGCGCGCCACGGACCAGATTTCGGCGATGGAAATGATGGCGGTCGATCCCATCAAGCGCGTCGTGGTGCCGAGGTTTCTGGGCGGCGTCATTTCCATGCCGCTGCTGGCCGCCATATTCTGCGTGATCGGTATCTATGGCGCGCAGCTGGTCGGAGTGCAGATCATGGGGGTCGACGCCGGCAGCTTTTGGTCGCAAATGCGCTCCGCGGTCAGCTTGAAAGACGTCACTGAAGGCATCGCCAAGAGCCTGGTCTTCGGCGTTGCCTGCAGCCTGATCGCGGTTTACCAAGGTTATTATGCGACACCCACTGCGGAGGGCGTCGGCAGAGCCACCACGAGCACGGTCGTCACGTCCGCCGTGGTGATTCTATTTTTGGACTATTTGATTACCGCAGCGTTTTTGTAGGGAGTGTTGCTATGCGCAAGTCACGTACGTTGAATCTCGGCACCGGCTCGTTCGTACTGCTGGGCTTCGCGGCGCTGTTTTTTCTGACCACCCAGACCACGAGCCGCGGGCTGTCCTGGTTTGGCCCGCCGCGCTACGAGGTGACGGCAAAGTTCGACAATGTCGGCGATCTGAAGGTGGGCGCGCCGGTGTCGATGTCCGGCGTCGAAATCGGCCGCGTCGCCAAGATCGACTTCGATTCCAAGGATTACAAGGCGATCGTGCTGCTGCGATTGAACACGCGCTACGACAAGATTCCGACCGACAGCGATGCCAGCATTTATACGCAAGGCTTGTTGGGCGGAAAATTCATCGGCATCACCGCCGGCGGCGCCGATACCTTTCTCAAGGACAAGGATCACATAGACTTTACGCAATCGGCCTTCGTGCTGGAAAATTTGATCGGCCAAGTTCTGGCGAACTTCACCAAATCCAAGGCGGATGCCCTGAACCCTGCGCCCGCGGACCCGAAAGCCCCGGAGAAAACGAAATGAGCAAAATGACTTTCGCGACGAGCAGAATGACTTTCACGGCGATGCTGATGGCGACGCTGATGGCGATGCTTGCGATCGGCGCGCATGCGGCCGATGCACCGGCTCCGGCGCCCAATGCAAACGACCTGACCCCTCAGCAGCTCGTCGAGAATTCCGCCAAGCGCATGCTGCAGGAGCTGGATGCCAACCGAGCGAAGTACAAGGCTGACCCGGCAAAACTCGATGCATTGGTCGGAAATGTGCTGCTGCCGAATTTTGACACCGAGTATGCCGCGCGGCTGGTGCTCGGGCAGAGCTGGCGCAATGCAACGCCCGAACAACGCAAGCGCTTTGTCGACGCTTTCTATCATTCATTGCTGCGAAATTACGGCGCGGCACTGGTCGATTTTACCGGCGACCGGTTTATCGTCCTGCCCTACAAGGGCGACCCGGGCGATACCACCGCCACCGTGCGCACGGAAGTCAAAAGATCAACGGGCGACAAGGTCCCGGTGAATTTCAGCCTGCGCAAGACTCCCGAGGGCTGGAAGGCCTGGGACGTGGTGATCGAAGGCATCTCTTATGTAAAGAGCTTCCGCACCGATTTTGCCTCCGAGATTCAGCAAAAGGGGCTGGACGACGTCATTACGCGATTGGAAAAAGAAGGTCGGGTAGGGCCCAACGGGGCGGCAGTTGCACATTGAACAATAGCGGGGCGATCACGGCGGAATTCGAGCCGCAAAACGGCGAGCGTGCGCGCGTGAACGGCGTGCTGCACTTCACCACGGTCACGACGCTGCTGCGCCTGGGCAGCGAGGCCATCGCCAATGGCCGTGCCGCCGTCATCGATTTGTCCGGGGTCAAGGACAGCGACAGTTCCGGTCTCGCCCTATTGATCGAATGGCTGAGCATCGCCAGAGCCGCAGGCAAGAGTCTGCGCTATGAAAACATCCCCACCCAATTGCATCAGCTGGCGCGCTTGAGCGATGTGGAAGAATTGCTGACGGCGAGCTAGGATACTTCGGCCGACACAACAGGGCCGAATCGCCACGCGAAAGCCCGCAGAGGCTGCCAGGGATGGAAACAACCATGAAAGACAGACCAACGTCGTCGGGCAGCCGCCTTGCCGCGGCAACGGCTTGGACGGCGACCATCGCTTGCGCGGCGGTCACCACCTTCCTTGTTGGCGGGTGCCCCGCTGTCGCCGACACGGTTCCCCTCGCCGCGTTCGGCCGGTTGCCGAGCTTGGAAGATGTGGTCATTTCGCCGGACGGCACCAAACTGGCTTTCGTCAAGACCGACGGCGACAGCCGAAATCTCGCAGTTGTGCCGCTGACCAAACACGAGGTCCTGGGCGGAGCCCACGTCGGCAACGTGAAATTGCGGGACATCGAGTGGGTCGATGAGGACAATATCCTCGGCACCATTTCCAGCACCAGTCCGCCGCCCTTCGGTTTCATCGGCCCGACGCGCGAGTGGTACCAGCTGGTCAACATCAATATCAGCAAACTGAAGATCAGTCCCCTGTCATTTGACGTAAAGAATGTGGAAACCTTCAACGTGATCACCGGCGAGACGTCCTTGCGTCAAGTCTCGGGCCACCCGATGCTGTATACGCGCGGATACTGTGTGAACCAGGGGACGGTTCCTTGTCTATTTTCATTTTCCTATCCCGAGCGCCGTGCGCGGCTGCTCGATCAGGCGTGGGAGCCTGACACGGAGTGGCTGATGGATGAAGCCGGAAATATCGCGGCGCAATTCACCTACCACGATTCCAAAAAACTTTGGGAAATCAAAACCCGCAAGAACGGCCGGTGGACCTTGGTGGCTTCCGGAAACGCACCCATCGACACGCCGGACATGCTCGGCTTCAGCGCCGACGGCAGCGGCTTAATCGTGCGATTCGTGGTGAATGGCGATCCGGAATGGCGGCCGCTCAATCTCTCGGACAACACTTGGGGTCCATCAATCGCGAAGGGCGCCTCGTTCTCGAGCACCATCGAGGATCGCAAGACCGGCCGAATCATTGGCGGTATTCGCGCGATCGGCAGCAGCGAATACGTATTTTTCGACAATGAGCTCCAGGCCCACTGGAATGCGGTCCTGCGCGCATTTCCAGACGAGCGCGTGCAACTCGAGTCTCACTCGGACGATTTTTCGCGACTCGTGTTGAAAGTATTCGGCCCCAAGGATGGCTATGTGTATGCGCTGTACGATTGGTATACCCACCATGCGACGATACTTGGGCAGGTCTATGAAGGGGTGACAGCGCCCGCGGAAGTGAAAGAGATCAGCTATGCGGCTGCCGACGGCCTCAGGATCCCTGCGTTCCTAACGTTGCCCCCGGCCGCCCCGGCAAAAGATCTGCCGCTGATCGTCTTGCCGCACGGCGGGCCTGCCTCCGCCGACACGCTGAATTTCGATTGGTGGCCGCAGGCACTCGCCGCGCAAGGCTACGCCGTGCTGCAGCCTAATTTCCGCGGCTCGATTCTGAATACAAAGTTCCTGGAGGCGGGGTTCGGCGAGTGGGGCCGCAAGATGCAAACCGACTTGTCCGACGGCGTACGCTACCTTGCGGGCCAAGGCATCATCGATCCGAAACGGGTCTGCATCGTGGGGGCAAGCTATGGCGGTTATGCGGCGCTCGCCGGCGTTACCGTGGAATCCGGCGTGTATCGTTGCGCGGTGTCCGTCGCGGGGATATCGGACCTGCGCCGGTTTCGCAAATGGACTATCGCAAACGAAGTAGGCGTGAGCCAGCGCTATTGGGACCGGTTCATGGGCACGGCCGACCAAAAGAATCCGGCGCTAATTGCCGTTTCGCCCATCGAGCATGTCGGCGCGGTCACGGTACCGGTACTGTTGATTCACGGGCGCGACGATACCGTGGTTCCCTTCGAACAAAGCGATGTCATGGAGAGCGCATTGAAGCACGCCGGGAAATCCGTGACGCTCGTGACCATGAAGCACGAGGACCATTGGCTGTCGCGCAGCGAGACACGGCTGCAAATGCTGCAAGCCACGGTGGATTTCCTCAAGGTCAACAATCCGCCGAACTAGCGCGCAAACCGTCGAATTGGCGGGCCGGCACTTTCGCCGAATCTACGGTTTCTTCGTATCGGGCGTCTGCGGCGGCGTCGGCGTCGGTCGGGCCGAATCGGTGTCATCGGCGCCCGGATCGACCAACGGTTCCTCCGTCACCTTGCCGTCGGAGACGAGGTATGCGCGTCGTTGCAGGTAAGCGTCGCGAATAAAGGCATAGGGGTCGAACACCTTTTGCAGGGTTTCATCGAGCGGCAACAGTGCCGCGCGCGTGTCGACCAGTTCGACGCCGTAGAGGCCGTACGACACCCAGTTGTTGCTGATGTAATGCGTCGGGCCTGTAAAGATATCGACGGCGCGCGCCGGCCCGTCGCGACTGTCGGACGGACCCAATAGGGGCAGCTCCAGGAAGGGTCCCGGCGGCACGCCCCAAGCGCCCAGGGTCTGGCCAAAATCTTCGTTGTTTTTGTCCAAGCCCATTTGCGTCGCCGGATCCAGCAGCCCGCCGAATCCGACCGTAGTGTTGATGACCAAGCGCGCCAAATCATTGCCTGCCGCACGGAATTTCCCCTGCAGGGCATCGTTGACCATGACGGTCGTGGTGCGCAAATTCGCAAAAAAATTGCTGACGCCGGTGCGCGCCGGCGCCGGCACAGCCTTTACGTAGGTCCGTGCAATGGGCTTGGCGACGGCGCGGTCGAGCTTGTCATTGAATTTGTAGACGCCGCGATTCCAGGATTCCCACGGATCCTGCGGCGGAGGTTTGTGGTTGGGCGGCAGCGTGACGCATCCGGTCAGAACGACGGTCAGTACGACGCCAAGCAGCGCGCGCGTGTGCCCTAATCTCCGCATATCGAATCTCTCCCGAGTTCCCGCATCACGCCAAAGATACACTATTGCGCAAAGTCAGAGGGATTGACAGCGGGGGCTAGTATCTGCCGCTGTTGCCGCTGCGATCGTCGGCGACGGTGTTCTTGTTTTTCTTGGGCATGGCCGCGCGCACTTCCTCGAGCCGCGCGCTGTAGCGTGCGCGTTGCACGGCGTCGAGTCCCGGAAGGGTCAATGCCAGCTGCAATTGATTGGCCGCCATCACGAGATTGCCGCTCATCAAGTAGAACTCCGCCATGTAGCTGTACGAGTCGGCGTAGTCGCCGGCGGTGCTCGCGGCCTTCGCGATGAGCCGGGTCTGGTCCGGCGTGGGCTCGACGTTGTTGAACAAGTCCAACAACACCAGGTGGGCGCGCTTGTTGTCGCCCGAATGCATCAGTGTTTCGGCCAACCGGATCGTGATGGGAACATTGCGCGGGAACAAGGTCATCGCCCTCTCCAGGACGGCGCTCGATTCCTTCAGCTGATTGTTCACGAGATAGGCCTGGCCGAGCGCACCATAAAACTGCGTGACCTTGGGATACTCGCGCACGAGTTCCTGCAGATCCGGGATGGCGGCAGCCAGATTTTTGGTTTCGATTTCCGCCACGTCCTTGCCGTAGCGTTCTTGAATGGTTTTGCCGCCGCCGTTCTTGAGCAGGTTCACATAGTATTGGCGCGCTGCCCGCGGGTCTCCGGCCACGGTTCTCAAGCGCTCGCGGATCAGCAAATATCCCAAGGAATCTTCATGATGAATGCGGCCGATCTGGTTCGCCCGATCCTGAGCCTCCGCCACGCGATCCGAAAAGATCGGATGGTCGATCAGAAACTGCACCGCGTTGACACGGCTCGGCTCGGGGCCGGTGCGGCCCATGAAATCGAAAAAGCTTGCCATGCCCAAAGGATCGTAACCCGAGTTGGCCATGTTGGTGATGCCGATTCGATCCGCTTCGAACTCGCTGCTGCGCGTGTAGTTGATCTGATGTTGAATCATGGCGCTTTGTCCCGCCAAGATGGCGCCCTCGACGGCATCGGGGGAGCCGCGCCCGGCCGTTGCGCCCAGCAACACGGCCGCCAGCATCGCGGCCGTCGCCAATAAACCTTCATGACTCTGGTCCATGAGCTGGCGCACGATATGCCGCTGCGTGACGTGGGCAGTTTCGTGCGCCAGCACTCCCGCGAGTTCGTTTTCATTGCGCGTCGCCAGTATCAGCCCGCTATGAATGGCAACGAATCCGCCCGGGACGGCGAAGGCGTTGACGTCTGCGTCGCGGATGACGAAGTAGTAGAACTGGTGCTGGCCTTCCTGCGAATTGCTGGACAGGCTATGGCCGATTTCTTGAGCATATTGGCTCACTTCGGGATCGGTGAGTATCACGCCCGCCTTGCGAATCTCGTTCACGTAGGCAAGCCCTGCGTGGTACTCATCGTCGATGGAAATCGCGGCGTTCGCGGGGCTGCCCAATTCGGGTAAATCTTGGTTCGAGCCCTTGGTGGATTGGGCGACGCCTTGCGCATAGCCCACGCTCACGCTCAGGCCGATTGCGGCGGCGATAAGAAATGCGGATGTGGATTTCAGCGCTGACATAAGGCTCTTAGCACCTTGGAGTGTAGGCGGATACCAAAGTTCGCTCAAAACTGAAGCAAAATCAAAGAACTTCGGATGCGTAGTCTGCCAGACGCGAGCGTTCGCCCCTAACCAATGTGATATGACCCGAGAACGCCCAGCCGTGAAATCGGTTTACCACATAGGTAAGCCCGGTCGTGGTCTCAGTCAGATAAGGCGTGTCAATCTGCGCAATATTGCCCAAACATACCATTTTTGTGCCGGGGCCGGCCCGGGTCACCAACGCCTTCATTTGTTTCGGCGTCAGATTTTGAGCCTCATCGATGATGATGAAGCGGTTCAAGAACGTACGGCCGCGCATGAAGTTCAGCGAGCGAATCTTGATGCGGTGCCGTAACAGATCGTTGGTGGCGCCGCG
>Ga0210384_10002991_pt1 | contig 20016 bp, 17 predicted proteins | sample IncBWH2MmetaG_FD_160574 | JGI IMG/M metagenome (GOLD analysis project Ga0210384, IMG submission 160574) | Forest soil microbial communities from Barre Woods Harvard Forest LTER site, Petersham, Massachusetts, United States - Inc-BW-H-2-M | ecosystem: Environmental > Terrestrial > Soil >...
AATCCCACCGTGACGCGCCACCAGACAACGAATGGAGGAATGTTCTTTGCCAAAAGCGCGCCCAATCTCATGCAGCGTCTGCCGGCCTTCCAACGACGCCATACGTCGAGTTTCTGCTCCACCGAAAGCCCAAACCGTCTCCCTTGTTTCATAAACACCACCTTCGAAAACAGCTTTATACCAGATGGTGTTGCATCGACCGTTTGAACCGGCACGGGTTATCGGACAAGTGGAAATTGACCGAATATCGCCCTGTGGCACGTTGGACAGGCGAGTGTGAAACTGTGTAAGGCTAGTTGTCAGGGTCCCACACGAGTGTTGGTCTTTTCCCAAAGGACTCTCGTGGCTGCGAAAAGCACTTCTTGGCAACCCTTGAAAATGGCGCGAAACCGCTGACGCTCCGCCATCGCCACCGCTGAAAGCCGCGGCCATCAAGCTAGATAAAACTCATTCCTGAAACGTCACGCACACGCCATTGGGGTCAATTGCACCGAACTCTTTAGCGCCCCACGGCTTGGTTTGCAGTGCCCCATTGGGGTGCACCTTTCCCCCACGCTTCTGGTATTCGGCATACATAGCCTCAATGCCTTGAACGGCGATTCGTACCATGGTCTGGTCTCCGACCTTGCGCGCCAGGTCTTTGTCGCTCATACCGGCTATGTGCAGGTACGCCTCGCCGCGATTAATTCCTGCGTAGTTCGGAGGGGTGCCGTCGCGAAATGTTTCCTTGAAGCCACAGGTTTCCGTCCACCAACTTAGGGATTCCGTCGTGTCGGCGGCAGGAAGAATGGGGATCGCGCCTTTGATGATCGGGTCCATGACCGAAGGATACCCGAATTGCAGGCGGGTCGCCTACATCCATGCCGCTGTTACCGAACCAACGGAATCCACTTTACCGGTAACGCGACTTATCGGGACCTAGCCTAACCGGCCGCTAAAATGTTGGAGTCTTACAGTCGCCGAGAGTATTCTCATCGATGGCTGGAGGCTGTCAAATGAAACTCAACTACGTAATCGAGTTTGTGGCTGATATGGACCGGGCGGTGAAGTTTTATCGTGATGTGGTTGGTTTGTCGGTAAAGTTCCAATCACCAGGCTGGAGCGAATTCTCTACTGGTGAAACGTCTTTGGGCTTACATCCCGCATCAGACAAGAATCCCGCAGGAAACATCGAACTCGGATTTAGCGTCCCCAACCTGGAAAGGTTTCATCAGGAAATGAGCGCAAAAGGTGTTCAGTTCAGTATGCCTCCGACAAAACAGGATTTCGGAGGAGCCCTTGCACAATTCCTGGACTCGGAAGGTGCGCATTGCAGCGTCGCCGAGGAAACATCAGCCACCGCGAATCAGTACTAACCGGAACTTGTCCGGTAACCCGACTAATCGGGAGTTGACTAAGCGATGACGATTCCTACCACAATGTTCGAGATAGTCATAACAAGCTGCACGCCTGCTTTGCAGCATCATCGGCGTCAAGAATGTTTGTCTGCTCCACTGTGGTATCCCGCCAATCAGGAGGCCCATTGCGGTTAGTGAACTTATCGCCCGTCGTGAAGTACACGTAAGCGATGCCCACCTGCACCCGTACCTTCTTGGCATTATATTTCGGGGCGCTTTCGAGCAACGCCGTGCGGGAAAGCCATGATGCAATTTCCGTCTGTTCGTGCGGCTTGAGGATGCGAGCACCTCCACCTAAGCCCAAATGCGAATGGAGAAGCTGATTGACAAGGGACGTAAAAAGGCTGCGATCCACGGCATGGGCTGACGAGGCCCATCTTTCAATTTGCTGAATGCGCGGGGCAGGACCGCTCGCAGCACAGTTCACAGGCCGAAAAGCGGTCCATGTAACGCTGAAGTCTTGGACGTACTTATCCGTGGCATTCTTAATAGTGACTGTATATAGGGCGTTATCGCCATTTCCCTCGATGCCGGTAACCTGTACGGGCGCGTCTTTCTGAATGACCGGATCAATTACAAGTTGCACGGGCTGTGGCGTTTGGCCGGACGTCAGTATTGTGAATGTAAGAATTAACGCCGTCACGACTACAAACTTCCTTGCCCGGCTCATTGGATTCCTTTCTTTGCGTTTCATTCGTCCGTCCTAATTCCGGGCTTCAGAAGAAGTAAGGACTCGGCCTGTTTACATTGCGGCCACTAGATGTTTTCATATCACAAGCCTTAGGGACAGCGGTTTAGCAGTCCAGCGGTCCGAAGCGAGCCGGGCGAATCAGTCACTTGGACGATTAACGCGCTTACCGTACAAATGAAGTCCTGATGCGGCAAAAAAAACAGGCGATTATGCCCGCTATGGACAAGAAATGGTGCTGTAAGGACTTTGAATCCCACGCAACCGTGATTCCTTCCGAAGACGGCTTTCGTGTCGTCCTCGTTTGGAGCAAAACTCATTTCCTCTCGCTGCTCGGGTTCAGATCGTCAAACAAACAGGCCCTTGATTCCTCGGGAGGCGGAATGAAAATCTGGTTCTGCCCTTGGTGCGGACGGAATCTGGAACAACAGTGCTCGTCGATCAAAGTCCAGATTTCCGGCTAAGTAGACAACCGCACGCTTAACGCCACCATCCACTTGTACGGTAACGCGACTAATCAGGAACTACAACGTCCTGTGCTAGGATTCTTAGCCATGAGTTGCCGATTTGTAGTCGTTCGGGCGCTTCTTCTCATTGCCTCCTTGCAGTTGGCTGTTTCCGCCCAAACTGACCGACCAGCAGTCGTTGACTTCTGCCAAGTCGTCACGTCACCTGCGAAGTATGACAAGCAGGTAATTTCGATAGAGGGCATCTTATCCCCCGGCGAGCATTCCTTGCTGTTCTACAATGTGTCCTGCTTCCCCAAAGAAGGCTTCGACACTCGCATTTTGCCAGTGCTATCGCCTGATTACGCTTCGACCCCCAACGGAAAGAAGCTTTCAAAGATATTTAGGACTCGCAAGGATGTACGTGTCACCCTTTCAGGAAGATTCGAGGGCAATGGCGGGCCTTACGGACCTGATGTCGCTCCGTTCCGCTTCGCCGTGAGTGAAATCATCGCGGTGGAAAAATCTCCGAAGGTGGTTTCCAGCAAACAGCCAAAGTCCTGATAAACGCGCTTACCGGACAAGTGAAGTAATGGTACGGCACTTGTCCGGTAACCTAACTTATCATCCAAGTGAACTCAGTCCCGTGCCGCTTTTGCTGGCAACGGCAGCTTCCGACTACGCGGTCTGTCGCAAAGACCTCGCGAACGGAAATCAGTAAAGCGTGCAAAACTTTCGGCGGAAACCAAGCTGTATGCCAGATGCAGGAGTCCGAACGAGAAAGAGGAAACGGAGCCGAGTCGGTCGGATCGGCTGATCATTCGTTCTTGCTATTCCGTTCTGAGTGCCTCCACCGGATTGATCGAAGCAGCCCGAATCACCGGAATTACCGAAGCCGCCATCACGATTAAGATCAGAGTGACGGCTGCGAACGCCAGCACGAACGGATCGAAAGCGCTGACCTGAAACAACAAAGAGCCCATCAGCTGCGAGACGAGAAGCGAGCCAAGCACGCCGGTCACACACCCAAACGTCGCTAGGCGCACCGCGGAGCGAAGGATCAGACGAACGATTCCTTCGCGCTGCGAACCGAGAGCCATGCGAATAGCAATTTCCCGGACTCGCAGTTCAACCGAGAAGGCGATAACGCTGTAGATGCCGAGAACGGCGAGCAGCACGGCCGCGGCGGCAAAGGCAGCAATCACCGCAGTGTTGAAGCGACGCGGAGCTTCACTATCTGACACAGCTTGCTCCATAGTCTGGATCTGAGCCAGTGCGAGTTGCGGATCCAATGACCGCACTGTCGAGCGAAGGGCATTCTCCATTTTTTCTGGCGGGAGTGAAGTGCGAAAAGCGATGTAGCCGCCCGCTCCGACAAGATCGGTGGGCGCGCCAAGTGGGCCAAGGGAGGTCTCGTACTGTTCCACGGGCTCGTAATATTGTTCCTGGGTATCGATATCAGGCGAGTCTTGTTTAACGTCGGCTACCTCGCCAACAATGGTCAGCCAGGGGCTTTTCATGTCTCTTGTACCCAGGCGAAGACGCCTGCCGATGGGATCCTGGCCCGGCCAGTAGTGCTGCGCGAGCTTGTGGTTGATCACCACGACGAGCGGGGAGCTTTCTTTGTCCCCTTCGGTGAAAACTCGGCCGCGCAAAAGCGGAATCTTCATGACAGCAAAGTAGTTGCCCAGAGTAAGTGTAACGGCTGCGAGTGTCATAGCGGCGCCCTGCGCGGGAACATATCCGTCGGGAACAAAGGCAGTGGCGTTCGATCCAGACATCGGGAGTACCGAAGTGAGGCCGACGAATTGGGCGCCTGGAAGTTCGTTGAGCCGCCGCAAGAGTTCGTCATTGAATCTGTTCACGGCAGATTGCGAGGCGTATTGCTGCCGCGGCAGTGAATACGACGCGATCACGACATGCTCGGGGCGAAAGCCCAGGGCGACGGCGCGCATCTTTTCAAAGCTGCGCAGCAGTAGGCCGGAGGCGGCGACAAGCACCAGTGCAATAGCGATTTCCACGACAACGAGCGTGGAGCGAAGACGGGCGTGCCCGCCACCCGCGCTGCCACCACGGCCTCCTTCCTTCAGGCTCTCGTTCAAGTCGGTGCGAATCGCCGCGAACGCGGGAGCGAGGCTGCAGAGAATGCCGGTCATCAGCGCGAGGAGCAGCGCGAAGGCAACGACGGTCCAGTCGATGCCTATCTCGGAGATGCGAGGTAGGGTCTCCGGCAATTGGCTGACGGATACGCGAATGGCAATAGCAGCGAGGCCGATGCCCAGCACGCCCCCGGTCACGCTGAGAGCCAGACTCTCCAGCATGCTTTGCCGCAACAGCGCGACAGTACTTGCACCCAAGGCAAGGCGAACGCCAATTTCGCGGCGGCGACGGATGGCGCGCACAAGCAAGAGCCCCGCGAGATTGGCACAAGCAATTAGTAGTACAACCCCTACAGCAAGGAAAAGAATCCGGATAAGAGGGCGCGCGTCCGCGACGGTGTCTTCCTGCAGCGGATGCACAATCGCGCTGATATGTATGCTTGCTAGGGAGGAAGGGAAGTTGCGCATAGTCTCGCGGGCCACGTGATCGGCGTCGGCTTGCGCCTGCGCCACCGTAACCTCGCTTTTGAGCCTGCCGACCATCTGGAAACCCCAGGATCCGACGCCCTGGGTGAGTTCGGCCTGCGTAAGACTCATCGGTACCCACAGCTCTGAGCGATTCAGATGACCCGGCAGCAGTGGAAACTCGAAATTGCGCGGCATCACACCGATCACGACGTACGGCTTGCGGTCGAGTCGGATCTCCGCGCCCAGGACGTGAGGATCGCCATGAAGCCGGCTCTGCCACAACGAATAGCTGACCACTGCGACTTGCTGGCTATCCTCATCCTCTTGCTGCGTGAAGACGCGACCCATGAAAGGCGACACACCGAGTGTCGGAAACACCCCGGCGCTTAGCCGCGAGGCGTTGACTTGTGAGGGCTCGCCGGCTCCCGAAAGTTCATAACTGACCGACGAGTAGCCACCGAGGTTCTTAAAAGTTTGCGTGTCCCCCGTGTAGGCGCGAATTTCAGGCGCGGTGACCGGGGGCCCGCTACCGTTCCCAATGTCCGTTCCCTCCAGAACGTCCCCAAGCGAGACAAGCCGGCCGGGATCGCGGAACGGCAGTGGACGCAGCAGCACACCCTCGACAACCGAAAAAGTAGCTGTAGTCGCAGCGATGCTCAGCGCCAGCATCAGCACGGCAGTCGAGGAAAATCCCAGTGACTCGCGGAATTGGCGGAAGGCGTATCTTATTTCGCGAAGTACTTTCTCCATACGACAGTCCTCCGCCGAAAGCGTGCACCAGCTGCTCTTTCGAGTCAATCTCGCACATTTTACTTCGTTTTAGATGATTCGCGCCGCTGTTTTCGCCATTTCCTTGAAGCCTCTAGTGGATGGACGCGAGAAGTATGTTGCTCACGGAGGGAGATGACTACAGATCAAGAATCGTCGGAAATTCACGAGCGAGTCGTGGGCGGGATTTCGCTCAAGGACCAAGTCCCGATAAACGCTGCCAGCTCAACCGGTCGATGCAACACCTTCTAATCAGTTGATCCGGCAATACTTCCCCACAAGAGAACCAATCTGCCCGGCTGTACTCAATCAGACCCTAGCCAGGGTGGTGTTCCGCTTGAATCAAACGCTCGCGAACGACCCTTAGCTGCGGAAAGCCCTGCGCTTGAGTTTCGATCCGTGTTGCGTCGACCCATTGAGACCGCCCGGGTTACCAGAGATAAGTCGGGTTACCAGACACGTCCCGTACCAGGACTTCAAATGTCCCGTAAGCGCGTTCCACCAGCCACTGAGTCTATGTTGTCAGCAGGAATTGCCGGAAACTAGGGTTCGACGTGGGGGGCTAGCCGCTGTCCCAGGAGTTCATAGCGACCTCAAGAACTCGACGATGGCTTCCTGGTCATCCGTTTTCAGTTTTTCGAATTGCTTCGTTATTTGGGCCGCTTCGCCGTTATGCCGCACAATGGCGTCGCGAAATGTGAGGGATGCTCCGTCGTGCATCATTCTCGGTCGCAAGCGGACTCCCCATAAAGGAGCGGTGCGTATTTTGTTTCGACTGCTCTCGAAATCCTGTTTCGAAAGATACCCCGACATCATTTGAAAAACTTTGTTCCCGTAGTGCTCCCTGGTTGCCTGCAAGATTCCGTCACCCGTACCAAGGTCATGCATCAAGAAATCCCCATACGGATGAAAAGTGACTGACCCGAGCGCGGCTGGAATTGTGAACGTTCCTCCGTCGATCTTTGTTCCCGCGGGAGCAGTGGTCAATGTTGCGACATGGCACGTCACACAGCCGATTTTGTCAAAGAGACCAGCGCCCTTCTGTACAACCGTGCTGTTCATGAGCTGCGAATCGCGCGAAGGCGCCTTCGTGGCGCGAATAAACCGGGCGAAGTGATCAATGTCGGAGAGGCCGTCCGGTCCTGGCGTATCATTGGGCTCCGAAACAGTATTGCAAAGCTTGGTTATTTCATCCGGTTGAAGGCGGTTTGTGATGCCCATCTCGTTGAGGTAAGCGTCGCCGGAGAACGATAACAGACTCGCGTGCTGATCTTTCCATCCGAAGCGACCTACGCTCATCTGTCCAGGCGCTTCCACGATAGGGACCTGGAGGACCTGGCCGCAGATTTTCCGATGCGAAGACTTGCATTGTTGCTGGGCGAGATCGATCAGGGTTTGATCGGCAACGGCCTCGACGAAACCATCGCCCAACAGATTCAAGGAAAGGCGAAACGTTCGGATCGTTTCTGTCTCCGGAACGCGCTCTTGAATCTCGTTGTTAGGAAAAGCGGCGTTGGGGCAAATCGCGCGATCATTCACGAGAGACCGGCCTGCGATTACTTCGGTTCCGTGAGCAATTGGGATTTCCGGATTGCGGAAGTGCCGGTCTGGCCCCTGATGGCCGACGCGTAATTCCGTGACCTGGGAGGCGGCACCTGAAACCGGACTTTGGTGGCATTCACGGCAGGACTGCGCGTTATATAGGGGTCCAAGGCCGTCGCTTAGCTGCTCAACCTCCTCGAATTTCGTTTGATCGGCCTGATGAGTTGCATCGTCCGCGACCCCGTTGCTTTTGTTATCAAAACCGGTGGGTGCTTCCGTTGAATGCGGGACAGAAGAGACGAGGACAAGGCCCATAGCGCCCAGAGAGATCAAGAGTCGCATGGCATATTCCCTTCTTTAGGACGGCCTCGCGACAGGGGCTCTTGCACAAAGGACTTATCTCCGGTCGCGCAATAATCAGGCTGGGTTTATCTTCGTCGCAGACTTGTGAGCCCGTACGCGAGCCGAGAGGACGGACCATCCTAAGTCGTGAATACTCCCGTTCCGGTTTCTGTCCAAATAAAAGAACAAATGCAGTGTCTAAACCGTGACCGTCGATGAAGAGTTTGGACCGGACATCTGACGAGCCAGCGATTTCACTTGTTCGATAAGCGCGGTTATCAGTCATCTGGGTCGGTCGCACATCAAATTTGCCGACTCGTCGCCCACAGCGGTAGCATCGAGCGAAGGCATGAACACGCCAGATCTTGCATCCGTATTGTTAACCGTCTGGCAGCAGACGCTGATCGACAACGCCCGAAACGTCACAGTCGTTGGCGAGACGTTCCCCGTTCGCACCACTTCGAAGCAGAAATTGAAGCAGATCGATTTCCGTTTTGATGGTCGGGAAATACGCGGTCTGGAGCAAAACCTTGCAACCAAGTCTCGCTGGGCTGCAATGGCGCGAAAGGGTTCGAAGATCATGCAGTTCTTGGAGCACGGAAGATACGTGGCAGCAGTCGTTGACGGCAAAGTTCATAGCTACCGAAGGGCCGAGTAAGTCTGGGAAGCACCGGATGCTTTGGCAGGATTTCACTTGTCCGGTAACGGCGTGTATCAGGCCTTCGGATTCCGCAGCTAGACGTGGTTTCCCGATTGCCGACCATCCAAGATCAGTTTACTCGTAACGACCTCTCGCAACCTTGGGTGCAGGGCAAGAAGGCACTTCTTGGGCCGCAAAGCCGACTCCCAGGCGTGGTCATCCGCCTCATGCGCCCGATAGGTGGGACGGCCACCATGGCGTGTGACCTCCCCGCCCACCGTCGAAGCCGCTCGATCCAGGTGTCTGGCGATCTCACGAATCGACGAGCCGGAAGCAATCCCGCGCGAGATGTCCTCGCGCTCGGTCCGAGTGAGGGCTAGCCGGGAGCGTCGGCGCGCTTTAGGAGGAATCCCTCCACGCGGCAACAACAAACAGCGAAGGGAGCTATGTGGCTTGTCAAAGGCGCGCCCGATCTCATGCAGCGTCTGCCCGGCCTTCCATCGACGCCAGATTTCGTTCTTCTCGATCGCAGAAAGTCCAAACCGTTGTCCTGGCCTCACATCACACCACCTTTAGAGAGCAGCCTTACATCAGATGGTGTTGCATCGACCTATTGAGACCACCGCGTTAATCAGGAGTTGGAGATTATGATCTGCCACCGCACCCCCACTAGTCACCAATGGAGCGGGCTCATCTCCCCCGTACATGCCGCTCAACTCGCTTGTTAAACAGGTACCGCTCAAGGCACCAAAGACCGCTGAAGAAACCAAAGACAAATAGAGTAGCGCTGATTAGGACCAAAAACTCTGCGCTTTTACCAGGATCGTAGATCGTATCTTGTAAGAGATACGCCGCGAGTGAAACCGTTGAGATCGAAATGAGAATGCCAAACTTCAACGTGCGACCGCTCCCCAGTCTTCAGGCGGAAAACTGATTGGCCAGAACTTAGCGGTGGGTTCGTCAAACTCGAAGGCGACCGTAACTAGTTCCGAAGAAGTCCGCTCCGCTCGTGCTACCCTGCACACGACTTCCTTGCCCGTATTCGGGTTGACGAGAGTGATTCTTTGATTGGCTACTGCTGTCAACGGCGACTCCAGCAGACCGCCGTGGGCGTTCACGACTAGCGTGAGTCCTTGCACTTGCCTGTGTTCCCCGTTGGGCATATCGGCCTTTACCAGGATAGGGACTTGAAGTACGACTCTCTGGCTTCGCCTTCGATTGCTCGCATTTGTCGCGTCGTCCATAGAAATCCGTTCCCTGATGCGCAGCGCCCTTTTCGGAGTTCCTCTTGTTTAGATACCCTTTTCTTTCCTTCGTTTTGTCAGTTGGAGGACGAAGGACATAAGAACTTCTCTCTCGTCTTCATTCATCCGGGCTAACAATCGCTGAAGTTTGTTCAAATAACGGGCATGTTTGCCTAGATCGCCCCATTCTCTGCCGAGAGAACGTCCATTCGACCCCGTCTTCGCGCTAGGCGGCTCTTCGCCGTCATAGAGAAGCTGATAAAGGGGCATCTCCAAGGCGCGTGCGAACTTTTCAAGCGTCTCGACAGCCGGAACGGTGTGACCGTTCTCGACGCGGGAAATGTAACAGCGAAGCAGACCTGTGCGTCTTTCGATGTCACCTTGCGATAGTTCTTTCTGTTCACGAATAGCCCGCAAACGATCCGCGATAAGCATTTGGTTTCGACCTCCTTACTTCGGAAACGAAACGGCCAGGCCGGCGACTATTACTGCCAACTCAGCCGAGCCAGAGCACTTGGACAAGGTAAAATATCTCTATATTATCTAGAGATAACAGTATCTTCACTCTGAATTGCTTGTCAAGAGTAAGTATCTGATATGGTACTACGCGGACGTGAGCCGATCGAGGAATCGCTTAATAATTTTTTTGTCTACCCGGACTCCGATCTTACGAAAACGCCTGGCCAAGCAAAGGACAACCCGACTACGTACGACAATACTACAGCCCTGGCACATGCCGTTGCTCGCGTACAGACTGTCCCGACTCCCGCACCTTAAGCAGCCGAAGTCTTCGAAGTAGTAGCGCATCTTCGCCAGTTGGCTACTGGGAAGAAGCCGTCGAAGCGCGAGATACGTAGGCTTTGGCAAGAACCAAGGTTGCAGGAACAGTTCATCGTGAAACAGTTTGGATTTCTCTTTGGTAGATTTGCTTTTCTTCATCCCGGGCGCCCCCTCAAGGTTCTAACCCCTGGGGTGGAAACGTCGGTAAGCATCGGCGATGGGAGCAGATACTACCTGCGCATATCGATTGGTACTTGCCAACGATGTATGACCTAGCAGTTCTTGAACGTGCCGAACGTCGGCCCCATGGTCGAGCATGTGTGCGGCGAACGAATGGCGCAGGTTGTGAGATGTCACCCGACCCAGGTGAGCTCGAAACGCGGCTTCTTTGAAGATTTGACAAATACACGAACGCGTAAGTGGATGCGGTTTCTGTCGAATGTGCCCTTCGTCCGGGTTCGGAACCAACTTTCTAAACTTCACCCAGGCTCGCTTCAAGCCCATCGAAGCAGGACCGAGCGCAATACATCGATTACGAGGTGTCGCAGAGCCGCCCGTATAGTCCAGCCAGTACCCCGCCCAGCATGTTCCGTTCCACGAAACACATCCTCTCTGGATGCGGTACTGGCTTTCAAACAGGAACCCTTTTTTTCGTCTTTGAAGGTAGGCCCTTACGCTTCTCTTGGCGGTTAAACCAAAGAAAACTCTCCGATCCCCAGTTTTTCCATGAACCATGATTGTTCGCTTGGCGAAATCCACATGCTCTAAACGGACGTGCATAAGTTCAGTGATGCGGCACCCTGTCGCGTAAAACAGTTCAAGAATCGCCCGGTCTCGCGGATTGTTGGCAGCGCGCAGCAATCGTGAGACGTTCTTTTCAGACAGCGCTCTGGGCAACGGCCTCTTGGCGGGTCGGGGGCGCACAAACCGCGGCGCAACTCCGTCCACGACACCATGCAAACCGAGAAAGTCAAAGAACGACCGCAGGGCCCACAGGTAGCGGTGAACAACCTCCGTGGATAAATCACGCTGGGACATTTCTGTTAGGAAGTCACGAATGTCAACAGGGCTGACTTTGGAGAAGTGCCGCCTGCCCCAGAAGTGAAACAACTTGTCCACAACCCGGTTGTACACCTCGCGTGTTGTCCGAGAGTATCGCTGGCAAACCAGCCATTCGCTGTATCGTCTCACTATGTCGGCATTGCCGAGAGTCTTTAGCCCTCGTCTCGATCCGCAGGCGGAAAAATGGGCAGCAAGCATGGTGCCGCATATATGCTGTGTAAACGCGAAAGTCAACCAGACTGCTACTCGTACGCTTGCCCAGAACAACGCCGCCGATGCGAGGCGACACATCAGGCGCCCGAAAGGAGCCACCAGCTGTCAGAAGATTTGCGACAGGGCCGCCAAAAAGGTGAGGACTGGTTAACTAATTCCACTTGCCTGGTAAGTCGGGTTACCGGAGATGTGATTTTCACTTGGACGGTAACCGCGTTTACCAGGACCTGACTAGTTCGCGCTGCAATACGCCATTCAAACGAGGAATGGAGCTAAACTCCTATTTCCATGAAGCTATTAGCAATCCTGCTCCTTTCTATCGCTTCGATTGCTGTGCTCGCAGGTGTGGTCCTCCTCGCTGCGACGCTGATTCTAGGGCTTGGCATCGATGTTCCCGATGGTTGGGCCCGGCGCGGAGTCCTCTGTGTTTTCTTGCATCCGTGGCTCTCGCTCGCCTCTGGCTTATTGTTGCTGGTTGTTTTTGGCAGGGGAATATGGAGGCTTGCCCACTGAAATCCACTTCTTCGGTTACCGCGTTTATCAGGCACTGCCCCCATAATAACTGGATGCCTTGAGGTCGCACGCCGCTGAGTGCTATGTTTACCCGCATGGAATCTGCCTCGGACGACGATTTGATTTCTTCGATTTCGCCAGATGTAATGAAGTGCCTTGGACGTCGTGGCTTCTTCGAGAAACTCGACGGACTTCTCAGCCAGAAGACGATTCGAGCCCATCCCAAGGCTGTGATGGAACATACAAACTCTCTGAGTCCATTCTCCTCACGACTGGATTCGAGCGAGACGACCTAGATGACATCTTCGCGGTGCTCCAATCCAAGGGCGGATGTTGCGACTGTGAAGTGCTCTACAACGTGGCCGAAACGAGCCGTCTAAGAGCCAAGTATTGGCGGAGCCGAGCCGCAGGACAGATTGCAGAGACACCACATACTCCTCACCCTCGGTCGAACTAGGTACGGCGACCCACTTCTCCGGTAAGCGCGTTAACCGGGACTTGAGTGTTACTTCCGGTTTGCCCGTCATCCGGGGAAATCGGCCAAAGTGACAACGCGGATGACATCCGTGGGTGTGTTGCCCGCCGGACGGAATACGAGGAGGAGTGGTCCTGACTCAATTTGCGCTTGTAAACAACACGGCGTCGCTCTGGTCCGTGCCCCTCGCGAGCGCGATGTATTTCCCGTCCGGCGACCAGCCGAAGTCCCAAATGGCACCCGAGGTAAAGTGGGTCAACTGCTTCGTCGGAGCGCTCAGAATCGGCCCGCTCCAGAGGTTGGGGGTACCGGAACGGATGTCCAATGCGGCAAAGGAGCGACCATCCGGCGTCCAGCGCAGGGCATGAGCGCCACCATAGAACGTATCCCAAGCTTTGATTTCGGGGCCTTCCTGCGCACCGGTGACTGCAGAAACCTTGACGACCACAACGGTTCCGTTTTTATCAAAGGATGGGAAAAACACGTCTCGGCCATCTAAAGGTAAGAATGGCCCGTTGCCGCCGGAAATCCGATCGGAGACGCGCACCGGCGCTCCGCCGGAAATCGGCATTTTAAAGATATAAGTCACTCTGCCGGGAACCTGTCCCGCATACATCACCGATTCGCCCGTTCCCTGGCACGCGGGGTCCCTCTCCCCGAGGCCATTCGTCAGTTGTGCGGGAGCTCCGCTCTGCAAATCGAGCTTCCAGAGGTGGTTGTTTCCGTCGATGGTAGTAGTGTAGACGACCGCACGCCCGCCGTCGCAGACGACTGGGAACCCTTTGTCGTGGCCGTCAAAGGTAAGCGGCCGGACATTTCCGCCATCGGCGTCGGCCACAAAAAGGTCCCAGTTTCCGGAGTGGTAGCCGGTGTAAACGATCCGGCTGTCGGGTGTCCACTCGAGGCCATTCATGCCGTCGAACCTGCCAGAGGTGACTTGCCGGGCGTTATCGGGCGCGTCGGCCGCGCCCACCCACACACTGCTCGCACGGTTCTGCTGCACGGAAGCGATGGTGTGGCCATCGGCGGAGACCGAGGCAGAGGCATACGAGCTTAGATCGTTCGTGAGCCGCCGCACTCCGCCACCCGGGTAGGTGACAATCCAGAGCTGGCCGGGCCCGCTTCTCTTGTCCCTGGCTGCGAGAAGGACTCCGCTGCCATCGGGTAGCCAGTTGAAGTCCAACACTTCGCCCCAGCGCCTCCCTGGGAGGGGCTTTTCTTTACCAGTGGCGACATCAATCTGGACCAGCGCGTCATTCTGTCCGCTGGGATCGGTGTTCGAAACCAATGCCGCAATGCGCTGGCCATCCGGCGACCACCGCGGGTTAAAATAAGCGCCCGCGAAGAAGGTCATGGAGGCCTGGCGCGCAGCAATCTTCCGCGCTCCGCTGCCGTCGGTGTTCGAGACCATGAGGACACCCTCGCTGGACGAGGGATCAAAGGTTCCGTAGGCCATTTGGTGCCCATCGGGCGAGAACGACACGCCGCCAATCACGGCGTCGAGCAGGAGGCGCGAAGTACCACCGAGAACCGGGACCTGGTAGACCTTACCCTTGGTGCTGAACGAGAAGTACGCGCCGTAATCCAAATAGTTTCCGTCGGGAGTGAACGCGACCTCTGTAATTCGGCGGTTCGTCTCGGGAGGAACAATTTGAACGGCGCTTTCGATGGCTACCTGGCGGACCCAAAGGCTGCTCTGCCCGCGTTTCGTCGAAACATAGGCGAGGTACCGGCCATCGGGCGAGATGCGCACCAATGCCACATCGCCGGTCGAGGTCAGACTGGAGATCGCCGGATTCTGGAAAGCGATTGCCGCGAGGCCAGTGCGGAAAAAATCTCTGCGATAGAGCAGGCCAACAACGGCGAGCAGGAGGAGCAAAAGAATTGCGCCGGAAACAGCCAGCTTTCGAGTCTGCCAGGACTGCGCAGAACCGGAGGGAGGGCCGGCGGCGAGCGTGCCCGAAGGCTCCGCGGAAGGGATTCCGGCCGTGGAGGTTGCATCCGTGATCAAAGCGGAGTGGCGTGCGGAGCTCGAGTCACGTTTCAGCCGCTGCAAATCCGTGCGCAGGTCCGCGGCATGCTGGTAACGCAGCTTGGGGTCTTTCTCAAGGGCTTTCGAGATGATTTCTTCGATCTTCGGCGGCAAGGCCGGATTCACGCGCGTCGCCGGCACAGGTTCACGCTCGAGAATCGCATGGGAAATTATGCCAGAGGTGTTTCCGGTGAAAGCCTGGCGGCCAGTGGCCATTTCGTACAGCACCAGGCCGAAGGAAAACAAGTCCGTGCGGGCATCCAGTTTTTCGCCGCGCACCTGTTCAGGCGACATGTACGCCACCGTGCCGAGCACCGTGCCCGGGCTGGTGATGTTCGCGTCCGCGTCCATCGTCTCGCCGCCGATGCTGACAGCTTCCTTTGCGCCCGCCGGAATTAGTTTCGCCAAGCCGAAATCGAGCACTTTCGCCTGGCCCCGCTCGGTGATGAAAATATTTGCAGGCTTGATGTCGCGATGCACGATACCTTGGGTGTGCGCCGCGTCCAGCGCGTCCGCCACTTCCATTCCGGTTTCGAGCAGCATATCCACGGCCAATGGCCCGTTCGTGATGCGATGCTTTAAGGTCGCCCCATGCAGCAGTTCCATCGCAATGAATGGCGTGCCGCCATCTTCGTTAATGTCGTGGATGGTGCAGATGTTTGGATGGTTCAGCGCCGAAGCGGCTTGCGCCTCGCGCTGAAATCGCCCGAGGGATGCAGCTTCGTGCGCCACGCCCTGCGGCAGAAACTTCAGGGCCACCTGACGCTTCAGCTTGGTGTCCTCGGCGCGATACACCACACCCATTCCGCCGCCACCGAGCTTTTCCATGATGCGGTAATGGGAGACCGTCTTCCCGATGAGGGATTCGGCTTGCTCCATTTGGCGATCATCTTAGTGAGGCCCGGAACGCAAAGTCAACCTGAGCACGGGAAGAGACTACCGAGTCGGAACCGGTTGTAGGTGTATCGCGCTGCACGTAGAACTGCCGTCCGTGTCTAGCAGATTCATGGCGTATCGTCGGCGATTCGGAAGTGATCCTTGGACCATGCGGCCAACTCCCGGTAAGTCGGGTTACCGGAGATGTGGTTTGGATCGATTTCACTTGGACGGTAAGCGCGTTTACCAGGCATTGAGTCCATTGATTGGTCTGATCGCAGTCAAAACATTTCTGCGAGTAGAGTGCAGCGAATCGAATGGTCATAATAAGAACTATGAATTACCTGTTCAGGCTTCTGGATACGCTGACTGTTTTGGCTCTTATTTCGGTATTGCCCGCAGTCTATCCAGCCCGCGAGACGCATCGCGCCGAGATTTCTGTCCGCGCCCTGCGATCCGTGCACAACATCGCTGATGAGCCGGAGTTAGGACCGGAGCCTCCATGTGGAAACGAACCCATTCCGCCCTATCCTCGTCTGGATGATTCGGCCACGGTGAGGTCATGGAGCGAGTCTCATTTCGGCCGCGACTGGAAACCGCCTGCGTGCACCGGTTGGGCTGCGGTTGGCTTTACGACGTTGGTAACAACAGTCGCCCGATTTCGTGAGGTCACAGAAGCTGAGGGCCTGCTTCGCCGTATCGGAGCAATTTCAGACCTCGCCGGAATACGCTACTGGTCGACCACTCACAAGCGATGGCAAACGTTGGTTGTGGACGCCTATGCGCTGACGGCCTCGCGGTCTGGTCAGCGCCGACAAGATTTCATGCCCAATGAACTCAAGGAAGGCAGCGTACTCTACTTCGAACAGGTCGATAACCTGTCTGGCAAATCCGTGTATCGAATGCATATCGCCAAGGCCTCGGCGGATCGCATCGTCATTGATGTCGAGAACGTCAGCACGGTGCGCTATCTATTCATACCAATCTTTCATCCAGGCGAGACACAGTCGATCTGTTTTTTGGACCGCGAAACGGATAGCGCGTGGCGCTTCTACAGTATCGTGCGCACGGGAAAGAGTGCCAACCGGCTGATCGTGGGGAATGAATCTTCCGCAGCTAACCGGGCTGTTGCGTTCTATCGTCATTTAGTCGGAGTTCCCACAGACCAAGAGCCACCCGCGGCGCCATGATGGAGAGATCTGAACGAGGGAATTTACGTTCTCGAAAGTCACATGTCCGGTAAGCGCGTTAATCGTCCAAGTGGAAGGTGATCCGCCCACACTTCCCAGAACGCTGTTTCTCCGGAGTGATGGCTCTACAGAATCGGAGCTTGGAAGCAGTCAGTGATATACTCCTTCGCCAGCCATGAGTTGTCCTGCCTGCCGAAGTGCAGCCCCGTGCGGAGCGCGCTTTTGCCCTTCTTGCGGCAGTGCGGTAGATGGTGGCTCCGGGCCTACGCTGGGGCCTGAAGAAGCCACTCCCCGCATCCCTGGTTCGCCAGGTGCTTCTCCGCGCAAGCCGCGTTCCTCTCCTCCTAGTGGCAGGATCTCCTCTTCCTCCGACTCCTTCGATGGCGCGCGCTTCATCCCTGGCACGATTCTCGAGGATCGCTATCGCATCGTGGCCATGGCCGGACGCGGCGGCATGGGCGAAGTCTATCGCGCTGAAGATCTCAAGCTCAGCCAAGTGGTGGCGCTGAAATTCCTGCCCGAATCCGTCGCGCAAGATGGCGTCGCGCTGGCCCGCTTTCACCGCGAAGTCCGCATTGCCCGGCAGGTCTCCCACCGCAACGTCTGCCGCGTCTTCGATATTGGCGAAGCGGATGGCCTCCCATTCCTCACCATGGAGTACGTGGACGGCGAAGACTTGGCCACGCTCCTTCGCCGCATCGGGCGGCTGCCTTCGGATAAGGCCCTCGAAGTGGCCCGGCAGATTTGCGCCGGCCTCGCCGCCGCCCATGAACACGGCGTGATCCACCGCGACCTGAAGCCTGCCAACGTCATGATCGACGGCCGCGGCAAAGTGCGCATCACCGATTTCGGCCTAGCTGGCGTGGCCGGCAGCTTCAAGGCGGAGGAATCACGCGCCGGCACACCCGCCTACATGGCGCCCGAACAACTGGCAGGCAAAGACGCATCGGTTCAGAGCGACATCTATGGGTTGGGCCTGGTGCTCTACGAGGTCTTCACCGGAAAGCGCGCCTTTGAGGCCGCCACACTCGCCGATCTGCGCCGCGCGCAGGAACACTCGTCGCCGACAAATCCCTCGCTCCTCGTGAAGGACATCGATCCTATCGCCGAACGCGTGATCCTGCGCTGCTTGGAAAAAGACCCGGCAAAGCGGCCCGCAACAGCGTTACAGGTAGCGACGGCTTTGCCTGGCGGCGACCCCCTCGCCGCTGCGCTTGCCGCAGGGGAAACTCCGTCGCCGGAGATGGTGGCGGCGGCTGGCGAAGAAGGGTCGTTATCCATCTGGAAGGCGTGGAGTCTGCTCGCCGCCGTCGCCACCGGACTGATACTGATCGTCTTTTTGTCACAACATTCGTCGCTGGCGAATTTACTGCCGATCGTGAAATCTCCTGAGGTTTTGAGCGAACGGGCCCGACAGATCGCCGCGAAACTGGGCTATGCAAATTCGCCAGCCGATGAAGGATATTGGTTCGACCTTGATCCAGCGTACTACGGCTATTCTTCGCGCATCCCAGCACCTTTGCGATACCGCGGCCTAGCCGACGAATTTCCGTATCCGCTGGAGTTTTGGTATCGCCAAAGTCCTTATGCCCTGAAAACACACTATCCGTTCACAGTGACCGCTACAAATCCCGTGTCATTTTATTCAGGCGAGTGGAGGGTCGGCATGGACTCGGCAGCACGGGTGAACTACTTCGCCGCGATTGGCCCCCAAGAAGATGCCACGGCCGATCAGAGAACCCTGGACTGGCAAACACTATTCACGGCGGCAGATCTGGATCTGCAGCAAAGCCACGCGCTGGAGGCTACAAGACTGCCGGACGTTCCGAGCGATAAGAGTTTCGCCTGGGAGACCTTTTCGCACGGCAGGCGTCTCCAGATTCAGGGGGCGAGCTATCACAACAAAATTGTTTTCTTCCATATCTCGCCACCGTGGGGGCAACCGGAACGGGTTGGCCCTACCCAGGCTACGTTTGCATCACGAATCGGATTGACGATTTTCGTCTCCACCATATTCGTCTTGTTGGCGGCGGGCTTTCTGTTTGCACGCAGAAATCTAAAGCAGGGGCGCGGCGACCTCCAGGCGGCTATTCATGTAGCAGCTGTGATTTTCGCAGTTTTGTTACTGGGTCAGGCGTTGACCACTCACTATGCCCTCGATGCGGAATGGATTTTCGTTTGGTTCCTCCTGTCTTCTGGACTTGCCATGACCAATGCGGTTCAATTCGCATTGCTCTACATGGCACTAGAACCGTATGTACGCCGGACCTGGCCGGAGATTCTAATTTCATGGAGCCGCTTTGTCGCTGGCAATTGGAAAAGCCCACTAGTCGGGCGCGATGTCTTGATCGGTGTTCTGTTCGGCGTTGGGATGTTAGTAGCGAATTATATGCGTGTAGCACTTCCGTACTGGTTTTCGGTTCCCGACATAACGGTGGCGTGGAGCGGAAGCTGGCGCGAGGCGTCTGGGTTTTTCGGGAGCCTGGCGTCGAATATTTTTGCACTCATGGACGGAATCGGGTCTCTGGCCGTCGTCTTTATTGTAACGAAAATCACGCGTAGCAAAATTGCGGCTTTGATACTCGCAGGATTGTTCGGGATCGCACTTAATCTTTTCGGAGAAAATCTCCCGGTCGAGATAGTCGTCGCATCAATATTGGCGATTCTCTGGCTAACTTGCCTGATGCGCGTGGGCCTACTGGCGGTCTGCGTCTGCCGATTCGTGCTCTTCACACTGACGGATGGTTTAATCACCTTCGATTTATCACGCTGGTACGCATGGCGAGGATTGGTAGAACTCGCCGTGGTAGCTGCGATTACGCTTTATGGGTTTAAAGTTTCGATCGGAAATAAATCGCTTTTCGGAACGATGTTGGAGAATTAGTGCGATGGCTTTCGCCAGAGGAGCATCGCTGCGTAGGACGGGGCGGTGAACAGGGAGGAATTCTTCGGCGCATTGCCTGCCAGGTCTTGCCGTTAAGCCGACTGGGTGAAGGAGCGCAAGCTCCGGATGCTCCCGTTGATTAGTTTTTCGAGACTGGCAAGAAAACACAAACTCAATCTTCTGTTAAGTGGCGGCGGTCACTTGGACGTGTAGTCGCATAACCGGACATGTGCCGTACCAGGACTCCACTTGTCCGGTAACCGCTGCCGGTTCAAACGGTCGATGCAACACCATCTGGTATAAAGCTGTTTTCGAAGGTGGTGTTTATGAAACAAGGGAGACGGTTTGGGCTTTCGG
>Ga0210384_10002992_pt1 | contig 20015 bp, 13 predicted proteins | sample IncBWH2MmetaG_FD_160574 | JGI IMG/M metagenome (GOLD analysis project Ga0210384, IMG submission 160574) | Forest soil microbial communities from Barre Woods Harvard Forest LTER site, Petersham, Massachusetts, United States - Inc-BW-H-2-M | ecosystem: Environmental > Terrestrial > Soil >...
TAAGGTCCGTCTTGTTCAGATCGTGCCAGATGGCAGCGGCGGTTTTGAAGAGCGTACCGCCCCGGATCGGCTCGCAAGCGGCCAAGTGACCGCGCTACACGCCTACGGAAACGCTTTTTTCGCCGCAGTGTACGTGCTCGAAGCAAGCCTGCCCCGTCCTGAGGAAGCCAGGAACGCTGTTGTCCTCTTCGGCCTGCGCGGACGAGAGTCCCTTACTAGCAGTGGGATCGCCATGCTAGAGCGGTATCTTCGCAGGCTGCGCACAGGTGGCAACGAACTCATGCTCGTGGGCGTGGAGCCTGGGATGAGACGTGAACTTAAGCGAACGGGGATGATGAGTGTACTGGGCGAGAACAACGTATTCGATTCCACATCCAGCGTTGGGGGTTCGTTCAAAGCAGCTTGGGCCGCGGCTCATGAGTTGGTCAAAAGGAAGAACTCCGTCTAAGGGAGGCGGCCAGTCCCTTCGCCCGCCTCCTCTTGAAGTTTTCATAGAAAACCAGCGTGGAGGCGGGAGTCGCCATCATGCTGCTGAATGCCACCAACGCTATGTCCACGTCGGTTCCCGGAAAGCTTCGCAATGCAATCGCCGCACACAGCGCCACATTGCGCATGCTCGTTGCGCTCGCCAGGATCTTGCGGTTCGCATGTTTCGATCCACCCATCAGCCAACCTAAAATCATGGATCCAGCGATAAGGCAAAACATCGCAGCCAGCGTTCTTACTCCCATCCGCCTCGTCGCTCTTGACTGCTCGAAGAATGTGATGAGCATCCATGCCGCGAAGAACAATCGGGCTGAGATGAACGATACTTTCCCGATCATAGCGCTTTCGTCGGGCCAGCGTTGCAGCGTGAACCCGATTGCGCCTGGAAAGATGATGTAGAGAACCAAGACGGTGGCGATTTGGTCGTAAGGGATAGTGACCCGCGTCTCCAAGGGAAGAATAATCTCAGCTAGAACCGGCGTAAAAACAATCGCCGCACAGATAAGCAGCATTGCCAGACCAGCAGCAAACGGGGCGTCTTCACGCTCAGTCCTTGTATACCTGATTGCTGATGGACCGCCCGGAGCGGCCGCGAGTAACAGGAAAGCAATCTCGAAGTCCCTCGGCATCGGAAAGATCCACACTAATATCATCCCGAGAAGCGGCACCAACACGATGTTGGCTGCAAGGGCTCGAAGAAGCAATCCCTTATCGTTCAGCAGCTCTGTGACCTGTCGCCACGTGATTTCCAGTCCTATGGATAGGCTCATGCAGACAAGAAATGCTATCGCCAAGGACTTGGATAGGGGTCCAAGGATCAATTCCATTTAGTCATCGCTCTCTTGACGTTCGCTAGCCTACGACTCTATGTTACGGACTCTGTTCCCGATGCTTCAGCGCTGCGTCAGTGATCACAGACTGGAACTAAAGGCTACACAACAGCACGACACGAGGCAGGGTTTAGAACTTCAAGCCCAAAGACGTAGTGATTCCCACATCGTTCCGTGGAGCGTTGACCGGTGGACGACTGTCGAAATTCTCGTAAAGGCCGAAGTCCCAGTAAAGGTTCCTCACTATCTCGATGCGAACGTTCGATTGCGTGCTGAGTCGCAGCCGCCCAGGATCGGTCAGGCCCGGAAAAACCAGCATACGCGAGGTAATATCCATGGTTCTGAAGCGGAAGGTAGAAAATTCCAGGCCCAGAAAGGACTCACCGTTGTTGCGCACCGGCTCAATACCGGGCTGAGGAAAATAGTCTTCGTGGGTATAGACCAAGCCTCCGAGTGCGAACAGGGAGGTTGTATCTGTTTGCACCATGCGTCTGCCTAGGCCGCCTCCGTAAGTGGTGCGAAGATTCAGGTGCTGCTGATCGCTCTTCAGTGCATCGAAAAGGCCAGCGTAGAACCAGTTTCGTGTCAGCTTCCTTGTGTACTGTCCGTTAAACGTGTAACGGGCAGTGTTCGGGCCTTTGGACTGTCCGGTGATTTGCGAACTTGTACTTAAATCGATCGCGTATACCGGGGTATTGTATGCGACGTCGGCAGAAAGAGTTGAAGTGGCCTGGCTATTGTTGCCGGAAAAGGAAAAACCATAATCGATTGAACCAGTCAATTGCTTCCATAAACTGGCTTCCTGCTGCTGGATCGTGATTATCGCGGACTGCGATACCGTAAAACTCGCTGCTTCGGAGACAATTCGGAACTCACTCTGCGTTGTTTTCTCTCCTTCGATCTTCTGAATACGGCCTGCATAACGATGCCCGTCAGCCAGCGCCACGATGAATTGGTCTTGGCTCTCCAGTCGCTCGACCCGCTTCCAGTCCAGGCGGACCGACCCTGTCATATATTGGGCCTTAAAGGAGAGTTCTCCGTGCTGCAACCCCTTGATCTCGCCGGTGAAGCGATCCCCATTCTTCATCACGACCACGTCATCCCGGCGCTTTGCCAGCGAGGGTTGGGCGACGGCGACCAACAGCAACGTTGTGCAGGCGAATCCTGCGTATCGAAAGGAGTGCGACGCCTTCTTAAGGCTGGTCCTGATCAAGCCCACAATCTGTTCCCCTTCCCGCGGCCTTGTTGCAGCTCTGGCAAAACAGCGCATGCCGCAATCCGCCGCTCGTTTGTCAAAGCACGACAACATCCAATTACTCTTACGCTCATAAGTTTCGCAGACTACCACCTACCAACCTGGTCAAATCATGGCAAGCAGCAACGCATACCCCATGGCGCCGGCAAAAAAATGAAAGAAACTGCCCTCTTTTTGCCGGCTCAACTCCATCAATGTGTTGTTCGATATGACACCGCCAGCAACCAGGCCTAGCAGCGTCAAGACAGCTTGTTCCGGAAGCATCATAACTTTGGCAGAAAAACCTCCCAGCAATACCGCCAAGGCCAGCAGCCATCTGCCGCGACGGTCGTAAGCGTCTCCATGCTGCTCACGCAAGGAGTGGTCTACCACCACAAAGTGAAGGCTCATGGCAGTGAGGTAGAGCAGCAATGACAATGCGCCGTATTCCGCATCTCGCACCATCAGATAACTGACCAAAGCGCCGTAAGCCAGGAACCCAGCCAAGTTGAGCCGGTATACAAAATCATCTGTGCGGACTTCCGCGCTTCGTCCTCTTGCCTTTGCGCGCGAGAACCAAGTCATGCGTTCCAGTCCAAAAAAAATAACGAAGCCGAGCAAGCCTGACATGTAAATGCGAAATTCCGGCATCGGCAATCTCGCTCCCTGGGTTAGGCGCGTGAACGTGTGCTGGGCCTCGCTCAGCTCTGGCAGCACATGCAGCCAGATATAGGCGACTGAAGCCCCGGCGCTGGCAGCGATCCAACGCCGGGATCGACTCTCGTCGGATATGCGAAACCATTTGCCGATGACGAAGACCGACGCCAGAACCAGCACTGCCAGCTCGACCTGGAGTTGTGTGGCCAGCACGGCTCTCTCCTAGAATGGACCCATCTGTAGCAGAATGTTGGAGAACACGAGCGCCCCGAGAAGTGCAATCGTGACCGCCACGACTAACACCAGTGAGATTTTCTTGCGGCGAGAGGCTTGGGCGCGCAACTCCTTCATGAAGCTCCAATACTGGAACGAAGCCACGATCAGGGCAACGGTGCCCAGTCCGACCAGAGCAAGACCGAGGTTCCTTGGACCGTTGTCGCGAAGCGTGAGTTTTTCTGCCCGGGCTAGCTCCTGCAGGAACTTGTAGATTGTGAATCCGAAACTGATCATCGACAGCGAGGTGCGTACCCACGCCATCAAGGTGCGCTCGGCGGCCAGCCGAGTGCGCTCCAACGCCAGATTTGTGCGCTGGACAGCCAGTTCGTTTGAAGTCGGCATACCTTGGGGATGTACTGCCGCTTCACTCATCGCAACCTCAGTATTCAAACGGGCAAGGCGCCCTTCTACTGGTAGAACTCCTAGGTAACAGAGCCGTCAGGACGAAAGTACATAGAGCACGGCAAACCGATGACAGTAAGGACTGCGCAGCTTGTTGTGACAGTGATCTTCGGAACTGTTGCAGGTTAAACGGCCCTCTAGCACTTCTCCCAGTTTTCCTCGCAGGGCTCGATTGTTAGTTTTATCCGCGGATTCTTAGTGACTCAATTCCAATTGTCATTTCTACCCAAAACCCGCGACGTCAGCTCTGTCGTAAGTAGCGAGTGGCCTCACAAGGTCAGAGTAGTAAGACCGCTAAGAAAGTCGTGGGCGACACGGGACTCGGAGCGCTCATTGGTGGAATCGCGGGCGGGGGAAAGGGTGCTGGCATCGGCGCGGGCACCCCAGGTCTGTGTTCAACGAGATGCAGCATTGGTGAACCGGAAGCTCACTATGTATCCTTCGGCCTTCCAGATCGCAGGCTGTTGCCATAGCAAATCGAATGGAGGTGAGTGCCACGCACCAGCGAATTACGTTTTCACGGCGGTTTTCTGTTTTTGGCTGCTGGCGTCAGCATCATCAGCTCTAGCCCAGTTGCCGGGAGCTGTCACGAGTCGTGCGTCGGTTTCCGAACGCCCACCCCTGGGCTTGGTGCTGGAAGGTGGAGGAGCACTGGGCTTAGCACATGTCGGCGTGATCCAGTGGATGGAGGAACATCGCATCCCAGTGAACTATATCGCCGGCACCAGCATGGGTGGGCTAGTGGGTGGAGTTTACGCCACCGGCCGAAACGCCGGACAGCTTTATGACGTCGTGAAGGACATTCAATGGAACCAAGCGATGAGCGGGCAAACCCCGTTCGACAGGCTTTCGTTTCGGCGTAAACAGGACACGCGTGAATATCCCTCCACCGTGGAGCTCGGGCTGAAAAAAGGATTGCAGTTTCCTTCCGGATTCAATTCCGGCCAGGAAGTCGCACTGATTCTCGACCGCATCGCCCTTCCGTACTCCGGTATTGGGAGCTTCGACGATCTGCCTATACCATTTGCCTGTGTAGCCACCGATCTGCTGAATAACAGCGAGCACATTTTTCGCAGCGGTCCCCTGGATCTCGCACTACGATCGACGATGTCACTGCCAGGGATTTTTACGCCCGTACGTTCCGGCGGACACATTTATGTCGATGGTGGATTGCTGAACAACTTTCCAGTCAGCGTCGCCAAAGCGATGGGGGCAAAGTATGTTCTGGGCGTTCACTTGGAGACCGCGCCCCTGAATCCCGACGCGCCGCTGTCGAGCTTCGCGGTTCTGGGACGGTCCATCGGGGCAGTCGTTGCGGCCAATGAACGGCGCGCCATGGAAGACGCCGACATGGTGGTGACGGTGAACCTGCAGAACTACACCTCAATGGACTTCAACGCCGAAGACGAGATCATCAAGGCAGGCTATTCTGCGGCAGCCGCAAATGCAGCGAAATTGTTATTCCTATCGGTCGACGAAGCGACATGGCGGCTGTATCTGGCGGAGCGCGATGCGCGGCGCAGGGAGGCGAAAGTCCCGCAGTTTGTCACAGTGACAGGCGTACCTCCGGAGATCGGGGATCCCGTCACCAAAGATCTCTCGCAGCTGGTCGATAAGCCTGTTGATACTGCCAAGTTGGACGACGATATTCGGGAATTGAATGGGACGGGCACGTTTTCGGTTGTGAACTACTCGATAATCGAAAAAAATGGTGAGCCCGGTTTGCAACTACAGGCCGAACAGAAAGGTTACTCACCGCCAATCGTGCGACCGCTGATCAGCATTGATGGCGCCAGCTATGACAATGTCTTTTTCAGCATCGGTGGGCGAATCACATTCCTGAACTTTGGTGGGTACCGCCGCGAGTTGCGCACAGACGTCATTTTTGGCTCCCAGTACGGCCTCAGCAGCGAATATTATCGGCCGTTTACCACGACAAGTGACTGGTTTGTGGCTCCGCGAGCACTGTACAACAACGCTCAATTCCCTTTGTTCAGTGGCAACGACTTTCTTGCGCTCTACAGGAAGCGCGTGGCGCTCGGTGGATTGGACGTTGGCTATGCCTTTGGAAAAACCGGCGAGCTGCGCTTCGGGTATGAAGGTGGATATGAGCGGCTGAAACCACAGATCGGGAGTACCGCGGAGTTGCCGACGGTTGCCGGGCCGACCGGTGATGTTAGGTTGCAATACATCCTAGACACCTTGGACCAGCCAGTGGTTCCTCGGAGTGGAGAAAGCGTTCGTTTTTATACTAAGTACTTCAATGAAAATCCCGGAGCGCCACACGGTTTTCCACTATCGGAGCTGCAGATCCAGAAGTTTTTCCGGTTGAGCGATCGGACTTCGGTGTTTCTGAATGCTTACGGAGGAACCAGCTACAGCTACAAGACAGGCATACCGCCGTTCGGTCTGGGCGGTGTAACTCGGTTCGTGGCTTTCGGCACTAATGAACTGCTAACCGACCAGTATTTCCTGTTTCAAACTGGATACATTAGAAAACTGAAGAACCTACCGCCGCTTTTGGGCAGCACGATTGATGCCCTCGGCATTTTTGAGATTGGCAAGACTTATCAGACTCCCTTCAAGCTTCCAGGAGATGTGGGCGGAGCACTTATTGTGAACACTCTATTCGGGCCGGTCGAAATCGGTGGCGCTGTCGGCGATTACGGCCACGCCAAATTCTTCTTCCAGGTTGGGAGAATTTTCTGAAACCGCTGCGGCCATAAACCGAAAGGAACTAGCACTTTTCCCAGTGGCCAGGCACTACTCCCACTAACTACCTTGAAACCGCTTGGTTTTGATGGAATTTGGCACAGAGCCGCCGCTAAGGAGTTCCACGAGGTTGTGGAAACCAATGTTCGGAGTTGCTCCGTTCTTTGCGGGAAGGCATTTGCACGACCTAACTTCGCAGATAATACGCAACAAGAGAGCTGAAAACTGCGTTACCCAATCGCTGGCGGCATGGCTGCTCTTGTTAATCTGCTGGGCTCCGCTATTGATCTGGGGACAGCCCTAGGGCGTGGGTCAACGATTTTCGTTCGGAGGAATAAAGAAAATTATGAACTCATTTCGCTGGAATGTTGGTATCGCTGCTCTTCTCTTTGTCGTTTGCACAGGATCGCTGGCCTCAGCCCAGCAAGACGGATCCTCATCGGCATCCACTGCGCCTGCGTGGTCGCCTGCGCAGAACATCGGGATGTTTGCTTTTCCTAAGAATGGTCAAAACGCAGACCAACAGTTGAAGGATGAGAGCGACTGCTACGGGATGGCCAAGCAGCGTACCGGACTTGATCCCCAGAAGCCTGCTCCTGCAGCACCAACCGCCGAACAGTTACAGGCGGCCCAAAAGCAGGCCGCTGAGAACGTCGATCAGGTGAAGGGAGCGAGGGTCGCAGGTGCGGCTCGGGGTGCTGCGGGAGGAGCGGCGATCGGCGCGATTGGGGGTAATGCTGGCAAAGGCGCCGGGATGGGCGCCGTCGCAGGGACGATGAGGGGCGGAGCGGCTCAACGCTCAGCAAATGCTCAATCACAACAAAAATCTGCCGCACAGGCGAAAGCGAATCTGCAGAAGGAACACGAACAAGAGTTGCTGGCGCACAAGGAGGGACTCGACACTTTCCAGCGCGCCTTTGCGGCGTGCATGGACGCGCGCGGCTATTCCGTCAAATAGAGCCGCGTGAATCATTCACTGTAGGAATAACCAACGGTCCTGAACAAGGTGACGTCCATGGCTGTGTTGTTGAATCGCAACGGTTGGGTGTTTCACGATTAAGAAAGTTAAGTAACAAGGAGGCTAACAGTGAAAAAGACAGCTATGCTGATCTTAGGAGTGGCTATCCTCATCTCGCCCGTATTGTGCCAGGAAGAAAAAACTAAACCGGAGGCGTATAGCGGTACAGCTGTAGGTACCGGGGGGGCAGTGGGGGCCAAGTCAACCGGATTCGACTTCCGGGCTGACCGCTATACCAGTGATGAAGAAGTCGACCAGCTAGCGACGCTGTTGAAAGAGAAGGGTCCTGACGCACTCCTCCGAGCAATGGAAAAACTTGATGTCGGACGAATCAACCCGACAGGCAGCGTAGGAAACACGATTGCCGTCGCGCGGAAGCGGCAGTCTGGTTCGGACACGATAATAACGATTGTGACTGCTCGCGTTATGCCGTTTGTCGAACTGTATCGTGGCGGGCGAACGAAGGATTATCCCTTTGGATTCCTGCAAGTGAAGTTGAACGATAAGGGTCAGGGGAGCGGACAGATTATGGTTGCAGCCAAGATCCGGTTCGATAGGAAAAAGGGACACTATGAGATCGAGAGCTACGGGAATCAGTACATCAAAGCCGTAAACGTCCGTCCGAGATCATAGGGATGAAGCCGAGCTCTTTGGGCGAACCGCTCACATGCAGCTGCTACATATCGGCTGGAAGTGAATGGTGAACTGATGTCCCTGCTGGCGCAGACAGATGGTCAGAGAAAGATAATTGCGATACTCGCACGTGGCCTAGTGTGGCTAGTCGTACTTTTGCTCACCTCATGGGCGGCAGCAGCCTTGTATTTCGACTTGCCACACGCATCTTGGAGGCTTCCGGTCTCGGTGATTTATGCAATTCTTGTCCTGTCCATAATGTGGGCCTTGCGTTCCCGCTTGCCTGGGCCGGCGACCGCTGTGGTCGCGTTCGCTTGCGTATTAACGTGGTGGCTATCCCTGCGGCCATCCAACGAGCGTGTCTGGCAGCCAGACGTAGCCCAAACTGCCTGGGCAGAAGTCAACGGCAACCAGGTTACGATCCACAACTTCCGCAACTGCAATTACCGCACCGAGACTGACTACACACCCAATTGGGAAACGAGGACGGTCGATCTTTCCCAGTTGCGCGGCCTCGACATGTTCGTCACCTATTGGGGATCCCCCTGGATCGCACATCCCATCGTCAGTTTTGATTTTGGCGACCAGGGCTATGTGGCCATGTCAATAGAGACGCGGAAGCAGGTGGGCGAAACGTATTCGGCCATCCGTGGTTTCTTCCGCTATTACGAGTTGATCTATACCATCAGTGATGAGCGCGACGTGGTTCGCCTGCGTACCAATTATCGGCAAGGAGAGGAAGTCTATCTGTATCACATACGAGCTACGCCGGAGCAGGCACGGACTATTTTTCTCGACTACTTAAGCCGAGCCAACCGGATGCGCGATCACCCGGAGTGGTATAACGCCCTCACTAATAATTGCACTACTAACATAGCCTCTCATGTAGCCGAGACTAGACCCGGGAAGGCGGTGAGGTGGGACTGGCGCGTCATCCTCAACGGTAAGGCCGACGAGATGATGTACGAGCGCGGGAATCTGGCAGGCAATTTGCCATTCGATGAGCTCAAACGGAGTGCCCACATCAACCCGGCAGCTCGGGCAGCTGACAACGCCCCCGCTTTCTCGCAGCTCATCCGCCGAGGGCGACCCGGATTCGCGCAAATGGACGGGAGCGAGCAACAGCTGATCCAGAGATGAATCTCAATATTCAAGGGCGATTCGGGTTCGCACAAGCGGATTGGTGTGGCCGCTTATTCTCAGCCTTTGCTGCTCGCCGGATTTGTGCAGGTACCGTGGTAGCCATTCCTGAGTTCACTGGCATATGACGCCAGGTCGTATTCCCATTCCTTGTATTTCTCAAGCCACGTGCCATTGTTCTGGGCGCACGATTCTGGTAGTTGTTGAGCTGGGGCGGGAGCTGGCATTTACTGCACATACAATCACTAAAACAAATTGCGAAACGACACAGTAGATAAGTGTGCACTCAGCAGCGAACGAAGGGCTTCGACCACTATCGAATGGTCATCCGCGAGAAGAAAGCGCTGGCGTGTCGGAGATCGCTTCAGATCCTGCGTATCTACCTCTTTTACGCGGGGCCGACTAACTGGCCCGCATCAGGGCCGGCTTCAAGGGAACCCAAGCGTCAATACGCGTTCCTTGCATCGGAGCCGATTGAAGCTCAAAGCGGCCGCCGATAACCCGCAATCGTTCTTCCATGCTTCGCACACCGAGACCAACATGTGTCGAATGGTTATGTCGGTCAAATCCCGTGCCGCGATCGAACAGTGATAGATGAATGGAATCATCGATTCCTTCCAGCCGAACTTCAGCTCTGGAGGAACCGCTATGCTTCTTCACATTGCGAAGCCCTTCCTGTACGATGCGGAAGAGGCATAAGGCGATCTGTGGAGCGACCGAACGCGGAATATTCTCGTGGGCAAAATCGACTCGGATGCCTTGTTGTTCGGTAAATTCCGAACAAAATGCGTTGACCCCCTGAACCAGCCCAAGACTCTCCAGGGTGGAGGAGTGCAACTGGTGAGAGAGGGTATGGAGATCGGCGCCGATCTCGCTAGCCCTATTCCATAATTCAAGCATCCGTTCGCTGGCCTCAGCCGGAGAATGCCCAATCATTCCCGCACACCTCTCCAGATCAATCGCCAAGACGGCAAGTCTCTGATTGAAGTCGTCATGGAGTTCCTGTGCTAACCGGCTGCGCTCCTGCTCCTGTGCGTGAATCAATCTGCCGGCTAGTGCCTCGCGTTCCCGTTCAGCAAGTTTGCGTACCGTAATGTCGAGGCATGATCCTATGTAGCCGGCGAATTCACCTTTGGGCGTGTATCGTGAAACTCCCTTATCAAGCAACCAGCGATATTCTCCATCGGCGCGCCTGAGGCGGTATTCAACAGTGAAAGGCTGGCGTGCTTCAAAGCTAGAGACGTGGGTATCCAGGCAATGTTGAAGATCTTCTGGGTGTACGCCTTCTGACCACCCATTTTCCAGTTCCTGTTCTATTGTCCGTCCAGTGAATTCAAGCCACGGCTTGTTGAAGTAGGTGCGAAGCTTGTCAGTGCCCGACATCCAGATCAGTACCGGCGCGGTGTCCGCCACCAATCGGAAGCGTTTTTCGCTTTCGCGCGCAACGCTTTCTGCCAATTTGAGTTCAGCAATGGTACGTTTACGGGTCAAGGCGTTCGAGAATATCTCTGCTAGCACTCTGAGCTGCTTTACGAGACCCTCGGTCCACACAATTCGACGCTTCGCGCTGAAGGACACAACCCCGATGGTCTCGCCTCGTACGCTCAATGGAACCGATGCTGCCGACACTGCCCCACTCTTCTGGAAGTGTACCTTTTCGGCCGACGCCTCTTCAGGCAACGCATTCGTGTCCGAAACTAGCAGGACTTCTCCGCGCAGGACTTGGTTCACCAACCATGGAAACGTGTTGGCCTTTACCACCGTGTGAGCAGGGTCGATCCCTTCACTGGCCCACGAGGAGGTCACCGTTAACTCTGTCTTGTTTGCAGAAAACTCGTAGAGTGTAATCCTCTCAATCCTGAGAAACTCCGCAATCCGAACGAGACACTTCCCTATATTCGAGTCGACCTGCTCCTCTGGCAGTTTGATAAAGGTTGTCGACAGATCGGAAATCAGGCTCTCGAACGCTAGGCGTTCAACAAGAGATTCCTCGACCTCTCTCTTTTTTGCCCGTTGCCACAGTAGCCCGAAAATGAGGAGTGCCTCTGCGAGGCAGAGACAAACGAAGCCAATGATGTACGCCTTGTAGCGTTGCCACGCATTCAATTCGCGGTAAAGAACAATGGATCCCGGCGGCAACTTTTTCTCGGGAATGTGCCAGCGCTGTAGTTGATTCCAATCGAATACGTAACGCGAGGGAGGCGCGCCGGGCACGTCCGCCTGGCTAATCTTCTCTCCTTCTAGAATCCTTAGCACCAGTCCGGCGGCCTGCCGGGCCAAGTCGTCCATGGACAATATATATCCACCAACGATGCCAAAGCCGACGGCTGCGCTGACAGAACCGTACAATGGGGCAGTGGACGCGTCTGCCATCCGGCGCAGAGCCTTAACCTGGATATATGTCCTCCCGGCACCGTCCCGAAGGAACGATGCCGGGTAAACAATAGTGTCGGGGGGCAGACGGGAGAGCTCCCGCAGTACGTCATCCAACGCGAGTCCACTTAGATAGCGGATGGGGACAGACGATTGTAGGCGGGGAAGATCCCTTCGCAACGTGGCTTCCCAGGAGCGATCGAATTCTGATGTGCCCGTCACAACGACGATCTCGTGAGCATCCGGTTGTAAGCGTAGAGCGAGCTCGATGGTTGTCAGGAACTCGACTTTGATCGGCGCCCCGACGAAATTTGACGGTAGAGTCTGACCTTGAAGGGATTCCCTACCGACACCGCAGAAGACGACCGGTATTCCAGTGAAAAGATCGGCTTGGTGACGGCGCAGGAACTGAAACGCCAAAGGTCCAACAGCGATTACTACATCAATGGACTGGCCGGCGTATTTGTTACGAAAAAAATCGCTTAACAGCTTGTCGTAGGCAGAACTGCTGAACCGTGAGACGTCGAGAAACTCACTCAGATAAATAGGTGCGTTGTCCGTTTCCAGACCGAGGCTATCACGCAAAGCCTTATCCATCGCTCTAGTGGCGGGCGTCTCTCGTTCGTCAGGAAATATCGCCAGGACTGTTCTTGACCGCCCCGTTAAACCAGGGGCCAAAGCTGATAGCAGAGCCAGGGAAACCAGGACTTGCATGCATGCAGTAAAGGGACGCCAATATGCCGGCGGTCTTCCTCCGTTGGCCCGACCGGTCATTGTGTCTCACCTTCCCACGCTCTCAAACCCAAAGAAGAGAACCAAAGAGTCCAGCAGCAGCGGCCTACGCACGCTCTGCATCAGGATATCGAGCAGATTCCTGCCCCGTTCTGTGGGCGCAAGTATACTCCAGATAGAGGACGCGAATGAAGGACGCGAACTGCTATCCACGACTCCTAAAAGCTGAACTTTAGAGCCAGTTGGCCGATCCGTCCGTTGACTGCCGTGCTGTTGATAACGCCAAACGTAGGGGAACCGAATTCCGTATCGGGATTCGCGAACTGCGAGTGGTTCAGCGCATTGAAAAACTCCGCCCGAAATAGGAGAGCAGATCCTTCCCGCGGCCATTTAATCCCCGTCGTTTTTGATAGTGCAAGATCGACGTTCGCCTGAGGAGGTCCGTTGACGATCCCCGTGCCGCTGTCACCGAATGCAGTGCCGATACCGTCAGCTCCTATCACCGGTGGGGAAGTAAAACAGGCAGAATTGAAATAGTGGTTTAGCTTTGAGTCCACACTGCCGGGTGTCACGAGTTGGCTCTTCGTACAGCCTGCAGCCAATTGGGCCCGATCGCCCGTGATTCCAAAAACGTTGGTCACATTGGTGTAAGAAAGCGTAAGTGCCGTCCCGGACTGAACCGTAACTACACTTGCCAAGGCCCAACCCCCGAACAATGAATGCTTGAAACCCCTCTCGGGAGCTGGCAGCGAGTATGTCGTGCTGAATACAAACCGGTGCGTTCGATCAAAGCTGGCACGCCCCCAACGCTGGCGGGGCGAGTTCTGATCGCCAAGAGTATCCGTATTGCCCGCGGAACTACCGTTGATGTTCGCTCCATCCGAATCCAAAGTCTTAGAGAATGTGTAGGAAGCCAGGAACTGGAGCCCCTGGCTCAAGCGTTTCGTTAGACTAACCTCGAGGCCGTTGTACCAGGAGTTTCCTTCCGACTCCACAGCAGTGAGCAATTCCGCGGGGACACCTTGAATCGGGACTCTGAGTGGAATGTTGGCCACCGTATTTGCGATCTGACCGCGTATTGGCTGCGTCGAGGACGCGGCAAGCGCCTGGTTCGCGGAGCGTGTACGTAGTAAGTGTGTGCCGCGAGTACCAACGTATCCTACCTCCAGAAGCAGATTTGTATGCAACTCTGCCTGAATATTCAAGCCGAACTGCTGAATCACTGAAGGACGGAAGCCAGGCGAGACTGTGACGATAGGTACCGCTGACGTGGGTGAATACGCCGGAAACTGGGGGAATGAAGCCGCTGTCGGGAACGGCTGCGGAAATGGAGTTTGGAATGTCGCAGTTGCATCAGCAGTTCCTATATTCTCTCGGACAACAGAGAATGGTGGGGCCAAAGCAGTAAGAGAGAAAGACTGTCCCGTTGCGCGCGAAAAATAAATTCCATAACCGCCTCTCAACAAGAACGAGGAGAGACCGGGAAATATCCGCCATGAAAAACCCAGTCGAGGAGCCCAGGAGTTTTGCCCGGCAGCGTTGGTTGCGAATGGGTTGGCTGCACGTGTCACCCCAGGCGGGATCGTGCCCCGAAAGTTGGAAGCGACGACATAACCCGCTACAGTTCCCGCTGGAGGAGGGTTTGGGTCGGCTTTGGTTATATCGAAGTTTGAGTTCCTTCCTAACACGTCTCCAAACTGACCCAGACGCTCGTAGCGCAGACCCAGATTCAGTGTCAACGACTTGCCGATTCTGTAGTCGTCCTGTCCGAACGCCGAGCCCTCCCACGCCCTGTATTCGCGATCCAGCAGACCGAAGTCATCGGCCGAGGCAAACACGTTGCTGAAAGTTCCAGTGCCATTGCCGGCTGCGTCGAGCCCCAACATAAAGTCTGGCCAGCTCAGAAATAGCAACAATGACCCAAGCCCTACGACATTGAAATTGTCTTGCAACCTGGTCACCGATCCGCCAAAGCGGAGCGTATGTTTCGCATGGACAAAGCCAACATTGTCCATCAATACGAAACTGTTTTGCGTAATCGTGCGCGGAAACGCAGACGCGAGGCTGGCGGAGCCAAGAATGTTCAGGCTGGGTAGTTCGTTTTCTGAATTCATTTCGGCTTCTGCTACGCCGACATCCGACCATTTGAACGGAGCCTTGGATACAGTGCTGGCCGTCAATCGGAAATAACCAATGCGCGCCTCATTGAGCCAGGTGCTATTGGGCGTATATGTGTGGGAAAGAGACAAAACTCGGGACCCCGAGTTGCTCACACCGCCAAAGCCGGGAATGTTCCCTACCATGTCTATTCCGTTCCCTGGAAAGGTCACCAATTGATTGCCGTCTGCAAAAAAGAAACGAGCTGCAATTCTGCTCGTCTGCGAACCTAAGTAGTCCAGGTTCGTTAGGAACTGATCCTCATCGAAGTGGCAAGGCTGAGAGAGAAACGAGAAACCTTGAGCGGCAAACGGCTCCGTCGGGTCGAGGGTCTGTGGCGTTGGAATTAGGAAAGTTCCGTTCGGAAGTTTGAAGTTTAAGAGCGCCATCGCGACCGGGTTGATGTTCGATCCATCTGATTTGACTGCCGTTCCTCCAAATGCACCCGTCATACCGGCGAAAAGCTTCCCCAGTGCAGGAGACGATCTGTCGTTGGTCAACGGTGGCGTACTTAGGCTTGCAGTACATCCAGTCCTTGCCTGGCCAGCAGCAATGCCGTTGATCTGGCGTGTCCCCTGGTACGAGCCAAAGAGGAGCACCTTGTCCTTCTTGATTGGCCCTCCAATGTCGAGTCCAAACTGGTTCTGTTTCAAACTCGGCCGCCGCTGACCTGTTCGGTTGGCGAAGAAGTCATTCGCATTTAGAACATCATTACGGAGGAACTCAAACAGGTCTCCGTGATATGCATTGCTGCCCGTTCTTGTGACTATGCTGATGTTGGCTCCTCCGTAGCGTCCATAAGAGGCATCGTAAAGAGCACTTTGGACTTTGAACTCTTGGATCGCGTCAGGGTTGGGAATTGGCACGCCGCCACTTGCCGCTCCGCTCCCCTGCACATCACTAACGCTTACACCGTCTATCTGGAAGTTGTTGTCGTAAGAACGAGCACCATGGACAAATATCCCATCGTTCGATTTGTCGATTTGCGACAAACCTCCACCGCCAAGGCCCAGCTCACCCGCGTTGTTTACGCCTGTCGTAACTCCTGGCGACAGTCCGACGATCTGCGTGAAATTCCTGGTGACTAGAGGAAGGTTGCCGACAGCTCTCTCATTGACTACGCGCCCTAGTGCCGCCGACTCGGTCTGAAGCATGGAAGGCGCGAGAACCACGTCGGCGCGTTCATGAATGGTGGCCAGCCGAAGGTACAAGTTGAGGCGAACGGTTTCTGTTATCGGGATACTCGCGTCAGAGCGTAGCAACGCATAGCCTGTCTTTTCAACTTGAATTTCATAGATACCTGGCACAAGCAGAGGAAAAACGAAATCGCCAGCCTTGTCTGTAGTTGTCGATTGAGTGGAATTAGTCCTCTGATCGGTGAGTGAAATGCTTGCTCCTGGGAGCACTCCACCGGTGGGGTCAAAAATGGTGCCAATCAGTGCGCCAGTCGAAGCTGTCTGACAAAAGGCCCTTCCAGTAAAGATCCCAGTGGCGATAACAATGACAATGAGTAGGGTTCCACCGTGAGCACCACCGCCAAGTTTTTTGAAAACGCGGTATTGCGAGATGATTTGGCCGATCATTCCGGGAGACGCGTAGCTTTCCGGTCGCTTCATCTTATGAACGCGTCATCCGCGAGTCAAGGAATGGGGCTCTGGCAGTGGTGGCTGAATCTGAGGTAGTAGTTTAGTTTGGCGTTAGGTCGCCTTGTCTTTGGTACTCGGTTTGCCGTTGACGGCCGTAAGCAATTTGTCCAAGAAAGGGGACATCGTCGGCGCGCAGTTTACCAGTGTGTTGACCCCAGGTGAGGCGACCTGGTCGGACGACCTGATTTAGGCCGCGGGAGCTTTCTGAAAATTGCGGTCATTTCTGACCAGACTGCCAGACCTTCAGAAAGTGCACCAGTATTCGGGCTGCATCATTGTCAGCCGCGACGAGGGTGCGATCTTCTGTCCAAAGAATCTTGTTGCTGTCAGCGTCGTAAACGACGCAATAAACCCTTTCGGCATCGTGTACGCAGAACGTTAAGAATGTCGGCCTTCGCTGCTCCGGCTTTCGTCAAATGATTCCAAAGCTCAGACTTGTTTGCGGCTTCCTCCATTGCCGTTTCCGTCCGAAAATCCTTCCCAATGCATGTACCCTCCGAGCCATCACGGCTGCAGCGTGATTCTGGACCTTCTTGGAAAGCGCATCTGTCAGGCGAGTGAAACGGCGAATGCTGATCCTCATGGACAAGTGCTGGCGCTCTACGAACCTTGTGGAAACGTGCTTGTGGTCGGGACAGCACTTAGCGAGACACTTCGACTCAGAGGCACGCGTCTCCATCGGCACAAAACCAGGCACAATTCTTGCTCAATCCAGCTCAAACGCCACGTACATTAGCTTACCCTTCCGTTCCACCTGCAATGCAATTGGATCTCCGGGTTTAAAGTTATCGAGCGTCGAGCGTAATTGCGCGATAGAGGTAATTGAGGTGGCGTTGACTGAGCAGATCACGTCACCGATAAGCAGGCCCCGTTCTTCCGTTTCGGCTTCACCCAACCTCGCAGCGACCAGTACTCCGGAGGCAGATCGCATCGGCAGTCGCTCGGCCTGTTCCACCTTTTCGGCGGCCACTATCCCCAGTTTGGCGACTGAATTCTTCTCAACATCTTTCTCAACCTCCGCCGATAAATCCTGCGAATTCGGGGGTGGTTTGACCAATGCCACCTCCATCACAACTGTCCCTGTGTTGCGCGCAACTGCTAACCTCATCTGGTCTCCCGGGTGCTTGTGCAGCAATGCAAGTTCGAATTGAGGCACATCCGAAAGAACTTTTCCCTCAAGGCTAAGGAGCACGTCTCCCGGCTGTAAGTTTGCCCTCTGTGCGGGACTGGATGCTGCGACATCGGAGACGATAACGCCCCGATCCCGGGGCAGGTGGAGCGCAGCTGCGAGGGCAGGCGTAATGTCCTGCACACTCATTCCAGCGTATGCAAGGCGAACCTGTCCATATTTCCGGATTTCCTCGTATAAGTAACGAGCGGTCTCACCAGGAATTGCGAACCCAACTCCTTCGCTTCCTGTGCCTTTGGACACACTGAACACATTCATTCCAACTATTCGTCCTTGAACGTCGACTAGTGGGCCTCCACTACTGCCCGAATTCAGGGCGGCGTCGGTTTGGACGTATACCATGTGATCATCCGGCTCGATTTGCCGCGCTACGGAACTCACAACTCCCAAGGAAACGGAATTGCGAAGTCCAAGCGGACTGCCCAATGCAACTACCAATTGCCCTTGTCTGAGCTTGTCAGAATCCGAGAACGTGAGACAACGGAGATCCCGAGCGTCAATTTTCAGGACGGCTAAATCAGCATCCTTAAACGTACCCACAATTCTGGCGTCCATCGATGAGTGGGGCTCGGCGCCAACGACCTGGTCAGGGGTCGATGCCCCGTAAGCTTTCCTGTCGACCTCAACGCGTATACGTTTAGCCGCTTCGGTCACGTGATATGCGGTGATGATGTAGCCCTCAGGGTCAATAATCACCCCTGAACCAGAGCCACGTTGTTTCGTAAAAATCCGACTTTCTGAACCAACGTCCTTGTCGTCGGAAGGTTCATAGCCGACAACCTGTATACGAACTACCGATGGAGCGACCCTCGCGGTGAGATCCTCAAGAGAGACGTTCAACTGCTGCAAAGAGCCCACATCGGGGCTCTCATGGGCCGACTGGGGCCTGGCCTCCACGCTTAGAAGCAGGGATGATAGGCTCGAAGCCCAGCACCATAGAATCGTTCGCTTCATCCTCGATGACAGACTTCTTGATTTCATACACTCTCCAATAGGGCGACTTACCGGCAAATTTCTTAAGCGCTCTGAAAACCCATGCCGCCCCCCAGCGGGGCCAATTCCGGAAGGGTGACGAATCTGTCAGGATTTGTATCTCGTAGACGGCAGGCTAGAGTTGTCAGATTTGCCGCTCAGAAGGTTGGCAACGACGGCACAATCATCACATGTGGTGAGAATTTTCAAATTGTTTCCGTCGCCTGGCAGTATTCCTGGCTGGGTCGCCCCGACTAGCACGGCCGTACTCTCTTCCCTTATGAGCACACACCACCCTTCAGGCTTCCCCCAGAACACGAGAAGGACACCCCGCGTCTTTCACGCTCCCGATCAACGAAAACGGTTGCGCATAGCCCTCAGCCGTTCCGCTGCGTCTGGGTCGATTGCATAAGATCGCACACCAACGTTGCTGGCCCATGAAGACGGCAAGACCTCGACCCATGGGGGACGCGAACGGTCCAAACCAAAGAGTCTTGCAAAAAAACGCATGCTGCCAGGATGAGCAATGGAAGCAATGTGTGAAGAACCTTCTCGCCGACAACCTCCAGTTGGGGTGTCTGAAAGCAGGAGCCCGATCTGCATGTTAAGGAAGAGGCTCGTTTACTTGTAACTGGGAAAATTGCTAGGATGGACACGATTCGTCTTCGGGCAAGACCTTCTGGAATTGGTTGACGGTGACAAACAAGCCGAGTGGGGCACCTTACCGTGAGACTGGAGGCGAAACGCAAGGTCCCTGCCGTAAAGGCGCATCGCTCCGAAACCGTGCATCCGGCACGCCGCTTGCCGGCGTTCGGTATCACACATCTTCTGGCTGAGTCTTCTGGGTAGTTCGTTGCTGCTGGTTAGCGTCATGACACAAGCTCAAGATTCGCCTAAATAGCAAGAGCCACCTTCAAGGGAAGTTTCCGGTTTCTTAGTTGACTATTCTGATTCATATCTTTGGTGTCGTCAGGACAGTAGACTGCAGTCTGACTGCTAAGATCATTTTCTAGTTCAGCTGAGGTTTTGTGTGATGCTAATGCCCCCGCTCAGGCCATCTCTATACTGCTTCATGGTTCACTCGCGCTCGGACGTGGTTAGCGCAACGACAGGGGAGCCTCTAGACCGAGTGCAACCGTAAACGATAGGGGTAGGCGGGTACCCGACGGGTACCTTTTAGCGTGGTCTTTTTTATTAAACAAGAGGCCAGTACCTAGCCCTTTATTTGCAACATGGCGGAGAGGGGGGATTCAAATGCCCTGTTTTCGCTCTCACCAGCATGGCCATTGATGATAACGCTTAAATGCATGCCTTTCCGTCGAGATACCTACTAAAAATGTCTTAGGCTGGAGAGTACAGAAAGGCACGCGTAGGCACTCCAAAGACAGGGTCAATCGCTCAAACCAGTGGCAATGGTAGCAATCTCTGGGGTGAGTCTCGTGGCAGACTGCCGGGAGTGCGTGCACACTGTGGAATCGCGGGGATTGAGGTTAAAACAGACAGGACGCGTTTAAAGCCAAAATGCGGGCAGGGCTCAATCGGCGGTTGATGAGCCCTT
>Ga0210384_10002993_pt1 | contig 20014 bp, 15 predicted proteins | sample IncBWH2MmetaG_FD_160574 | JGI IMG/M metagenome (GOLD analysis project Ga0210384, IMG submission 160574) | Forest soil microbial communities from Barre Woods Harvard Forest LTER site, Petersham, Massachusetts, United States - Inc-BW-H-2-M | ecosystem: Environmental > Terrestrial > Soil >...
TTGCATTTTTGGCGGCAGCCGCGCTCGGCGGATATTTTGCGTCGCTGCAACCGCTGTCAGAGCTTGCGGAGAAAAAGAAAGAAATACTGATTGAAGCGCTTTGCCGATGAAAGATTTGCGCCAGACTTTAAACATTTTCTACAGATGCCCGGGAGAACAACACTGATGGAAATGGGACTGCGCTATCCGCTCGCAATAGCTGGCTTGCTTGCATGCATGGGAGGTGCCAGACCGGTGAGGGCACAATGCTCTTTGGGTCATTCGATTTCTTTCTTGGCGACCCCGGCCGTGAGCGGGTATGAACAGGAGTTGGCTGCTGAAATACAAAACGCGACAAAAAACCTTGCACCAAAGACCGACAATCTCGGCAACCTCTACGTCACGCTGGGTAGTGGATCTCCACACCGGCTGATTGTCGCGCCTATCGATGAGCCCGGATATGTAGTCAGTGAAATTACAGCCGATGGCTATCTACGAGTTCAGCGGCTCCCGCACAGAGCGCCCAATGCTGTATTTGATTTATTGCACTCCGCACAACCCATCTTAGTAATGACACGCAGCGGAAAGAAAATTTCTGGCGTATTCACTGGGCTATCCGTCCATCTTCAGCTTGCGCGCCAGAACGCACCGACGATGGCACATCCGGACGACATGTACGTGGACATCGGAGCCACAAGCGCATCGGAAGTTCGCACCGCAGGAGTGGATTTGCTCGATCCCCTCGCATTGGAACCACTCTCTCAGGACGTCGGCACCGACGAAGTGGCCGGCCCGGCAATTGGGGACCGCTTCGGATGCGCGGTCTTGATTAATCTGCTGCGCCTGATCGCAGTTCACAAGGCTAGTCCTTCGGGAACCCTAACAGTTGCGTTTGCAACCCAACAATGGACTGGCGGCCGCGGACTCGACCGGCTGTTGAATGAATTACATCCTGACGAGCTGATTTATGTCGGGCGCCTTACAGCCCCGCACCTCGAGGCATCCAAGGCTGGTGGGCCCCCGACATACGAGGCAATGAAACCGGGTAGTGGAGTTTTGATTGGAACACCCGATGCTTCTGCGCCACTCTCCGGCCTGGCGGCCGAGCTTAAACAAATTGGCGACAAGCATCACGTGGCGATCCAACCCGTAATGGCCACACCGCCAACTTTAGCTGGTTATGCAAAGACCACACCCTTGCCAAATCGATTCGCGCACCTCGGTGTGGCAACTCTCTATCCCGTTACGCCTGCAGAAACCATTAGCACCGCTGACCTCTCAGCGCTTGAATCGATTCTTTATCGATACCTCGAAATAGAGGGCGGCATAGCCGGCGGTCAAGGCGGCGGGGTATTTGGAAATCATCCCAGCGCCCTTCGAGTACTGAGCGAAACATATGGTGCCAGTGGCCATGAAGAGGCCGTTCGAGAGCAGGTCAAGAAATCATTGCCGAGTTGGGCCAAGCCCGAAACAGACACGGCTGGCAATTTGGTTTTGAAAATGGGAAGCGCGAAGCCTAATTCAAATGCGGCGAAGCTCGTATTCATCGCGCACATGGATGAGATTGGCTACCAGGTGCGTTCTATCGAACCTGATGGTCGTTTGCTCATGGATGTGCTTGGCGGAGGATACACGGAATATTTTCTCGGCCACGTAATGTTGCTCCACAAAGCGGATGGCAGCGCCGTTGGCGGAGTGCTGGAGCTGCCCGCGAAGTGGGACCAGCCCGGATTCGAATGGCCGCACGGGCCTAACGCCATGGACGAACCGCCACATATGTATGTCGGCACACATTCGGCGGAAGAAACGCAGAAGTTGGGGATTAAAGTGGGCGATTGGGCCACTGTCCCCAAAAAATATCGTGCGCTCATTGGAACGCGAGCAAATGCGCGAAGTTTTGATGATCGCGTTGGCTGCGCGGCATTGATTGAAGCAGTGGAGGCGCTGGGCCCGAATTTGGGCGACCGGCAAGTCACCTTCATCTGGTCCACCGAAGAAGAAGTGGGACTGAAGGGCGCGGCAGCCGCAGCGGAACGAATGGCCAAGACAGGCAGCAGCCCCGATTTTGTTTTCGCCATCGATACGTTCGTAAGTTCCGATTCGCCGATCGAGTCAAAACGCTTCGCGGATGCCGAGATCGGGAAGGGATTTGTCATCCGCGCCGTGGACAATTCCAATATTGCCCCGCGTGAATACGTAGACCGCGTCGTGAAGCTAGCCAACGAAAATAAAATACCGGTGCAATACGGCGTAACCGGCGGAGGCAATGACGGCGCTGTTTTCGTGCATTATGGCGCGGTGGATTTGCCGCTAAGCTGGCCGCTCCGCTATTCGCATTCGCCTGCGGAAGTGATCGACACTCGTGATCTTGACGCACTGGCTAAAATTGTAGCCGTGCTAGCCAAACAATGGTGAATCAAAGCTCGCGCACTCGCGGAATAATTTTATTTCGTGTGCTGCGCGAGAATATCATTTTTGCCGCATGGTTCGCAGCGATAACCAAGGTTGGCAAACACCGCTCAGCAGGAGCGGCGGTCTTTCGCTTAAGAGTTTTTCCGCGTCGCGAAACACTTCTATTTCAGCCCCTTCCCCGTCGCGACTGACTAAATCCGGAACACCGGATTTACGCACATGTTCGTCTGGCGGGGATCGTTACAGGTTAAGCTAACGCATTATTACTATATATTTGAATAATTCTGCAACCCGGTCGTAGGACTTAGTGGGAAAATACATTTAGCCGAACTCAGGTGGCCGCCGCCGCTCGGCTGGCAGAGAACCATTCAATCGTTTCTTTCAGACCGTCACGCAAGGAAGTTTTTGCGCGCCACCCAAACTCGCGCGCCGCCCGCGAAGTATCGAGCGAGCGTCGCGGCTGACCGTCAGGCTTGGTGCGATCCCATCGCACCACACCCGTGGCGCCTACCATGGTGCGAATCATCGCCAGCAAATCGCGCACGCTGATTTCTTCGCCAGAGCCCAAATTGACGAGATCGGGTTTTGAATATTTCTCGGAGGCCAGCACAATGGCCTCCGCAGCATCCTCTACGTATAAAAATTCGCGCGTGGCGTTACCGGTTCCCCAGGCCACGATTTCGGCAGCATCGGTTTGTTGTGCTTCGATACATTTGCGAATCAAAGCGGGGATGACGTGCGAGCTTTCTAAATCGAAATTGTCGCGTGGACCGTACAAATTTACCGGGGTCAGATAAATACCGTTAAAGCCATATTGTTCCCGGTACGCTTGCAACTGCACCAGCAGCATTTTTTTGGCTAGACCGTACGGAGCGTTAGTCTCTTCCGGATATCCATTCCAAAAATCCTCTTCGCAAAAAGGCACGGAAGTAAACTTGGGGTAAGAGCAGATGGTTCCGGCGCACACAAACTTCTCGATACCGGCAATGCGCGCGGCTTCGATCACATTCAATCCCATGATCGCGTTGTCGTAAAAAAAGCGCCCCGGATTTTGGCGGTTGGCGCCTATTCCCCCAACCACAGCCGCGAGGTGAATCACAATGTCGGGACGAGCGTCGTTGTACAGCCGAAGAGCTTCGCTTTGAATCCGTAGATCGTGCTGGTCGCTGCGTGGAACCACCACTTCTTTGGCGCCGGCGGCGCGCAACTTATCCACCACGAAGGAGCCCAGAAAGCCATGACCGCCGGTAACTACGACGCGACGTGTTTCCCAAAAGCCCATGGGCCCTCAATTGCCGGTGATTTGTAAACCATTGGAACGGACTTTTTAGTGTGACGCCTGCCCTTGGACCGCTTGAGTCACCCGAGTCACGGAATTGTGCCAGCGATTCCACGACCCGATTTTGTCTTCGAGAATAGCCTTGCCGCGACCCGGCGATGTTAAGCCCAGGGCTTCAACGTCGGCATCCACCATAATGGCCACCAAATCATGGAATCTAATGCGCGCTTCCCAGCCTAGTTCAGCGCGGGACTTCGTGGTGTCGGCAATCAGAGTGTCGACTTCCAACGGACGAAAGTAGCGGTCGGAAATCTTCACGTGTTTTTGCCACTCGAGTCCGGCGTAGGAGAAAGCCTCTTCCACAAATTCTTTCACCGAATGCGCTTCACCAGTGCCAATAACAAAGTCATCCGCGGCATCCCGCTGCACCACCTGCCACATCGCTTCCACGTATTCGGGAGCATAACCCCAGTCGCGGCGCGACTCCAGGTTGCCGAGATACAAAGAATTTTCTTTGCCGGCCAGAATATTAGCGACCGCGCGGGTAATTTTTCGCGTAACGAAAGTTTCGCCGCGGCGTGGACTCTCATGATTAAAGAGGATGCCATTGGCGGCGTGTATGCCGTAGCCCTCGCGGTAAATTTTGGTCATCCAATAGGCGTACACTTTCGCCGCGGCGTAGGGGCTGCGCGGTTGAAACACGGTTTTCTCGTTTTGCGGGACGGGTGCCGAGCCAAACATTTCGGAGCTGGAGGCCTGATAGAAACGGGTCTTGCATCCGCTGCGCCGCACCGCTTCGAGCAATCGCATAGTGCCCAACCCGGTGACATCACCGGTATATTCAGGAACATCAAAGCTAACGCGCACGTGACTTTGCGCAGCAAGATGATAAAGCTCATCCGGTGCCAGGCTATAAATCAGGCTCAGAATCCACTCGGTGCTGGACAAATCTCCGTGATGCAAAAACAAACGCGCGTTGGGATCGTTGGGATCTTGATAAATGTGATCGATGCGCTGGGTATTGAAGGTGCTGGAGCGCCGGATGATGCCGTGCACTTCGTAGCCCTTTGAAAGCAGCAGCTCGGCCAGGTAGGAGCCGTCCTGACCGGTAATGCCAGTGATTAACGCTCGCTTCATAATTTCAAAGTCTCCTGGAGGTCAGCAGCGTAGTGCCGTCAGCTTCCCGTGGCTGCACAATTGTAGCCTCCCGATGCGTGATTGTCGTGTGCCCAGAAAACATTCCTGATCGAAAAAATTTTATACCGGACGACGAATGTCCAATTTTCTCATGCGCGCCTGCAGCGTCGTGCGTTTCATGTCTAGAAGAGCAGCAGCTCCTTTCGGACCACCGATGCGCCATTGCGTTTGCTGCAGGGCCCGGAGGATATGCTCACGTTCTGCTTGTTCGAGAGTGGATATTGAAGCAGAACCCAGTGACTCGTCACGGTTGTCATCGATTCGGGCCGCAACTGCGCGAGGAGACGAACGCGCCTCTGAAGGCGACCCCGGCTCGGATAACAGCTCGGAAACCGGAACGCGCAATTCTTTGCCGGGTGACAGCAGTACCGCGCGCTCCACAAAATTCTCCAGCTCACGCACATTGCCCGGCCAGGAATAATTTGCCAGCGTGGTCATGGCTTCCGCGGGCACATATTCCACCACCTTATTTAGCCTGCGGCTGAATTTTTGAACGAAGTAACGCACCAGCAGTGGTACATCTTCGCGGCGTTCTCTCAAAGCCGGTATCTGGATGGGGAACACATTTAAGCGGTAATAAAGATCGCTTCGAAAAGTGCGGTCGGCAACTTGTTTGGCCAAATCCTGATTCGTGGCAGCGACCACCCGCACATCCACTTTTATAGTCCGGTTGCTTCCCAACCGTTCGAATTCATGTTCCTGTAGGACGCGAAGCAGCTTGGGTTGAAGCTCCATCGGCAGATCACCCACTTCATCGAGAAACAACGTGCCGTGGTCGGCCAGTTCAAAACGGCCGATCTTCTGATTCAGTGCCCCGGTAAAAGCCCCGCGCTCGTGACCAAAGAGCTCGGATTCCAACAGCCCGCTGGGAATAGCGGCACAATTAATTTTGACGAAGGTGCGCTCGCGACGTGGACTGAGATTGTGGATCGCGCGCGCAATCAGCTCCTTGCCGGTGCCAGTTTCGCCCAGAATCAACGCGGCCGTATCGGTGGGAGCCACCACTTCTACCTGCGATAGGGCGCGCTTTAGCGATGGAGCATCGCCAATAATTTCCTCAAAATTGAATTCGCTGCGAATTTCTTCCTCGAGATATAGCTTTTCCTCCGCCAGCTTATCTTTTAAAGCGTCAATCTCCTTGAACGCCAGAGCATTTTCCACCGCGATGGCAATTTGCGCGCCCACTTGTTGAAGAAGAGAAATTTCGCGCTCAGGAAAAGCCTCCAGACGGCGGCTGGCGACATTTAGCGTGCCAAAGGTGCGACCGTGCGTGATCAGCGGGATGCAGCAAATCGTCTGTATGCCGTCTTTGCGAAGAATCTGCATCACTTCACTGGGATAGCGATCCAGTTCAGCGCCGCGAACGCACACTGACTTGCCAGTGGCAATGGCGTCGCCGGACGGAGACATATCGCGCAGGATGGTGACTTCCGGTTTGAACAGTTCCTGGCGGCCGGGAAAGTCGAGAGCATAAATCTTCAGTAGGCCGGTGAACGGATCAAGCAGCGCAAGACTCGTGTAGTCATGATGAATTACACGCTCTAGAGTCGAAACAATGCCGCGAAAGAGCTCTGGCAATTCGCGGGTGCTGACTAACACGTTGTTTACTTCCAGCAGCACGCGGAGGCTGTCGCGTTCTTCTGACAACTGCGCTTGATAAGCCTGAGAAGTCTCCAGGTTCAACGCGTTGTCGACGGCCACCGCAACCTGGCTGGCGACGCGCTGCATGAACGCCATTTCCGTATCGCTTATTTTCTGGGGCAGCAGTGTGCCGAATCCCATCGCTCCGAGCCGTCGCTGCGCGGTGGTCAACGGAACCATGGCGAGGGAATGTACTCCGGCCTCGCGCAATTGCTGCAGAAATACCGGGTAACGAGTGTCTTCTTCGTTCACTACGAACGGCTGCTGGGACTGCCACACCCATCCGGCTGGATGCCCCTCGATGGGAGTTTCTTTCCCCGCCACTTTGTCGGTGGGAATGCGCGTTTCCAGAATGTGTAGGCGCATGACGTTGCGGATGGGATCGTGCAGCACGAGCGTTAGGAAGTCGAACTCCACCACCCAATGAAGCCGCTCGGAGAGCTCATGAAAAAGCGCCGGCAAATCGCGCTGCTGCGCAATGGCCTCACTCACCTCCAGCAGCGCCTCCAACTGGCGCCGGGAGTGGTCCAGAGGCTGGATTTGCGCAATTTCCGGGGACGAAACAGCAGGGTCCGCCATAACAGGCAGGATAGCATCCGGTTGCTGGTGCCTCAACCGGACGCGTGCTTTAGGTTGGGGTGATACGCGATTCTCGTATACTTCAATAAGGGGCGCGTGCGGCTGGAAATTCAGACGCTATAGCCGGAACGGCGTCCACAGTTAGAAAAAGGTGAGGCTGGCAGGAATGAGTTCAACGCTGCAGGTTATGAAATTTGGCGGCACGTCGGTTGGTGACGCAGCGTGTATTGCACGCACCGCGCAAATCATAGCCAAAGCTGCCAGGGAGAACCCTTGCGTCGTGGTGGTGTCGGCCATGAGCGGCGTTACCAATCGCCTTATCGAAGCCGCGCGAAAAGCCGCCACCGGTGATTCGAGCGAAGGCGGGAATCTTATCAATGGTTTGCGCAGTCAACACGCCGCAGCGCTCGAAACACTGATTCAGGAACCCCAAGAACGCGAGTGCGTGATGCACCAACTCGATGGCGTGCTGAGCGAAGCCAAGCGCTTGTGCGATGGCACTGCGCTGTTGCGCGAATTGACGCCGCGCACCCTGGATGAAATTTCCAGCCTGGGCGAGCGCTTGTCAGCCCCAATCGTAGCCGCCGCGGTAGCTAGCCTCGGTTTGCGCTGTGAATCCATAGATGCGACTGAACTGATCGTGACCGACGCTTTTCACGGCGGCGCTGAGCCGCACATGGAGCGAACGCGCCAGAAAGCGCAAGCTCGGTTACGTCCTTTGCTGGCGCAGGGCATCGTGCCGGTCGTAACTGGTTTTATTGGCGCCACCGCTGACGGCAAGTTGACCACTCTGGGGCGCGGCGGATCTGATTATTCCGCCACCATTCTGGGCGCAGCCCTGGATGCCCGCGAAGTGGTGATCTGGACGGACGTGGATGGCGTGCTAACGGCGGACCCCCGGCTAGTACCAGAAGCCCGTACCATTCCAGTGATCTCTTACCGCGAAGCCGCGGAGCTGGCTTATTTTGGCGCAAAAGTGTTGCACCCTAAGACCCTGAATCCCGTTATGCAAGCTGGCATAACCGTCTGGATACGCAATAGTTTCGCTCCCCAGCGCCCCGGCACAAAAATTACTCCTGAAGGCCGCAGCATTGGCGGCGGCGTGAAAGCCTTAACCGCTATCCGGGATGTCACGCTAATCGCCGTGGGTGGACCGGGCATTGTGGGATTGCCGGACGTAGTGGGCCGCACATTTTCAACCACTGCGGATTTGCGTGCCAACGTGCTTCTGATTTCACAGTCGTCTTCGCAAAACGACATTTGCTTTATAGTGTCAGCCGGCGATGCTGCCCGCACGGTGGAGGCCTTGCGTAGAGAGTTTGCGCATGACTTGGCTCATCACACCGTTGAGCACGTCACAGTAGTCAATAACATTGCTATCGTGGCGGTCGTGGGAGAAAACATGCGCGGAACGCCAGGCGTGGCGGGACGTACCTTCGCCGCCATGGGGCGCGAAAACGTCAACCTTATCGCCATCGCGCAGGGTTCTTCGGAGAGCAATATCTCCTTCGTGGTGGAAGATCAAGCGGTCCGGAAAGCTTTGATCGCTACCCACAAGGAATTCGACCTGGATGTGGCGACGCCCGACTAAGAGACCCAGAACAGAGCCGCATATGCAGGGAATACCTTATGTCTAATCTACAAGTGATTGGCCTACAATCCGTCCAACAAAAAGGAACTAGGTGTCATCTAACGTTCATGATGACGTTTTCCTATTGTCCAAGCTGGATTCAACACTCAAACCGATGCCTACCGTCCTGATCGTGGATGATTCCGATAGTGTACGCATTGCGGTTCGCGCCTTGTTTGAAGCGGAACCGGGATTCAGCGTGGTGGGCGAAGCTGTGAACGGAATGGACGCCATTAACAAGGCTGATGAATTGGCGCCCGACCTGATCGTGCTCGACTTGTCGATGCCCATCATGAACGGGCTCGAAGCAGCTGAAACGCTGAAGTCGAATTCGCCGTCCACACCGATTTTTATTCTGACCGCCCACGGCGGCCCTGAAGTGGATCGCGCCGCCCGCGCCGCCGGGGTGGACGCCGTGTTTTCCAAAGCAGGCGAGGATATGGACAAGATGATCGCCAGCGCGCGAACGACGTTCGGCAAAACAAGGTCTAAGAAGCGCGCTATGAAGCAGAAATAAAGCACTTAGTCCAGGAAAACACCCTCCCTCTTCTACAGTAATTTCGACCTTCATTTAAGCATTGCTCCTTATCGACTGTCTGTACCCCAGATGCTAAAACTGTTAATCGCACCGCATGGACCATCGCGTGCCTTTGAAATTCAGAATGAGGTGAGTTAAATGCTAGCGATTATCGCCGGGGTTCTCTTGGTACTGTGGCTGTTGGGTTTCACCGCGTTTCACGTCACCAGCGGATTCATCCACATCCTGCTGGTTCTTGCCGTAATCTCGATTCTGTTCCACTTCTTCCGCGGTAGAGCTGCCGTCTAGTTTTGGCCATACCATGCGGCTCATCAGGGCGCGCTCCTGAGGGGAGCCGCCCTATTTCTTTCTTCAGCGGTCATTTCCGTCCGCCGGTTCCAGTATCAGTCGCACCCTATCTTCCCAAAGTCGCACGCCATCGTCGTTCTAAAACCGTCCCTGCGCATGGCTCCATTACCGCGCGCTCTCGTGCTAATCTAATCCCAATTCAGGCCCGTAGCTCAGTTGGTTAGAGCGCGTCCTTGACACGGACGAGGTCTGGGGTTCGAGTCCCCACGGGCCTACCATCTTTAAATAAATGAATTACTTCGGGCCGAGCTCAAAAAGAACAGAAGACGCGTCCGGTTGATTCACGTGGGCGATTACGTGTTCCGGCGCCCGGTACAGATCGCGTGCAGGCAACTTGAGTTGCTCAAGAAGACGTTCGATGGCGCTCGCGCTACTTTCAAGTCCGCCATCAGAGAGGATATGCTGGACTTCAACCTCCATGTCGACCAGAGAACGCGATCCCAGAAGCGTACGGTGGCATTCCAGCGGGTCTTTTTCCGCGCATTGGAGACAAATTCTGTATTTGGTTGAGCCCTCGACGACGCGCTGTAATCCGTTCTGAAAATCGTCTTTTTGCGTTAGCCGATCGTACCGCACCCGATTCCCATGGTAACGGGCCGGATCATCCCAAGGGCTTCTCGAGCGACCCTTGAAATCCTGGACTCAGCAGCTGCGCCGGACCTTCGGCTGAAATAACCATATCGTCTTCGCAGCGCAGACCGCATTCGCCGGGGATGTAGATGCCCGGCTCATTCGAAAAAGTCATTCCCGATTCAAGCACGGTGGTGCTGCCGCGCACCAGATAGGGATGCTCGTGGCCATCCAGCCCGATGCCATGACCCAGTCGATGCGTGAAGTATTTGTATCCGGGACCATAGCCTCCACTGGTGATCACTATGCGCGCAGCGTCGTCCACCGAGCCAGAAAGTTTTTTCGCGCGAGCAGCATCCAGCGCTGCGTCTTGCGCTTTACGAACAAGCTCAAAGACCGTCCGAATTTTGCCGGACGGTTCTCCAAACACGCCCGTGCGAGTGATGTCCGACTGATAGCCGTCCACGCTACAGCCACCGTCGATGAGCACCACCTCTCCCTCCTTCACTTTTTGCGGCTGCTTGCTGCCATGCGGCAATGCCGCCGCAGCGCCCAGCAAAACCAGCGCTTCGCCGTGCAGATTCATTTTTGCAAATCCTGCCATGACCAGATCCCCGATCGCCTTTTCGGACATTCCTTCCTTGAGATTGGCAAAAACCTCGCGAAAAACATCGCAGGTCGCAGTGCACGCTAGACGCATCAGTTCGAGTTCGTGCGCCGATTTTTGCGCGCGGCAGGCAATGGTCACGGGGTCGGCGGAGACACCTTCATACGCGGGCCCGGCTGCACGGAAATGATCATAAAAAGTGAAGGGCAGCGTCTCTTCGATGCCCACACGGCCAGACCGCATCCCTCTGTCCGAAAGTGCGCCCGCGATAATTTTGGTGGGGCTTTCGTCTTCCTGCCAGACACGTACTTCAGTCGGATAGCGCAAAGACTCGCGCATGCGTGACTCTTCAAATGCCGGGGAGACGAGAATCGGCTGGCCCGAGCGCGGCACAATCAAGGCAAGAAGTCTCTCGCTCAAATGCCAACGAATGCCTGTGAAATAGCAAAGCGATGTGCCTGGCCCGATGAACAGCGCGTCGAATTTCGGATTCAGTTGGCCCATCAACTCCTGCGCCCGCAGCAGCCGCCCATGAAATTCATCCGGCGTGATGGGATGCACGCGGCCACCCAGCGGCTGCAGGGAAGAAAAACTTGCAGGTGTCTGCGCATGGGCTGCCGCTTCTGATGGTACGGCGACTGAAATCGCCGAAGCGGCGGCGGTTGAGAACAGAAAATTACGTCGAGAGATTTCGTGTGTCGCCGGGTTTTTGTCGAAGTTCATAGGGAAAGAAGGATGGTTGTTAGACGCGTCCGATGTCAAGATCTTCACGTCTCGCATGCAGCGCTGTTGGTGTAGATTAATTTAAAGCGCGTAAGGAAGCCAGAATGTGAGTGCATGTGCTCACCGGCACTGGACCAGCCTGTGCGATACTTTGCAAATGACGAATCCGCACGTCGCGATTGATGACGCATTAAAGAAAAAATGCTCGCGCGTGGCACTGGGCTGCGTTACCGCTGAAGTGCAGGCGCAGGACACGCCGCCTGGACTCGCTGGGGAGTTGAAGTCACGCGAGGAAGAGATTTTGCGATTGCCAGAGCCGCGCGCGGTTTTGGAATCCGCGCCAATTTTGGCCACGCGCGCAGGCTACAAGGCGCTCGGAAAAGATCCCGCGCGCTATCGGGGCTCAGCGGAGGCGCTACTGCGGCGGGTGATCGCCACCAAAGGTTTGCCGCGGATCGATGCGGTAGTGGACGTTATCAATCTCGTTTCCGTGGAAAGCCGCCTTCCGGTGGGCCTCTATGATTTGTCGGCGGTAAGCGGAGATATCGTGTTTCGCGCCGGACGAGCCGGTGAGACGTACAAGGGCATTGGTAAGTACGATTTGAACCTGGAGGGCTTGCCGTTGTTTGCCGACGCGATTGGCCCGCATGGCAGCGCCACAAGCGATTCAGAGCGCACCATGGTCACAGCATCCACCAAACACATTATCGCTTTGATCGTCTCCTTTGGCGGCGCGGTGGAGCTCCCGCGCTGGACGCAACGCATGTGTGAATTGCTTGCGCTTTACGCCGCGGCACAGAATTGCGAATCCAGCGTGGTTTCCTGAAGGTTTCGTCCACCCAGGAAATGTTAATTGGACATTGCTTGGAGTGACGCGTTGGGGCGATTCCGTAAACCGAACACTACTAGTTCGAGACTGGTTCCTCGACGTTTTGGCTCTGGTCTACTCGCGATTTGAAAAAGCCCCGAGCAGCTAACAACTCTGCATTCATCACCGCCGCCCCGGCCGCTCCGCGAACCAGATTGTGCGAAAGCAAAGTGAGTTTCACATCGAGAAGCGGGCACTCGCGCACGCGGCCCACGACCGCGGCCATGCCGCCGCCGGCGTCCAAATCGCGGCGGGGTTGCGGTCGATCTTCTTCGTCCAGCACGATGATGGGATGGCGCAACGAGGAAGGCAGTGCAGCAAGTTCAGCATCCACTTCAAAGGTACGCAATGCTTCTTGCACTTCACGTAAGGATGCGATTTTCTTTAGGCCAATGCTGACGCACTCGAGGTGGCCATCCAGAACCGGCACGCGGTTGCAATGGGCTGTTAAACCTACGCCGGCATCCACGAAACGCGAGCCATCCCATTTACCAAGCAGCTTCTGCGGCTCGGTTTCCATTTTTTCTTCTTCGCCGCTGATGAACGGGATGACGTTTCCTTGAATGTCCATAGTCGCCACCCCGGGATAACCCGCGCCAGACACGGCCTGCAGGGTCACCACAAAAACTTTCTCCAGGCCAAAGGCGTCTGCCAGCGGCTTCAACACCAGCACCAGCCCGGCTGTCGAGCAATTGGGATTGGTGACGATGAAACCACGGTCGTATCCGCATTTATTCTGCTGGATCGAAATGGCTTCCAGATGCGCGGCATTTACTTCCGGAATGAGCAGTGGAACATACGCATCCATGCGGTGATTTTTGGAATTGCTCACCACCGGATAACCGGCGCGCGCAAAATCCTCTTCCGCGCCGCCGGCGACCGATGAATCCAATGCCGAGAATACAAAATCGCATTCCAGCGCAGGCTCCAATCCTTTCACAATCAGGTCGCGGGCATTCTCCGGTATCGGTCCATCAAGATGCCAGCGCGCAGCTTCAAAATAGCGTTTGCCTGAGGAACGTTCCGACGCCGCCACTTCGCTAAGCTCGAACCACGGGTGATTACAAAGCAGCTTGACGATGCGCTGCCCTACCAGACCCGTAGCGCCTAGAACTCCAGCACGCCACTTTTTCTCTAGAGGTTGTCCGGAAGAGCTGGGCAAAGTTTTGTCCATGTCATCCTGCCTCAAAGGCATCTTGTCTTTTGCGTGTTGCTGCGCACTATCGAGGCTCATGTCTCGGCTCCTAATTTCGCCGGAGCGTTCTGGATGCGGGGCTAAAGAAAAAACCCACCGCCAGGCGCTTCCGGCGGTGGGTTGGAAACTTTTGCTATTTATCTAGCTGTTTCTCCACTCGCCCGAAGCGCAAATAGCCGGCGTGGTAGTCGCCGTGACCGTAGTGATTCGCGTAATTCGCTTCGTGGCGATGGCTGTCATAGCGGGGAGAGAATAGCACGTCCCATATCGCTGGACAAAGTGCTTAGTGACGAGCGTGTAATCTAAGATCAATGGTTGTCGCGCAATACGCGGCCCGCTGGTGTGGCGGGTTCGCGAAAAGAGTCATCCAAGTGTAGTGTGCTACCATCCAAAAGTTACGTTGTACCTGGGAGCCGCGATTGATGTCCGTGACTAAGTCTGGGCAAATGAATGCCTTGCGCAAAATGCGAGCTGGAGCGGGATTATCGCTCGAATCCGCGCCAGTGCCCTCGATTGGCCCAACCGACGTACTCGTACGGGTAACAGCTGCGTCCATTTGCGGCACGGACCTGCATATATATGGATGGGATCGTTGGTCGCAGGGACGCATTAAACCTCCCGTGACGTTGGGACATGAGTTTAGCGGCGTTATCGAACGCGTTGGTGAAGAAGTATCGGCGGTAAAAACGGGCGACAAAGTAAGCGCTGAGATGCATTTGAATTGCGGCCATTGCCATCAGTGCCGCCTCGGCGAAGCGCATATCTGCCAGAACCTGCGCATCATTGGCATCGATCGCGATGGCGCGTTCGCTGAATTCGTAAGAATTCCCGCCTCGAACATCTGGAAGCTCGACCCTGCTATTCCGGAACATTATGGAGCGATTCTCGATCCGCTCGGCAATGCCGTGCACACCGTGCTCGCCGGAGAAATTGCCGGCAAAACCGTGCTGGTCACCGGGTGCGGTCCGATTGGCCTGATGTCCATCGCGGTCGCTAAGGCTTGCGGGAGTTCAACGGTATTTGCCACCGAGACCAATGCGCAGCGCCGCGCCATGGCCCGGAAAATGGGCGCTGATGTGGTTCTCGACCCATCCTCGGGAAACGCAGTAAAACAAATATTGGCCGAGACTTCCAACACCGGCGTCGATGTCTTGCTGGAAATGTCCGGCAATCCCACCGCGATCCAGCAAGGTTTTGCAGGCTTACGCGCTGGCGGCCGGGCTTCGTTACTTGGGATACCGACGGAGTCGGTTCCGCTCGACCTGGTGAACGACGTAATTTTCAAAGGCGCGACGGTGCAAGGGATCTATGGCCGGCGCATGTACGGAACCTGGGTGCAAATGACCGCGCTGCTCAAAGCCGGACGGCTGAACCTGGAGCCGCTGTTTGGCGAGCGTACCTCCCTGGAAAAATTCGAAGACGCATTCAGCCTTTTGCGCGGCGGCTTGGCGGGAAAAATTTTGATGTATCCCGAGGGAGTGCCGCACTAAAAATCTCCACCATGAAGGAAATGTAAAGTACCGAATGTAAGCGTAAAAGGAGTTTTCGATGTCAGACACCGCGGCTACCACCAGCAAACCATCTCCGCTTCATTATATTTCTGAGCATCTGCAGGACCTGCGCAATAAGGGAGTCGCGCCGAAGCTTCGCGCGCTGGAGGGCGAGCAAAAACCGGTTGCCGTTTTTGATGGCAAGGAGGTTATCAATCTGGCTTCCAACAATTATCTGGGCTTGACCACCCATAAAGCTTTGCGCAAGGCCTCAATCGAAGCCGCCCGGAAATATGGTGTGGGCGCAGGCGCGGTGCGCACCATCGCCGGCACCATGAAGCTGCACCTGGAACTCGAAGAACGGATCGCACGCTTCAAAAATGTGGAAGCCTGCGTGGTGTTCCAGTCGGGTTTCACCGCCAACGCCGGAACCGTTTCCGCGGTGCTCGGCAAGGAAGATCTAATTATTTCCGATGAGCTGAATCACGCCTCGATCATTGATGGCGCGCGCTTATCGAAAGCCACCATAAAAGTCTTCAAACACAAAGATGTGCAGGATTGCGAACGCATCCTGCAAGAAACCGCCAACTGGAATGGCCACAAATTGATCATCACTGACGGCGTTTTTTCGATGGACGGCGATATTGCTCCGTTGCCAGAGCTGTGCACCCTAGCCGAAAAATACAACTGCATCATGATGATTGACGATGCCCATTCCTCGGGCGTCCTGGGGCGCGGGGGCCGTGGCACGGTGGATCATTTCCATTGTCACGGGCGGGTACACATTCAAGTGGGGACGTTGAGCAAAGCCATCGGAGCGATGGGCGGCTATGTGTGCGGGTCCCGCGACTTGATCGATTATCTTTACCTGCGCGCGCGGCCATTTCTCTTTTCCACTTCGCATCCGCCCGCCACAGCGGCGGCCTGCCAGGCTGCTTTCACGCTGCTCGATTCACCGGAAGGCGAACGCCTGGTAAAAAAATTGTGGGCCAATACAAAATTCTTCAAACGCGAATTGAAAAAACGCGGATTTCAATTCAACGTCAGCGAGACTCCCATCATTCCCATTCACGTCGGTGAAGCCGCGCAAGCCTTCGAGTTCTCTCGCAAGCTGTTTGACGCTGGTGTATTTGCTCCAGCCGTCGGCTACCCCACGGTAGCGGAAGGCAAAGCCCGTTTGCGCGCCATCGTCAGCGCCACACACAAGCGCGAGCAGTTGCTGCGCGCGGCCGATACGCTGGCCGAAGTCGGCAAAACACTAGGTATCGTATAATTTCGCAGCTGACCAAGGGCTGAGGTCTAGTACCAGATGGAAATCGAGGCGCTAAGTTCTTTGTTTGAGAAAAAAATGTCGGCGCACCGACATTTTCGATGAATCGTTCGAATTGATCAATTCGCGCATTCGAGCACACAAGCTCAAGACAGACGCGAATCGGAAAATTCGTCCGCGAGTTTCAACGCAGCCCTCATCAAACCTTCTCGAAAACTTTCCAGGCGTTAAAGACATCAAATTATTGAGCACAAAAGTGCCCTCTGGCGAAATTGCAGATCGCCGATGGGAATTACGCGGAGAATCGAAATGTATAAATTAAGATCGACCGCAAAAATTATTACCTCACTGTATTTTGCAGCCGTCTGCGCCATGGGCTCTGCGGCGCAATCGCAGCCCGATTCGCAAGCGGGGGCTCAGCTCGGAGAGCAGTCCGCACTGGCAGGCAAGCAAGCGCAGGGCGCTAATACGCAGAAAACCACCGAAACATCACCAAATGAACTAACTACATTCGTAGCCGGTACCCTCATCAACGTGGAATTGACCAGCTCGCTCGATTCGAAAAAGGTGAAACCGGGTGACGCGGTAAACGCGCGCGCAGCAACCGATCTCAAGTCCACGGATGGGAGAACCATCCTGCCGCGGGGCACCAAGATCATTGGCCATGTGACGCAAGCCTCCGCGCGAAGCGCGGGACAAACCGATTCCTCCCTCGGCCTGGTTTTCGATAAAGCCATCCTGAAAAACGGCCAGGGGATCCCTTTGAACGCCGCTGTTCAAGCCGTGGGTGCTCCCCCCTCGAGCTTGTTTGATAGCAATCAGGCTCCCGCAGGTGAACCGATAGGAGCGTCGCCTGGTGCACCCGGTTATGGCGGCCAAGTTAATTCCCGCGGCCCCGGCGGTATAAACAGTACAACTTCAACATCAGCACCGAATCGGGCTGACGATCCATACGCTGGCGGCACAAATCCGTCGGATGCTGGAAGTGGCAACGCAGGCCATTGGGACGCCAACACTCGTGGCGTCGTTGGTTTGCACAATCTGAACTTGAAGGCCCCAGGCGGCAGCAATGGGCAAGGTTCGGTCATTACTTCGACTGGTAAAAACGTGCATCTTGACGACGGAACAAGACTGCTTCTAGTTACCGGCGCCGTGCCTCACCAGGAGTGACTCTCCCGGCCTGAAACTTCACTCCGGCGGTCGCACCGTATTTGCACACCTCTATGTATGTTAAAAACCCCCGCCTTCTGGTACGCTGGTAGTGTAGTGAGGGGGATGCGATGACGAAGCTTTTAGTCATTCTACTCGTCGCTGCCGCTCTTATCGTTCCTCTGGGATTCGCCCAAACCCCGCCGGACACAGCCGCAGACGCCAGGAAATCAAGTTCAGTTCCCGATCCGGTTATAGCCCCGTTTTGTGTTGGAACGGCTTTCAATGCCATTTTGCTTACGCCCCTGGATGCCAGCCGCAATAAAGCCGGCGACCCGGTAACCGCCGAGACGGCTGAGACGGTCACCTATGAGCGGTCGGTAATCTTTCCGAGGGGCACAAAAATTCATGGCCTGCTCGTACGTGCATCCTCCGCGCGTAGCGGAAAAGGTTCGGCGCTATTTGTTCGATTCGACAAAGCGATCTTGAAGAACGGACAAGAAGTGATGATGAACGCAGGTATACAAGCGCTCGTGGCCGGCCGAGGTTCCGTCTCTAACCGAGCTGCGCCCGCACCCGAAGAACGCGGTCAAGGCTACCCGTCGGCAGAAGACTTTACGCCGAGGGACGTTTCGCATCCCACAGTTGTTCCGGCCAGCACCGAATCGGCATCTCACACTCAGTCATCGGGGCTTCCTGCCACGCAGGGTGGCATGACCAAGCAGGGCATGCTTACGCCTGACAGCCAGGGCGCCTTAGGCGGTTCCGATTTGAAAGTGTATACGCCGCTGTCGGAAGGTTCGGACGGCACGGTGTTATTGTCAGCCGGAAAGAACGTCCGCCTGGAAGCAGGAACGAAACTCTTGCTGGTGATTCAACCTCCGCCGGAAGTAGATCCCAGTCTGCAGTAATAAAAAGTTAATTTTGCCGGTGAATAATTAATTAGCGTTCCGGCTGTTTTCAGTCCCGACCAGCCGATTTCGTACTGATTTCCGCATCAACTTTTCGTGCCGGCCCTTTGCCTGCCCGCTTCGGAGCGTTTGCTATACTCGCGCAGATGTCTTTAACAAAGAAGAAATTATTTTTGGTTGACGCCATGGCCCATATCTACCGGGCTTTCTTTGCGCCGATGGTGCGCATGAACACCAGCGCCGGCGTCCCCACCACAGTTCCGTTTCTGTTCAACAATATTTTGCGCAGAATATTGAAAGACTATCAACCGGATTATGTGGGCATCGTTTTTGACACCAGCAAGCCCACCTTCCGAGACAAACTTTTCGAGGAATATAAAGCGCACCGCCCCAAAATGCCGGACGAGCTCTCCATCCAGCTGCCCTTCGTGCGGCGTCTGTGCGAAGCCTTGCGTTTGCCCATTCTCGAATGGGATGGTTTTGAAGCCGATGACGTCCTGGGCGCGTTGGCAAAACAAGCCACCAAAGCGGGCGTCGAGGTGGTGCTGGTCACCAACGATAAAGACATGCTGCAACTGGTTCACGAGGGCGTAAAGGTTTTGCGCACCGGCACCGGCGCAGCGAAAAGCGACGTCCTCGTGGATGAAAAAAAAGTGCAAGAAATCCTGGGCGTGCCTCCCAACAAAGTCACCGATGTGATGGCCCTGATGGGCGACAGCATTGACAACATTCCTGGTGCCCGCGACCCCAACGAAAAGCCGCCTCCCGGAGAACGGCGTAAACCTGGCATCGGAGAAGTTGGCGCGCGCGAAATAATTTTGCAATTCGGCTCCGCGGAAGAAGCGCTACGCCGCGCCGCTGAAGTAAAACGCGCGAGCTATCGCGAAGCGCTGCAAAAAAATGGCAAGTACGTTCTGTTGAGCAAAGAGCTGTCGAAGATCGACAGCGATGTACCCATTACGCTGGACCTCGACAACCTGCAACGGCGCGAGCCTGATCTGCCTTTGCTGGCGGCACTGTATCGGGAATTGGGATTCAACTCGCTGCTAAAAGAATTGGGATCGGAGACCGTTGCTTCTACCGCGCCGGTTAGCGCTGGACCGGTGCTAAAAACCGATTATGTGCAATTCGCGAATGCGGGCGAATTCCGCGAGTACCTGTCACACCTAGCCCCCGAACAACCGATCGCAGTCTGGCTGAATCTGGAACCCGGTGATCGAGAATCCGAAGGCTTCGGCACACGCATTGCCTCTATCGAAGTGTCCTCCAAACCTGGCGAAGGTCGAGCAGTATGGATGGGCGAAAAGGGCGAAGCGCTTGCGGCGTTACGACCGTTGTTGAGCGATCCGCAGCGCCCCAAGCTTGTTCACGATCCGAAACTGTTTCATTTGCTTACCGGCCGAATGACCAATGTTCTGCATGCCACGCAGATTTATTCCTATTTGCTGCGGCCTACCACCGCCAATCACAATTTTACCGACGTGGTCATGCGGCAATTCAATTCCATGATGGGTGGCGGCCCTGGAGAGCGCGCTGATTTTTTACAGCGGCTCGCTCCAGCCTTGCAGGCACAAATTGGCGCGGAACAGATCGTCAAGGTATACCAAAAAAATCGATCTGCCGCTCGC
>Ga0210384_10002995_pt1 | contig 20002 bp, 20 predicted proteins | sample IncBWH2MmetaG_FD_160574 | JGI IMG/M metagenome (GOLD analysis project Ga0210384, IMG submission 160574) | Forest soil microbial communities from Barre Woods Harvard Forest LTER site, Petersham, Massachusetts, United States - Inc-BW-H-2-M | ecosystem: Environmental > Terrestrial > Soil >...
GAAAGGTGCGCGACGCAATGCCTGCGTTGAGTGCGCTCGTCTGTTGCGCGGCGATTCCAATTGCAGCCTGGATGATCTGGATCAAATCCAATTTCGGCGACTTCACCGGCTCGGCCACCAAAGCGCAGTTACTCGGCTGGACTGCGAAACCATTTTCGGACTGGTGGTCGCATCCAATTTTCACTCTTTCTGGATTCTGGACGTTCCTTTCGGAATTGATCGCCAGTTTCTGGCGCGGAGAATTTATGTGGCATGCTCGTACCATCGGCTGGAAAGGGATGGACATGTTCTATGTCATATCCTCGCTCGGCTTCTTTCTCGTGGCCGTTGTTTCGCTGTTGCGAAAGCAAACCACAGATGCCGGCAAAGCGCAGCGGCGCGCACTTTGGATTGCTGTGGCCAGTTTCATCGCTGCTATCGCTTTTCTCGGTTTTCTCTCGCTTCAATTTGATTTCGGAAGCTGTATCAATCCGTCGCGCGAGCGGCCTTACTTTTTTCAGGGTCGCTTGATGGCCGGTGCGATGATTCCATTCGCGTCACTGTATGTTTACGGATTGCACCGCCTGTTCCGCGCCGTGCCTGCTCTCGTCCTTCCAGCGCTCGTAGCAATCGCGATAGCGATTACCATTTCCGAATTTTTCGCCAACGGCGTCGCCTTCGCCAGCGTTTACAATTGGTTTCACATGTGACGCCTTGGATCGATATTTCCGCACCTTGATGCAAAAATTTGGTGGCTCGGCAGCATTCATAAATCGAAAAGAACACACACTGATTTTGTTGCTCTGTCTCGCCGCGGCTGTGCGCATTTTTGTTTTCTGCGCCGCGTTTCCATTCTTTACCGAAGTCGATGAGGACCTTCACTTCGACCTCATCATGCGATACTCGCTTGGGCAAATGCCGCGCACGTTTGACTTGCTCAGCAAAGAATCTCTCGACTGGATAGTTCCCTACGCTTCACCTGAATTCCTGCATAGGCCCAATCAATTTCCGGAGGGAAAATTTCCGCCGCCGTTGTGGAAACAATCGGGCCCCGAGGCTGAGGACGTCATGGCCGTGACCAGAGAGGCTTGGAGCACGGAAATTAATTTCGAATCCTCTCAGCCACCGCTCTATTACTCGCTGGGGGCCGTTTGGTTGCGCCTCGGGCAGAGCATCGGGTTGACCGGAATTGAATCATTATACTGGATTCGTTTTTTGAATGTCCCGCTGATCGCGCTCCTGGTTTGGCTGGGTTGCGTCGCCACACGCACAATTCAACCCGAGCACTCAGAGCTGCGCATCGGTGTGCCGCTTCTCCTTGCCTTCATTCCTCAGGACGTTTTTTACTCGATCAACAACGATGTTTTATCTCCGATCTGCGTCGGCGCCTTGTTCCTTTGTGTGTTACGATGGTTGCGGCTCGAGCCACCGGCTCTCTGGCTCGGCATCTGCACCGGTTTAGCGATCGCGGCCACATATCTGACAAAGCTCGCGAACTTGCCGCTGCTGAGCGTCGCGCTGATCGCGATCGTGGCAACATTATTGCCGATCGCGCGACAAAAATCCGGCGGCAGACTAGCAGCGTTTGCTGCGCTCGTGCTTTGCGCTGCAATCCCCATCGGTGCTTGGATGATGTGGACAAAGTATCATTTCGGTGGAGTGACCGGTTCGACGACGAAAATCGCCTTACTCGGTTGGACACGGAAACCGTTCGCCGATTGGTTGCGCCATCCCATCTTCACACCGCGAGGTTTGTGGGTCTTTTGGTCGGATCTACTTGCGACTTTCTGGCGAGGAGAGATCAAGTGGCTAAACGAGCCATTGCGTTCGCGGATTACCGATGGGTTCTATGCAATATCGTCCCTCCTCTTACTCTGCGTAGCGCTGGTTGGAATACGACGACAGGCCTGGCTATCCGCATTTCAGCGACAGGCGCTTGCCATAGCCGGTTTAAGCTTCCTAGCATCAGTTGGCTTTTTTGCCCTGCTTTCAATTCAGTTCGATTTCGGCAGTTGCGTTAATCCGTCGCGCGAACACCCTTACTTCGCTTCGGGTCGTTTAATAAGCGGCGCTCTGATACCCTTTGCTATCTTATATGTTTACGGGCTTGAGCGTCTTTGTCGCAGGCTTGGTGCGGGGCGACTGTCCCTCCTTATCCTGATAGTTATCATGGCGGTTGTGACTACATCGGAAATCATCGTGAACCGCGTTGCATTTGCCAGTGAGCATAATTGGTTTCATCTGTGATATTCTCCACCTCGGGCGAATAAGGTCATTCGCCTGCCGCGCTAGCTGAGCGAAGGCGGGTGCTTTGTAATTTCCGCCAGCTCTGAGTCGACGAATGACGAATGTCTAATGACAAAGGAATTACCAAATCCGAATGACGAACGGTAGTGTGCGTTTGCTCCATTGTGTTCGATCATTGAGGCTTCCAGGCGCCTTGTGGTCTCGTTTAGACACGCGCTCAGCGACCATGGCATTCATGGCATTCTCGTTACGTATCTAGGAGCGTTATCACTCAATGAAAGCACAGAATAATTCGCCTGAAGACCGCGCGAAGCTTCCGTGCCGCAAGTATCCAGCTTTATGCATTGTTCTATTTATCTTCATGTTCGCGCCTGCGATCGCGGCAGAAATTATTCTGGGGCGCCTGCTGACCCACCTCATCCCGCGGCCCGGATTTCTCGCCGCATTGTGCGTCGCACCAGGGATGATTGCCTTACTCATCTTTGGCATGCTCGTCGGAGGGATTATCTGGCTTTTAGCCATGAAGCCTTTCATTAAAAGGGATGTTATAGCCGAACTGTTTCTCGGCGGCCCGCGCGTCCCCGTCTTTTCCATGCTTTGTTCGAAGATCTTTGACTGGACTTATGGGACGAGTCCGCCCGGAGCTGAACGATGAGTGCGGGCTTTGCTGGCCAGTGCGATGATCAGACTGATTTCCGACTTCGATCACGCTTATTCAGATAGGGCGATTATTTTTCGCCGGGTTGAGCAGCGCGCTTTTCCTTTTCTCCCCAGAGATGGAAGGTGTAAGTGAAAGCTAGTGGTCGCGAAGGAAGCGTGCGCAGCCGCGAGACTGCCGGCCACGGCCAGGAAGTGAGAAGCGATCAGATGTAGAAGTCGTATGGGGCTGAGTCGTTGAATCGATGAACCGTAAATCGTTACATCATCAAACCGTAAACTGGCCTCTGTTTCAACGTATCATCGAATCACGATTCACGAACTACGAATCACGAGTCGAAGCGGTTCGTTAAAACGCGCGCCCGGCCTCCGGGGTCCGTACAGCCTCCGGCTCGGAGAGCGTGGTGTGGGCAAATATCTACAACAAATCCGATTCGAGCAGGCAGTGGTTCATGACCTGCTTTGTTGACGCGGTTGGAAGCGCTTGTTTATTTCCGCCTGCCGATGCAATTGAAGCTTTACAGTCGCAAATGGTGCTCGTGGTGCATTGATGCGAAAGATTTTCTCGCGCAGCGCGGCTACAAATTCGTCGAGATCGATGTCGGCAAAGATCGACAAGCGTATGCGGAGATGACCGAGCTATCGGACCAAACCTATGTGCCGACATTCGTAGCCGGGGATAAGGTGCTGGCGAATTTTGATACCGATCAGCTTGAAAAATTTCTGAACGAGCATCAGATCAATCCGTAATGCTCTTTGGCCTTTTTCTTACGCTCGGCGTGGCGGCGCTCAGCGTCGCCCTGCGCAGTTTCCAAACCTCTTTTTCGCAGAAGGCCGGAGCGCTCGGGATTCTTGTCTCCTCGTTTCTCGCTGTTTATTTCATCACCGGCAACTGGGTGCTCGGCGCCAGCGCTGCGGTCAGCTGGCTCTTCTTGCCGTGGCTGGAAATTCTCACTCGTATCCGCGCGCTCCGCTTGCCGAAGGAAAAACAGCTTCGGCCAAAGAGCCCGCCCTCCTCGGATATTTTTCCGACCCTCAACGAGATCACGCGCGAGATCGAAAACGAGGGCTTCGTGCACGTGAACGACGCCGGCTGGGACTGGGAAGATTACCGGCAATTCTTTCGTTTGTTTTACAAGGATGAGGACCATGCCCAGGCCACCATCTGTCTGAACGAGCAGCACGATCTCTCATTTTATTACCTGCGAATTTCGTCGCGCGCGAAGGGCGGCACGATTTGGACCACTTGGAATTATCCGCTTTCTTACGGCTTGAAGCTCACTCCGCAATTCCGCATCAATCGGGCGCGTCCGGACCAATCATTCTGGCAGCTTTACCAAAGCCACCGCGAGTTTCTCCGCCGAAACAGCGTGGGTGTGGGCGGGATCGATGCGCTGGATGAAGAGCGCATCGAGAAAGAGATGGAAAACGATCTGCGCGATCAAATCGCCCACAACATCGACAAGGGTGTGCTCAAGCCGACCGGGGCGGGGGACGTAAAATATTCCTGGCGCGGGATGATTTATCTCTGGTGCCAGTTCCTCTTGGATTTGGTGAGGTTGTAGAATTGCCGTCGTCTCATCCGCTATTCGGATTTCATCATTTATCCGAATGCCGAAGCCCGAATGTCGAATGTCGAAAGAATGACGAAATCCAAATGACGAATCGTCCGATCGGATGGCCAAGTCAGCTCAGCGAGGCCGAAACGAAAACATGGATATGGCTGCGCGTTGTTTCGGGATTTCGTCATTTGTCCCCCAGCGTCCGTTCCCTCATTTCCGCCGTTCCTTGGATCACACTTTCATGATCTCGGCTTCTTTGTGGGCGAGATGTTCGTCGATTGATTTCACAAAACGGTCGGTCAATTTCTGAATCTCTTGTTCGAGATCGTGCCAACCGTCTTCGCTTAGTCCGCCCGAGGCTTTCAATTTCTTTGCCTCGTCGAGCGCGGTGCGCCGGTTGCCCCGCACGCGGACCCGCGCTTCCTCGGCCATTTTCCCTAGCGAGCGAGCAAGGTCTTTGCGGCGCTCCTCGGAAAGTTCTGGAATGGGCAGTCGAATAATTTTTCCATCTACATTCGGCGTAATGCCGATCTTCGATTCCCTGAGCGCTTTCTCGATCTCTTGCACCGTGCCGGCATCGAACGGCTGCACCACGAGCAAGCGTGGCTCGGGCGTGGTGATGAGCGCAAGCTGTTTCAACTTCATGGTCGATCCATAGGCTTGAACATCGACATTCTCCACCAGCCCAGGCGACGCCTTGCCGGTGCGCACGGCGGCAAATTCGTGCATCATGTAGTCGAGGTTTTTTTCCATCGACATCTCAGCTTCGAGAATAATGTCGTCTCTGCTCATGTAACTAAAATTTCGCTTTGGCCCCGCCTAATCGCAAACCAGCGTCCCGACTTTTCGGCCGAGCACGGCATCACGAATGTTGCTTGGTTTGTTCATATCGAACACCACGATCGGGATTTTGTTGTCCATGCAAAGGCTGAACGCGGTCGAATCCATGATCTGGAGACGTTTCGTGAGCGCTTCGGCAAAGGTGATCTGCTCGTAGCGTTTCGCGTTTGCGTCGGCATTTGGATCGCGATCGTAAATGCCGTCCACTTTCGTCGCTTTCAGGATGACATCGGCACCGATCTCACTCGCGCGCAGCGCCGCGGTCGTGTCGGTCGAAAAATATGGATTGCCGGTGCCGGCGGCAAAAATGACGACGCGGCCAAGTTCAAGATGCCGGATGGCGCGGCCAAGAATGAACGGCTCGGCCACGTTTTTCATCTCGATGGCCGTCTGCACGCGTGTCCCCACACCCATCTGGGCAAGCGTGCTGCGCAAGGCCAAGGCGTTGATCACGGTGGCGAGCATGCCCATGTAATCCGCAGTCGTGCGGTCCATCCCGCGATCCGCGGCCGCAAGACCGCGCCAGATATTACCGCCACCGATCACCACCGAAATCTGCACTCCCAGATCGTGCACTTCCTTGATGCGCTCCGCGATCACGCGCACAACTGCCGGGGAAATATTGTCGCGCCCGCCGCGTTCTTGTAGTGCCTCGCCGCTCAATTTCAGCACGATGCGTTTGTAGGCGGGCGCTTCCGTTTTCATGGTGCCCAATGATCAAACAGAACATGTCGATCTTGGAAAGCAAAATGGTGGATCGAGCAGACGTCGCCGCGGCGACCTCGATGCTAAGGCCAGGCGGCAAAGCCCCGATTATTTAACGTCGCCCGTGGAGCGGCGGATCCACCTTTAACCCGCGCAACAATTCTTCCGCGCTCATTCGTCTTTTGCCTTCGAGTTGAACTTCGTCCAGAGACAACGCGCCTGTGCTGGCCGCGATGATTAATTCCTTTTCGCCGCCTAAAAATTCTCCCGGCGCACCACTAAGATCGGCAATCGCTGCGGAAAATATTTTCAATGTACGCAGCTCATTCGCCTTCGTTGTGATTCTCATGAATGCCCCCGGCCATGGATTGAACGCGCGGATTTTACGCTCGATTGTTTCGGCGGGCTCTGACCAGTCGATTCGGCCGGCTTCCCGATTCAATTTCGGTGCGTAGGTGGCGAGTGCGTTCTCTTGTGGGATGCACGGAGCGTTGCCGTTTGCAAGCATTCGCAAAGATTCGAGCAATGCCTCCGGCGCGATTTGCGCCAGGCGATCGTGCAGCGATCCACCGGTGTCGTTAGGCAAGATGTCGATCTTGCGCTGCAACAAAATATCGCCGGTATCGAGACTTTCGTTCATATACATGACAGCGATCCCAGTCTCTTGATCGCCGGCGGCGATAGCGGCTTGAATCGGCGCCGCGCCGCGATGCCGGGGGAGCAGCGATGCATGCAAATTCAAGCAAGCGATTGGCGGAATTTCCAAAACATTTCTCGGCAAGATTTGTCCGTATGCCATGACCACGATCACATCTGGCGTGAGCGCCCGAATCTCCTCAATCGATTCTCGATCTTTGATCCGCGCCGGTTGCAAGATTGGCCCGCGTAGCCCCCGCGGGGCAGTTGGTTGCTGCAACCGGCTGGGTCGCCCAGCTCCTTCCTGTGGCGTCGGTCCCGTTAACACGCTGTTTGGGTTGAAGGAGCTGCCCGCCGGAGGCGGGTTCGACGGCACCTTCGTTCCGGCGAGCGCCTTTTTGATTGGCGGCGCCTCGATACGCTGATCACGCCCGGCCGGTTTATCCGGCTGGGTGACGACTCCTACGACCTCGTGTTCCGATTCGAGCAGCGCGTTCAGCGTCGGCACGCCGATTTCGCCCGTGCCGATAAAGACAATGCGCATGCCGAGTTACGGCATCAATTGACGCGCAGGCGCACCGCGCCGTCGCTTCTGCGCGGCCAGGGCCATCAATTTGTCACCGGCCGTCACTTCTCGTTGCCCGACCGACGAAGCGCAGCCAGTGCAAAGGTAATCGAAAATTTCTTTGTCGGGCAGAACTAAGAGCAACCGCTCGCGCACCGGCATCGTGGCTTTGCACGTTTTACAATAAAGAGTGGAAGCGGTGAAATTTTCAAACTGCTGCTGGTTCATACACGCCGTCGTTTACGCTCTCTAAAATATCGAGCAAAACTTTGGCGGGCGGCTGGGTCGCGTCAACTACCGTGATCAATTCTGACGGATAATAAGTGAGCACGGGCTTCGATTCCGTTTCGTAAGTATCGAGACGGCGTTGAATGACCGTTTCGTTGGCATCGTCGAGACGGTTATCTTTAAGGGCGCGCTTCTTCAATCGGGAAAACAGCGTGTCGCGATTCGGACAGGAGAGATGGAAAACTTTCTTCACGTCGATCATCTCCTCCATGATTTTCGCCTGGCCTACGTTCCGCGGGATGCCGTCGAGCACGAGAATGTCGATGTCCGATTTGAATTTGTGCGCGTCCACGGCCGCATCAATCGCTTCTTTCCAGAGTTCCACCGTAATTTCATCCGGTACGAGCTGGCCTTTGCTGGAGTAGTCCAGAAATGCTTTGCCCACTTTCGTTCGCGTGTCGATGGAACGGAAAACGTCGCCGCACGGGCAATGATAAAAGCGGGGGATGCTGCCGAGCGTTTTGCCCTGCGTGCCTTTGCCGCTGCCAGGCGCGCCGAAGAGGATGAACGTGTTGTATCTCATGAGCGAATTCGTTTATACCGCAAATGCGGCCGCGCTTACAACAGTTGAAATCGGCCCCGCCGAGGAATCAGCTTTAAAACCTATTTCGACGCGATCACCGGATCAACGTTCACTCGCCGGCCTGCGCGATCGAAGCGAACATTCCCATCAATCAATGCAAAAATGGTGTAATCGCGGCCGAGGCCGACGTTCTTGCCCGGCAAAAATTTCGTCCCGCGCTGCCGCACGATAATGTTGCCGGCCACGACCAGCTCGCTGCCAAATCTTTTTACGCCCAGCCGTTTGCTGACGCTGTCGCGCCCGTTCTTGACGCTGCCTTGTCCCTTTTTATGAGCCATTTGTCAGGTTGGATGTTCGATGTGTCTTATTCGTCAGTTTTCTTGCCCGCGCTTTTCTTCGTGCTGACGCTGATGCTCTTGATCTTCACGCGCGTCAGCTTACGGCGATGCCCGACCGTGCGGTGATAACCTTTGCGCCGCTTAAACTTGAAAGCGATCACTTTTTTATCTTTGCGCTGCTCGATCACTTCAGCCGTCACTTTTGCTCCGGAAATGAGCGGATCGCCATGCGTAAGCTTATCGCCGTCGGCATACATCAATACGTCGCCGAAGGTGGCCTGCTTCCCTGCATCGACATCGAGCAGATCGACATCGACCGTGTCGCCCTCCGCCACACGATACTGTCTGCCACCGGTCTTGATAATTGCGTAAGCCATAAGCGCTTCGGGGAGAAAAGCCGCGCAAAATCCCACAGATGGACGGTGTGCGCAAGCCGAAAGGTGGATCGCGATCTCCGAGCGCGATGTTAAGATTAGGTGGCGAAGCCGCGATTATTTTGGCGTCGCCCGCGGAGCGGTCGATCTACCTTCGATCAGCAGCACAATTTCGCCCTTTGGTGGGCGCGCTTGGTAGTGTGCGAGAAGTTCGCTCGCTGTGCCGCGACGGAATTCTTCGAATTTCTTGGTGAGTTCGCGCGCGACGCAGAGTTGCCGACCCGGCAAGATGTCGATGCAGGCGGCGAGCGTTTTCGTCAGGCGATAGGGCGATTCAAAATAAGCGGATGTTTCTTCACGCGTGGCCGCGGCGCGCAGCTCGCGCTGGCGCTGGCCACTTTTCACCGGAAGAAAACCGCCAAAGAAGAATTGTTCTACCGAAAATCCTGAACCGACCAGCGCGGTGAGGATCGATGACGGACCTGGAATGAGTGTGAACGGCAATTCGCGTTTGATGCATTCACGAATGAGTCGCGCGCCGGGATCGGAAAGTCCCGGGGTTCCGGCATCAGTGATTAGCGCGACGTTTTCGCCCGCGGCGAGTCGCTCGACGAGCTGCGCCGCGCGCATCGCCTCGTTGTGCTCATGATAACTGATGAACGGCTTCTTGATTCCGAAATGCTTGAGCAAAATTCCGGAGTGCCGCGTGTCCTCCGCCGCGATCACATCGGCGGATTTCAACGCTTCGACCGCGCGCAGCGTAATGTCGCCAAGATTCCCGATCGGCGTGGCGACGACATAAAGCATTCATCATCATCCGATCAGAATCCATTTTCCGCTATTCGATTGCGCGGACGGTTTCTCGAGGGCGGGAAAATCGCCATGGCAATTCGCACAAAGCCGAATCGCGGCTGCGAAACGAATCCATAAAGAGGAGACGTATATGAAAATAAGCATTTACATATTGGCACTGACGCCATTTGCCTTGATCGGCTGCGCCGAGGAGCCAACGACGGTAACAACGACGACAACCACGCGCGAAGTAACCACAACGGGACCGGTCGCGCGAGAAGTCCTTGTGACTCGGACTCCGCCGGAGGTGCGGGTCGAGGCGGAAACAGTCTCGCCTGGACCGGGCTATGTTTGGACACGCGGGTACTGGCGCTGGAATGGCGCGGACTACGTGTGGGTGCCGGGCGTCTGGGTCGAGCGCCCAAGGCCAGCGGCAGTGTGGGTCGCAGGCCACTGGGTGCGCCGGCCGGGTGGCTGGGTCTGGATCGCGGGCCACTGGCGGTAAGCTGAAATGGTTGGTGATTGGTGATAAGTGACCGGTGATCAGTAAAATTCATCGGTCGCCGATCTTGCGTCTGTGCGCTATTTACTAATCACTCGTCACCATTCACTTTTCTAGAAATCTCCCTGCGTCGAAAGGCCGCGCCATTTTGCGTTGGTGCTTGGGATTGTCGGCCGCGGCCCTCGGTCTGATTCTCGCGCTCGTGTCGCTGATCTATTTCCGGCAACACTTGATGATTTATCATCCGCGTCCTTACGACGCGACCTACGTGCATGCGCTTCCGCCGAATGGCGTCGAAATTACCTACACGCTTCCTATGGGGAAACAGACGGCTTATTACATACCGGGGCGCGAACAGTGGCCGAAACGTGTTTGGGTCGCCTTCTGTGGGAATGGCTCGCTTGCGCTTGATTGGACCACCGTTTTCGCGGGTTATCCGAACAACGGTGACGCGTTTCTGCTCGTCGATTATCCCGGTTACGGCAAAAACGCGGGTTACGCGACGATCGACAACACCCGCGCTGGCGCTGATGCCGCATTGCGCGCGCTCATCGAGCGCTTGCATGTCCCCGAGGAACAACTCGCGCTCTGCACGATCGGGCATTCGTTAGGCGCAGCGGTCGCGCTCGATTTTGCCGCCCACCATCGAGTGCAACGCATCCTGGCGATTGCACCTTTTACGACGCTACGCGAAGAAGCGGCAACCGTCGTCGGCTCTCGGTTATCCCGGCTGCTGCTCGAAAACTACGATAATCGAGAAACTCTCGCCGAAATCGCGAAGCGAAATCCGAGTGTCCACATCGCCATCTTTCACGGCGTGGACGATGGCGTCATTCCTTTCGAACTGGGTCGCAAACTCGCGCAGGAATTTCCATCCGTTGAATTTTTCCCAATCAAAGGCGCCGGTCACGTGAGCGTGCTCACGCGCGCGCACGACAAGATTATCGACTGGATGAATCGCTCGGAGAATTAGAGCAGCCCACCGGCCCCGCGAACAAATGCGGGATGGTCGCACTTTAAAGCGGCCGCTGAGATGGCACTTTGCTGGAACGATCCAAGCTGTGGATACGAGAGGATGAAGCCGGCATGTCCATTCGATTTCCCGAAGCTTTCGGGGCTGGCTCGTGCGGAACTCCGTGCGGCAAAGCGGCTGTGGCCGCGGACGGCGTATTTTTTTCAGTCGGGCGTCGGCGAATGGCGCGGCTCTTGGTCGCCTTACGATGGCGAGAAAGGATCGGGGTTCCACAACTTCCGCAGCTTAAGTCGCCAGTACTTTACCGAGTCTTCCCGCGAACGTGCCAAGGAGACGACAGTTTTTGCTCTCGTCGCTCTGACCTCGGCATGGCCGGTGATCTACATGGTCATCACCGTCGTGAAATTGCTGAGCAAAGGACGGCCTTAGCCTAGAAATCATCGGATTCATCCCGCCGGCGATGCCAAAAACTGCGGCTTCGCCGCCTAAAGTGGATTCGTGCAATTCGCGGGCTAAAATTCTTCACGCGCAGATCCCGGGCGGCATTGCGCTTAGCGCGACGGCCAGAGAAACTCGTCGCGATATTGTGGCGTTTCTTCTGGGGCAAAGCCGTGGCGCATAATGTTTTCGGTGACAACGCGAGGGAGCAAAAATTGGAGGAGATAATCGGCCCCTCCCGCCTTGGTGCCGCCGCCGCTCATTTTGAATCCGCCGAAGGGATGGCGGCCGACAATTGCGCCGGTGCACGAGCGATTGATGTAAACATTGCCGGCCTCCAATTGCGCTTTTACCCGTTCGATGTTAGCCGGGCTACGCGAGAAAAAGCCGCCGGTCAACGCGTAATCGGTTCCGTTGGCTACTTCGATTGCTTCATCCAGATCGCGCACTTTCAACACGCTCAGCACCGGGCCGAAGATTTCTTCGCGCGCGATGCGCATGTCGGGCTTTACGCCGGTGAAAATTGTCGGCGGAATGAAGTATCCCTGCGGCGGCAAATCTTTCGCTTGATAGGCGAGCGTCGCTTCGCTCTTGCCGATGTCGATGTACTCCAGAATCCGTCTGTAGGCGGCTTCGTCGATGACCGGGCCGACCATGATGCCGGGCGCCTCCGGATTGCCGACGCGCAAACTGGCCGCGGCATTAAGCAAACGCTCCATGACGCGATCGTAATTTTCTTCGAGAACAATGAGCCGCGAAAGCGCGGAACATTTCTGTCCCTGATAACCGAACGCGGAATAAATTGAATCGACAATCGCTTCATCGAGATCGGCGTCGGAGTCGACGATCATAGCGTTTTTGCCGCCCATCTCGCAAATCACATGCTTGAGCTCGCGCTGACCTTCCCTCGTTTTGCCGGCGCTTTCCCAAATCCCCAGTCCGACTTCGCGTGAACCGGTGAACGCGATCAGATCCACATCCTTATGATCGACAAGGTGCGCGCCAATGACCGAGCCGCGCCCGTTGAGAAAATTCAACACACCGGGCGGCACGCCCGCTTCCTCGAAAATTTCCATGAGCATGGCGCCGATATTGAGCGATTGCTCCGATGGCTTCATGATCGCGGTGTTGCCCGTGACCAGCGCGGCGGAAGCCATCCCACACAAGATCGCCATCGGGAAATTCCACGGCGCGATGACGAGCGCGACGCCGCGTGGCCAGTAATGCTGATAACTTTCTTCGCCGGGAACTTGTTGGGTCAGACGTGGCCGGCTGATCAAGCGCATCTGGTGTGCGTAAAAGTGGCAGAAATCGATCGCCTCGCGGATGTCGCCGTCCGCTTCGGCCCATGGTTTGCCGACTTCGAAGACTTCAAGGGCGGAAAGTTCGTAACGGCGGCGGTCTAGAATGGCGGCGGCGCGTTCGAGCAACTGCGCGCGCTCTTCAAATGAGGTGCGACTCCATTTTCCAAACGCGGCACGAGCGGCTTTGACCGCACGCTCGGCTTCGGGAATTCCGGCTTCCGCGGCGTAGCCGACAATTTCATTGGGCGCACTGGGGTTGACGGAAGGCGTTAATTTATTGGTCCAGATTTTCTCGCCGTTGATCACGAGCGGAAATTTTCGGCCGAACCGACTGCGCACGTCGCGTAGCGCGGCTTGCATCTTTTCCTGGCTCTCTTTGTAAACGAAATTCACAAGCGGTGAGTCTTCGAAAATATCGCCAGGCGGCGCGGCACGGGAAGCGCCATTTCGTTGATGTCGATTTTTGATTCCGGCGGGCTTATCTCCATCGCAAGTAACGAGTTCACTCGGATCCCGCAATAATTGCGCGGCCGAAACGTGCTCGGAAAATTTCGCGCGCAGAAATCCCTCGTTGGAAGTGTTCTCGAGCAAACGCCGAACGAGATACGACATCCCTGGTAACAACTCGCCCACCGGGCAGTATTCACGAACGCGATAACCCATTTCCACCAGCGCGCGCTTGATCGGGCCGGCCATGCCGTAGAGGAATTGGAACTCGAAACGGCTGCGGTCGATGCCGAGCTCTTCCGCGAGCGCCTGCGCATGCGCGATGCTGCGGACATTGTGCGAACCGAACGCGGCGGTAACGATCGATTCGTTTTCGAGCAAGACGCGCGCGAGCGCTTCGAAGTTTACGTCGCTCTCCGGTTTCTGCAGATAGACCGGACAATCCCAGCCATTCTGCCTGGATTTAATTTTCTCATAATCCCAATACGCGCCTTTGACGAGCCGGACGGTGAAACGCGTCCCGCGGGCGCGACCCCACTCGATCAGATCGCGCAAATCCGCTTCGGCATCGCGCAAGTAGGCTTGAATAACGATGCCAGCATGCGGCCAATCGTTGAATTCGGCTTCGGTGCAGAGCGTTTTGAAAAGATCGAGCGTGGTATTTTTGTGGGCATAACTTTCCATGTCGAAGTTGATAAACGCGCTCAGCTCACGCGCGCGGCGCAGAATCGGCCGGAGCTTCGGCGCGAGATGTGCGAGCGCATCGGCCGGATCGGCCGGATTCATCTGCGAATAGAGCGCGGAAATTTTTACCGAGAGATTTACGACTGGAAAAAGCTCGGAGTTTATTCCGAGCGGATTCCTCCAGCCGCGTGTTTCGCGCGCCAGATGTTCGAGCAATTCCAAGCAGCGCGCAGCGTATGCGTCGGCCTCTGTTTCGCTGACCACGGCTTCGCCCAAAAGATCGACCGTGAACCCGATGTTTTGTTGCCGCCGCTTGCGCAACGTCTTCATGACGTCGTCCGGATTTTTTCCGGCGATGAACTGACGGGCCATGCCGGAGACATTGCGCCGCAGGACCATACTGCTCAGCCACGGAACGATGCGCGCGAGACGCACGCCGGTGTGAATCACGGGCGCGAAACCGTCGCGCATATCGGCGAAATATTCTTCGAGATGCTGGACGATGTCGCCGGAGCGCCGGAGCGACGCGAGAACATCGACAAAGCGGAACATTTGCACTTTGAAATGCTCATCGCGCATCGAGAGCGCCATCATGCGCTGATAAAAACCGGCTTTGCTGAAAATGGATTCTGGATGCCGATCCACCAGATCGAAAATGCGCTCGCCCCGCGCCTCGATTTGAACCTGCAAAGAACTCATGCGCGTGACGATAATGCCTGCGCTGCAATTCGGCAAAGAGGCGAAGGATCAATGACGAAGGAGTGGCAAAGCACGACTGACGAAAAGATGTATCTGGGTAGCGCCCGCCTGCGCAAAGTTCACAATCCCGAACGCTTTCGGGGTTGCCAGGTCGCTGCGGCGACCGCTACCCAGACAATTGCTCCTTCGTCATTGTTCCGTCATTTTCTCCCTAGTGCGGCAGGGCTACAGGGTTGCCGGCGAAAAAATTAAAAGAGATCAAAAAAAGCTTGACTATTTCGCGCAAAACAATCACAACGGGCGCAAGTCAGATTAACCAGCATAAAGCTATGAACAAAAAAATCCTCTTCATCATCGCCGTGCTCGCGAGCGCGGCCCTCTCTGCCCGCGCGCAAAACCTCGTGGCAAATCCTGGCTTTGAAACCGGTGACTTCACAGGGTGGACTCAATTCGGAGATACCAGCTTTACCGCTGTAGATAGCGGTTTCGACGGTGTTTTTCCGCATAGCGGCAACTTTCAGGCACATTTCGGCCCTTTCGCCGATGGGGGGATTAACCAGGCACTTACGGGCCCGGCGGGCACGTATAGCGTCGATTTTTGGCTCGCAGCGGCTGGAGGCGGCGCAGGTGACTACGTTACTGTTGACCTTGGTGGTATACAGATCTACACGCTGCCTGGCAGTGGCGCCTTTGCTTATACGCACATTACGGAGACTGCCACGACCGGTGCCAACCCGCTGCTTGAATTCCACTTCATCAACCAACCCTCTTATTGGTTTGTGGACGACGTCAACGTCGTCGCCGTTCCAGAGCCGGGCACTCTAGGCTTGATTGCGTTGGGCGGCCTTGGACTGGTCGCGGCACTGCGCAAGCGCTTGGCTTAATGGTTTAGTCTGTTTCAATCTCAAAAGCGCCCGCTTCGGCGGGCGCTTTTTTTTGTACTGGCCGCCGGCTCGGCAGCAATAATGCCCTAACGAATGCGCTCACTTTTTCTTACGCGCTCTTTATCTGGTCTACCGAAGGCAAATCGGCGATTCAAGTGTTGCTTCACGTTATCTCAAATGCGCGGAAAAAACGTCGCAAGCGCTCTGAGGAGAATCGTTCCCGCAGACCCTTTTTACTGCCGCGTGTCGATTTGCCTCTGCGCGCGTTTCAAATTGTCCCGAGCGACAGCCAGCTCGGGCTTTAGACGTATGGCGGCCGAGAAATGCGGAATGCTCTCTTCGGCCTTTCCCGACCTTAGCAGGACTACTCCTAAATTATTATGCGCTTCGGCGCTGTTGGGGTTTAATCGCAGCGTCTCGTTTAACTGTTCCACTGCTTCCGCCGCTTTGCCCTGACGCGCCAGCAGCATTCCGAGATTGCCCCGGATATCTGCGTCGCTGATCACCTCCAAGAAATCTGGTTTGATCCGAAGCGCTTTCGCAAAATGCGCTGCGGCTTCGTCGTACCTGCCGCTCTCGCCCAGAATGGTGCCGAGGTTATTTTCAATCATGCGATTGTCGGGAGTTAACGACAACGTGTATAGAAACAGCGTCGTATTGTTGCGCCACCGGCCGATCTGCATGGCCGTAAGGCATGTAAGGATTGAGAGCGCGGCAACAGTAAGCGCGCCTATGGCGACACGGTCAATGCGGAAGGCACCGGCAAGGTCCGACAGACCGAAGACGACTGCCACGAACAGCCCAATGGAGGGAACATAGTGGTAGCGATCTGCCATTGCTGCCCCTCCAACCTGCAGTAGTCCTATCACCGGAACCAGAGTTCCAACAAACCAAAGCCACCCCATGAGCAGATACGGCCGTTCCCTGGCCTGGCGAAGTGCCAAGACGGTGATGACTGCGAGCAGCACAACCGCGCACAAGAGTTGCCAAACCGGCACACCCGTACGAGAAAACGGGTAATACACGGCCAGGTCGCTCGGCCACACAGTCAGGAAAAGATACTTTGCGTAGGAAGCGACGGCGTTAGACAGACGTAACGAAACAGGCACATCCACAAGAGTGCGGACTGCTCCTCCGTGCGACTGCGCGATAAAAGTAATGACCATCGAAGCCGCAACCAGACAGAATAGCGGCAGCTTCTCACGAACGAGCGGCACCAGCGCCTTGATAAGCCCCTCGGTCCCAGTTGCTGGCTGCCACTGGTACCGGCGCAACGGCCAGTAATCGAGTAACAGCAAAACAAAAGGCCAGGTTACAAGCATTGGCTTCGCCATAAGGCCCAAGGCTAACGCAACCGCGACGAAGGCGTAATGCTTCCACGAAGTCGTCTCCGCATAGCGGGCGTAAGCCACCAGACTGAGCAAGCCGAAGAAAGTTGACAAAGTATCCTTCCGTTCCGCAGCCCATGCCACCGACTCCACGTGGAGCGGGTGCAGGGCAAAGAGAGCCGCGACAATCGCGCTTCGCCACTTCGCACCAGTCACCCGTCTGAGGAACAGAAACAGAAGCACAGTGTTGGACGCATGTATCAACGCATTGACCAGCAGATGCCCACCTGCATTCAGGCCAAAGATTTGGCTGTCGAGCATGTGGGAAAGCCATGTAAGCGGATGCCAGTTGGCGGCGTGAAATGTCGTGAATGCCCACGCGATTCCCGTGAGCGTTAGTCCCCGGTTCACGATCGGGTTTTCGCGGATATAGCGGTTGTCATCCAGGATGATGAACTGGTGGCTCATCACTTGGGCGTACACGGTGAGAGTCACAGCGACTAATCCGAAAACGATGAAGAGCTCGTTGCGCCCAAACGTTGCCGTCGACTGCTCCGGCTCAACAACTGGCCGGCGCCCATGCTGTTGGCGATCCTGTCGTTGGCCAGAGGCGTTGCGCTGCTTTTTTTTATGCGCTGTTTGCTTCGGCACGCGATTCCACCCGACTCAACGATCATTCGCACCCACGCGGTTTTCGAACAGTCGGCGCGACGCGAGTTGAAGTGTTAATACTGTCTAAACATGGGACCTGCCACTCACGCCGTCAACGCGGCAGGATATCAAAGCGTATGCTGTCGGACGTAATATCGCTGTCACGTTCGTGTGCGGTGGCGTTAGATTGTCCAGGGAGATACCATCGGGGGAATGTCGGCGCAGAACGGCGTCTTCACGTCGGGGCACTGGAATTTTAAGCTCTGGCGGCTCGCGACTCGGCGGCAGGGCCCGAGCAGCGCCGTTGGGAGCGGCCCCTGCATATCCAGAACCCATTCGTTCGGCCCAACATGAAGAGCGCGCTCTCGATCTAGCCAGCCGTCATCGGGACAAGGCTGCTCCGCTGTTGGAAATGCGCCCGCCGCAAGTGGCGAGCAGCACGAATGACGAAGGAGGAATGACCAAGGAACGACAAAATCCGGATGGCGAAAAGAAGTGTCCGGTCGCTCCTTTCCTCATCCAAGCGTTCGACCAAGTATTCGCTCTTTCGTCATTTGAGCATTCGGACTTCCTTCGGCATTCGTTGTTCGTGCTTCGTCATTTTGTGGGGCACACACGCGCATCCGGCGTTCCGTGTTCGAAATAATAGGTGACGGGCGAAAGGGACGCGTCAGTTCGAGTAGAGGTGATTTGCCTGGCGGACTCTAGAGGCCCAGGGCTCAGGTTCGTCAGGCAATCTCTTGGGGCGCAGCGGAGTGCAACTCCGCTGGGCGTAAAGGCTACAAGCCTATGTTCCGGTTCTCGGTTGCCGGAAAAGAAAAACTCGCGTAGCAAACAGGCGAGATGAATCGGAGCGTGGACCGCTATGAGTTTGCCAGCGATAACATGGCTTCGATTTGTCCCGAAGCGTGGGACGCGCTGCAAGAAGCGAACGCGGATGAGGCGCCTTCCTACGGCGAGGATCGATGGACCGCGCGTGTTTGCGATCTTGTGCGTCAAATTTTTGAAACGGATTGCGAGGTATTTCTTGTTTTCAATGGCACCGCGGCCAACGCACTCGCGCTGGCGCAGCTTTGCCAGCCTTTCCACAGCGTCATCTGCCACGAGCACGCGCACATTCAAACCGATGAATGCGGCGCGCCGGAATTTTTCACGAGAGGATCGAAGCTGCTGCTGGTTGGCGGCGCGAATGGCAAGATCGACGTCGGCGAAGCGGATGTGATCATCGCGCGGCAACCCGAGCTGCATGCCCACAAACCGCGCGCCGTCAGCATCACGCAATCGACCGAGCTAGGGACGGTTTACACGCGCGATGAAATCGCAGCGGTCACTGAGTTCGCGCTCCGCCGCGAAATGTATGTGCACATGGATGGGGCGCGCTTTGCCAATGCGGTCGCATCTCTCAGTTGCGCGCCGAAGCAAATCACGTGGCAAATCGGCGTTGATGTCCTCTGTTTCGGTGGAACGAAAAACGGCGTGGCCGCGGGCGAGCTGGTGGTTTTTTTCAAAAAAGATTTAGCTCGCGAATTCGATTATCGCGTTAAACAAGCCGGCCAGCTCGTTTCCAAGATGCGATTCGTTGCCGCGCCATGGCTCGGTCTTTTAACCGACGGCGTTTGGTTAAAAAACGCCGAGCACTCAAACAACCTTGTCCAGATGTTGGCGGAACGGCTGAGAGCCGAAGCGAAGATCGACATTGTTTTTCCGGTGGAAGCGAACGCGGTTTTTCTGCGGATGAACGAGCATCTGGTGCGCGAGCTTCGTCAGCGCAACTGGCATTTTTACAAGTTCATTGAGCCCGACGTGTACCGCCTGATGTGCTCATGGTCGGTGACCGATCGAGACATCGCCGATTTTGTTGCAGAGGTTGTTGCGTTGAAGGGTTGAAGCGATATCGCTGCTTACAGCAGTTGCACTTTGGAAAAGACGTCTGTATAGAAGCGGTAAGATGAAAGCGGGGGCGAAAGCTTTGCTCTTGGCTGCGGTTTTGCTCGGAGGATGTCGAGCGACTCACGATGTTGCGGTTACTTCGTACCATGTCACCCGCGGTGTCGCCGTCGGTTCGTACCGTGTGACCCGCGGCGTCGCGGTCGGTTCGTATCGTGTCGCTACCGCGCCGGTGAAGATATTCCGGGGGCATAGCGACGACCCAGCGCAGACGACGACGACGACAACTTCGGACGTCACCACTCCGGGATACCCCGTTGCAACAACCTCTCAAGGCCCATCGCGGCAGCAGTCGCAGCCGCCGGAGCGGGTCGTTTCTTCCTCCACGTCCGCGACCGCAGCTCCGAGCGGGAGTGCCGTGACGAAGCCCAAAGCCTCGCCGCCGCCGCGCAGCGCGGCGACACAGCCGCAGTTCCCAACCGCCAAGCCAGTTCCTGGTCGAGCTGGTCTGGTTTATAATCCGTTCGATCCTAGCGGCGGCGGATATATCGATGTGAGCGGCTACCCACCCGGGACCAAAGTTAAGGACCCCGATTCTCAGAAAATCTTTATTGTTCCGTAGCCGGTCTGGAAGCGACGAAGGGTTGAAGCGCATCATCCTCGAAGCGCGAAAAGATTTCAGTTCCAGATCATCGCGCA
>Ga0210384_10002996_pt1 | contig 19981 bp, 16 predicted proteins | sample IncBWH2MmetaG_FD_160574 | JGI IMG/M metagenome (GOLD analysis project Ga0210384, IMG submission 160574) | Forest soil microbial communities from Barre Woods Harvard Forest LTER site, Petersham, Massachusetts, United States - Inc-BW-H-2-M | ecosystem: Environmental > Terrestrial > Soil >...
ATTCGGCACACCGCCGGCCGCGGTGCTGACGATCGGCAGCCCGGAGGCCATGGCTTCCAGCACCGAGAGCGGGTTGCCTTCGTAGTCTGAACTCAGCACAAACACATCCGTTGCGGCTAGGACGTCAGAGATATCGCTGCGCAACCCGAGTAAATGAACTTTTCCTTCCAGGTTGAGCTTCCTCGTCTGCTCTTCCAGATCCGCTCGCAACTCTCCCTCTCCCACCAGCACCAGATGCGCACGCGGATCGCACGCCGGGCCAGCAGCGAACGATTTCAGCAGCAACGCGTGGTTTTTCTGCGGAGCGAATCGCGCTACACACACAAAAAGCACATCGCTGTCTTTGAATCCCTCTTTTGCCCGCCACTCCTTCCTCGGAGTCTGGGGATTCGCATAAATGTCCGTTGGAATGCAATTCAAAATCACTCGGCAGCGTTGGATTCCATATAGCCTCTCCAGGCTGGCCGCCACTTCTTCCGCCACGGCGATCGGCTTCACTCCGTGAGTGAGCGCGTAACGCTGAATCAGGCGTCCGCGCGGTTCAATCTCGCGTTCCGCAAGATTGTGGACCGTATGCACCATAGCTGCGCATTTCATCAGCAACATGGAAGGCAGCGCGTAGCGAAGCACGTGCAGGTGCGTGTGGATTACATCCGGATCGTAGTCCTTGAGAACCCTGTCCAGCCGGCTATAGACGCGGTAATCGAACCCCGGATGCTTGCCAAGATAACGCGCCTCGATTCCCGCTTCATCCAGCATATGGTCGAGGTCGCACCCCACGCGTCCCGAGAACGAAATGACCAGGGTTTCATACCGCCGGTGGTTCAATCCCCTTGCGAGATGAACGGCAACGCGCTCGGCGCCGCCGGGGCTCAGCAGCGGAACCATCTGGACTACTTTGATTTTGTTCATGATTTCAGTTCGCCAGTCTGGACCAGCACAATGTTCAGGAGAAAAATGACCAACCCTGTTTCCCTGCGGAAATTCCAAGTCCCATAATGCGGGCGGAATTCGGAGCCGCATTTAGGCACGGGCGAGCGAATGCTTTCGCGTCGCGCTGCATCTGAAGAATGCTTCCGCATTGCGCCATCAAAAGTCCGAAGAAAAACCAGGTTGGTTTGCGCATTTCCCAGGTCAAGCTGGAGACGCCGACCACCCAAACCGCGAGAGACACAATCCAGAGCCGCTGCGGAAAGGGCGGCATACCCCTCAGCGATACCGCCAGGGCGCCCAGCATGCCGCAAAACACGGCGAAGCCAAGCACGCCCTGCTCGACAAGCACCGACAAAAACGTGTTGTGAGCGGGTGGCGCTGGATCCGCTTCACCCATGCGAATCGGTTCTGCCAGTTCCCGGCTGACCATGACGCGAAACGCGTTCGCTCCAATGCCCACGAAAGGATGCGCGCGAAAAATCTCCCAGCCCGCTTTCCAGATGATCGTGCGGCCGGTGAACGTCCCCTGCTCGAATTCCGTGGGGACAGTTGCCAGTCGTTCCCAAGAGGTTTCGGGTACGAAGAACAGAACGCTCCCGATGAGGAGTAGAACTGTCAGCACTAGCGCAACTCTTTGCCGGCCACGGAGGCGCGCTTGCGTTAACGGAACAATTGCGAGCGCCACGAGGGTAGCCAGCGTGGCTCCTCTCGATGCCGTAAGCAGAATGGTCGTTCCCGCCAAAATCAAATGCACTCTGTAAACCCAGACCATCCGCCCGTGATTCTGAATCAACAGGTAATAAGACATCGGAACGCTCAACGCCATGATCAGGCCCAGGTCATTGGCATCTAATTTGGCGCCCGCATAACGCTGGTACACTGACTCCTGGTGAGAAAGAAAAAGGTAAAGAGTGTCTATGCCGGAGACAAAAGTTCCGAAAACGTAAGCCCGCATCAGATGCATCTGCTCTTGCACTCCGGGAGCCAGTTCCCATATGAGCCACACCATTGTGAAAAGCTGGACGTAGGAGAATGCTTCGACCAAAGTCCCTTCGGGAAAAAGACTCCACAAGTAGCTCAGCGCTGCCAGCACCACAAACAGTGCCATCACGATGTGCCCAACTGCGGGTCGTCGGACCTTTCCCCGCTCGAAGATTGCCAGCGCCCCCAGCCCCAGGGTGACCATCCCGATCAGGCGCACGCTGGTGCCAAACCCTGAGATAGTGATTGCGTCTTCCCAAGGCATCGCGAACACCAGCAGCCACAGCGAGCCGAACGCAATCTTGCCAAGCGTAGAAAGTTTTTCGGCCCCTGCGAACAGACGCCTAAATCTGTCGCCGAGGGAGCGTTGCCGCCTTGAAGGCACGCGCGCACTTCGCCCTACTGGTCGTCCCGGAATCGCCGCAAATCGTGGCATCGTTTCTGGAACGATTGCACCTCGATCTCCCGGAAATATTCCGCACTGTCCTTGCTCCGTCACGCTGCGCTCTCACTGAATTTCGAACGGTGTTGCATTGGTTACTTCATGCTGGTTCGAAAGTCCCCGTTTGCACGTTGGCCTTAGTTCGCATGGCGTCGGCGAGAGTCACGCCACTCGCCACAAGCTGCACGATTGCAGCAATCAGCATCGCAAGGATCGCGCCGAGCAAGCCCTTGCCGGGCACAAGCCAGTAGCACGCGGCCACCAGAGTGACGTTGGCCAGAATGTTCAGATACACCTGCGAGTGATAGAAACCCGCCGCTGTCATCCCAAATCCCAAAAATTGCGCCATAAACAGAACAGCGCCGGCCGCCATGATCCACGGGAGAAGGTCCGCCCGCTCGGCATATTCTGGCCGGAAGAGAAGCGTGAGAATTTCGCGTCCCGCGAATTTCGAAATGAGCATGCCGCAGACGCCAAGGCCCGCGCCACAAGTTAGGAGCACAACGAGCAGCGAGCCGAACACCGTAATATTTCCGCTTGCGTATGCCCTGGACAAGCGAGTGAACGCAGACTGCCCGAGCGACACAACGGCCATGTTGCCTACAGAGATCGTCAATCCAAGCGCGGAAAAGATTCCTAGGTCGTGTTCACCGATCCCATGCTTTATGAAAAAACTCGGAATGCTGGAATTCAGCGTGGTCAAGAGCACGACGATTCCAAGCGGAAGGCTCCGCCACAATAGTTGGCGTTGCTCGCCGGCATCGAATCGCGGCGATAGCTCGCCGTTCAGCAAATACCATTCAGTTCGCGACCTCAGACTGTGTGTCCGCTCATGAGTGTCATATCCAAAGAGCACCATGGCGCGCGCCGCTGCGACGCCTGCAATTCCCCAGACCACACTTCTGGTGACACAAGTAAACGCCGCCAGCGCGATCACGGACAGTACCGCCCGGATCATCAACGACTTGGAAATCTCAGCCATCCGGTCGTGCAGTTGCAGCCTGGCATAATACACGTCACTGATCGTTTCGATTCCGTATGCGACCCCCACCATCAAGACCACTTCCGTCAGCTCCCAGTCATAGTGCAGGATCCGCGTGATGCCGAAGATAATCGTGAATGCTACGAGAGTCGTGAGCAGGCGAAGGCTCAGGTAATGTCCAAACTGCGCTTGGTCATGCGTGCCCGAGTTCATCACCGACCGTAACTGCATATTCGCCAGCATCATCAAGGGATAAACGAGTGCGAGCCCCAGTGCATACTGCCCGACGAGTTCCGGCCGCACCAGTTTCGTTAGAATCATCAGAATCGCGAATTGGCCTGCGGCATAGACGGCGTTCCCCACGAATGTCCAGCTGAAATCCGCGCACAGCGAGGAACGCTCGCCTTGCTCCGGGGCGTACACGTTGGGAGCTTCAGTGCTCACGGGCCTGACTCGTTTTTCTTTTTGTGTTTGTCACCAGATTCATCTTCACCCTCTACGCAAATTCACCCGTCTTGGCAAGCCCTACTTTTGGGCCGCCAGTGTTTCGCGCGCGCTCACCTTTTCAGGAAGATCCTTTGCCAGTGCCGATGTAAAAATCACCGCCCCATCCCGATTGAGGTGCATTCCATCCGGCTGGTAGAACTTCGCTGAAAGTGTCACCGGATCGATCGGGACCGAAACATCTACGCCCGCAGCCTGTGCGGCGGCGGCCATCTGGCTGATTGCGTTCTCAGAATTCAAAGTCGGCGGCACAAGCAAAATCAACCTCGCTCCGTTCGCTTCGCACAATTCCCGCAGCCTCCGCAGGCGCGGGATCGAAATATTCGCAAATTCCCTTCCTTCCGGAACGGCCGGTTTCTGATTCACCAGCGAAAAAAGATCTTCCAGATGCGGAACCAGGTGATTCAGGACCTGCATTCGAATCGCGCTTCGCGTATCCCAGAAAGTACTCGAGTGCGCCAGCAGCAGATTGCTGGTCGCCGTGCGATCAAGTTTCAAGTCAGAGGCCGCCGCGAGCGTGTCCCGCGCGGTGAAAAACATCATTGGCGCATAATCCTGGCGCACGCCGTTCTCCAGAAAATAATTCATGCCGACGCCGAGGACCACTACTTGCGGCCTGGCTCCGCGCAGAAACAGCCCGTGCAGCGCATACAGCCAGTCGTAGTAGCCCGTCGCTTCCAGAAAAATGGGGTACAGCCGCATCCGGGAGGAGGTCATCTCCTGCAGGCGGTTCACTTGCACTCCATGCAGCAGCAGCGAATTGCCGACCATCAGCACGTTCGGCGGTTCCCCAGCTCCAACGGGGCGCATCTTCAGCGCATCGTCGTACTGCCGTGAAATCCGCGCATAAGTCGCCGACTGGTGGTTCAGCAGATAAACCGAAGCAATTTCGAACACGAGCATGAGCAGCACGCAAATCGCCGCGAGCGCCTTCGCACACGCAATAGCCTTGGACTTAGAATCGGAAATAGACGAAGGCATTCAGATTGCTCCCCGAAAAAAGCGCCAATACAACGAACGCGGCAGTGGCTAGCGCTGTTCGAAATGCGTAAGAGGTATTTGCGAATGGGTACTCCTGATTCCCGGCTTCCATGAATAGGTCCACAATGAACAATGGTATGGAGAAGAGACTCAGCATCAGGAACGCCGTGGTGTATTCGCTCCGCCAGGCGAGATCAGAAAGTCCGGCCAAAAACTGCGTCGCCGCCGCGAGCGACGTCGCGCGGAAAAAGGCCAGGCTCAGGCAAAACACGTTGAAGGTCAAAATGCGTTGCCCCCAGGTAGACAGAAACTGGGCAAACCCTCGCGATTGGATAGCATCCGGGGACTGCTTTGCGGCCGGAAAAATCAGCCGCTCAAGAGATAGAACGACACCGTGAATCGCCCCAAAAATAACAAAGGTCCAGTTTGCGCCGTGCCAGAGCCCGGCCAGGACCATCGTCGTGATCAGGTTCATGGACGTTCTCCATTTGCCGCCGGAGCTACCGCCCAACGGAATATAGAGATAGTCGCGTAGCCAGGTGCTCAAGCTGATGTGCCAGCGCCGCCAGAACTCCTGCAGGCGCTGCGAAAGATACGGCTGCCGGAAGTTGACCATGAAATGGAAGCCCATCAATTGGGCGCTGCCCCGCGCGATGTCACTGTACCCGCTGAAATCTCCATATACCTGCCAAGCGAACGCGTAGGTCCCCAGCAGAACCACCCACAACGTCGGTTTCCCGAATTGCCCGCCAAATGCCGCGTTCGCCAGCACCGCGCAATTGTCCGCAACCACGCATTTGCGGATGAGGCCGGAAAAAATCAGCATGATGCCGTCAAAAATCCGGTCCGCGTCGAACGAACGCTCTCGCTGCACTTGCGGCAGCAAGTGCCCCGGCCTTTGGATCGGCCCGGCAATCAAGTGGGGAAATAAGCTGACGAACAGGCCGTACCCGACAAACGACTTCGCCGGCTTCAGCCGCCCCTTGTAAACGTCCACGATGTAGGCCACTTCCTGGAACGTGTAGAAGGAAATCCCCGGTGGAAGCAGAATGCGAATCAGCGGCATCGGAATATTGTGGAAGCCCAGGGTTCCCAATGTCGCCGAGAACGAATCCACGAAAAAATTGAAATACTTGAACGTGCCCAGGATGGAAAAATTCAAGACCAGCGAAAAAATAAACCACTTTCGGCGGTTCGTGCCGCTGCGTTCGGGATCGATCTTCTGCGCGATCAGGAAATCCGCGGTCGTGCTGCAGATCATCAGTGCAAGAAATCGCCAGTCCCACCAGCCGTAAAAGAAATAACTCGCCAGCAGCAGGAAAATATTCTGCTCGCGGTGATTCAGACGCCAATAAATCAGCGCAACAGGGATTAAGAAAGCAAAATAAGCTGGGGAGTCAAAGAGCATGGTGAAGAATGCGTTTTCCTATTTGTAGGATTTTTTTGCTGGGCAACTTCAGCGAAGTCTTTCTGGCATGCGCTGGCAATCTTCGCGAGAGATTCGCATTTCGTTTTGTTGAACTACCCCTTCGCAGTTGCGTGATAATCGGCATAACCTCCATAGCCGTACCCGCTGGTCGTTCTGGGATCCCAACTGTTCAGAATGGTGCCGAGCACTCGCGTGCCGTCTTCGGCGAATCGCTGGCACGCGGAGAGCGCGCTCTCCGTCGTTGTTTGCCCCGCGCGGATCACCAGCACCACGCCGTCCGAGAGGTGGCCGAGCACACGCGCGTCCGCCAGATGGATCATCGGCGGAGCGTCCATCAAGATCATGTCGAACTCCACTCGCAGCCTCTTCAACAGCGTGGACATGCGCTGTGAATAGAAAAGATTCGAGGGCGTGACACCACAACTCCCTCCCGGCAGCAGGTAAAGCCCCGCAACCTCCGTCTCGCGCACCAGGTATGACACGGAAATATTTTCCAGCGCGCCATCGCCTTGCAGGACGTCGCTTAAGCCCCAGTGGTTACCCACGCCAAATACACTGTTCAATCTTGGGCGGCGCAAATCGCCCTCGATGAGCAGAACCTTGCGGCCGATCTCCGCCACCGCGATGCTCAGGTTGCAAGCCACTGTAGTCTTGCCGTCACCCGGGCACGGACTGGTGATCACGATCACCTGCGGTCCTTCACCATTTTCGCTGGGCAAAAGAATCGAAGTCAGCGTAGTGCGTGCGCATTCCGCCACCATCGATGGCTTGCGTTTCCAGGTGGCAAGCTCCGGACAGTCCGATTTCCAGGCAGGGAGAACCGGAGCAAGCCGTCGGGGACGCAGTCCGTTGGGTATCTGACGGGGAACGGCAGTTTCATCCAACGGAATAACGCCCAGTTCGGGTAAATCCAAATAAACCTGCGCGTCGCCTGGAGCGCTGATCCTGCGGTTAACCCTCTCTCGCAGAAGCACAAATCCAAATCCGAAAAGTACGCCGCTGCACAAGCCAATCGCCGAATTCATGGGAAGGCTCGGCCGGTAAGGCAGCAGCGGCGGCCGCGCGCGGTCAACAACCATCACGTTGCTGTCACGCATGGCCGAAGCCAAGCTGGCTTCCTTCACCCGCTGCAGCATCACTTCATAGAGGTGCCGATTCGAATCCACGTCGCGCTTCAGCGTGTCGTAGTGGATTGCCTTCTCGGACTGATCCGCCACCACCTTCGCCTGCACGTCACGTGCTTTAGTCAAAAGAGTCTCCCGGCGAAGCGCAGCCGAATACTCGTTGCCGATGCGGTGTACCACGTTCGCGCGTTCCCTCTGCATGGCCGACCTCAGTTCATCAATCTGTGCCTGCACGCGTTGAACTTTGAAGTGTTCGGGCGTCAGCGTGGCGCTGAGCTCGGCGTACTGCCGCTGCAAATCCGTCAGCCGCTGGCGATACTCGCGCATCGTCGTGTCGTCCAGCACTTCCGGCAACGTATCCGCCGGCTTACTCTTCGCCCCTTCCAGTTTGGCCTGGTTGGCGATACGGTCCGCCTGGGCCTTCGAAAGATCATCCTGCAACTCTTTCAGCCGGCTCTCCGCAAGATTTTCCTTTTCCGAGGTGAACGACAATCCCGACGTGCGCGCATACTCCTGCATCTGTGTCTCGGATTGCTCCAGTTGCGCCTTCATTTTGTCCAGGTGGCTCGTCAGCCATTCAGCGGTGCCCTGCGCGGACTTCCATCTCTCTTCCTGGGTCAATTCGATGAATTGGCTCACCAGCGTATTCGCGAAGTCGGCCGCACCCTTCGGATCGGGCGATTCGTAGGTCACCTCCAGCAAGCGTGAGTTGCCGGATGTGCGCACTGTTAAGTTGCGTTCGATCTCTCGCATCAATTTTTCGCGTTCCGGAAGACCCGAGGGATCGGATAATTGGAACACCCGGTGGATGCGCCACGTAACCGCTCGCAATCCTGATTTTGGCTGCTCATTCTGCAGCTTCAGTTTGTCAATCACGTGCTCCAGCAGCGATTCGCTTTGCAGAAGTTTAACCTGCGTCTCTACGTATGACTCCGGGGAAGTGTTGTTTCCGCCGGAGTCGTTCGGGCCCTTCGGCTCCGGAAAACTAGTGCCCTGAATTTCCAAGGAAGTGCGCACCCGGTAGATCGGTGTCTGGATCAGGCTGATCAAAATCGCAGCAGCCAAACCCGCAACGACAAAACTCAGCAGCGTCTTTCGATGCTGGAACAGAATCTGCCAGTGATCCAGAAGGCTGTCATAGCCCGCAGGCCCGCCCACCTCCGGCGAGGGCGGTTCCGCATGCTTGTAGGGCGTGGGACGCTGCACATTCCACAGATCAATCTCCATCGAGCGGCCATTTTTTCTCTGAATTGGAAATTCCGAAGCTCTCATTTCAGCCCTTTCAATTTGATCTCAAGGCACGCGCCAGATGGCCAGGCCGGTTCCTGTCTGAATCGCTGCTTCCAGTCCGCGCAGCGCCGCTTTCTTGCCTGTGCTGCCCGGTATAAACAAAATGTCTTCGCCCTGCAGAGGCATATCAGGTTTTTTCCCGTTCAACGCATCTTTCACGTCTACGGCTACCTCCACACGTTGATCGGCTTCGGGTTTCAGCCGCAGAATCTTCGCGTGCCGCGGGTCAGCGCCGGTGTTCAATCCCTCGGCAAGCGAAAGCGCCTGCAGCACGGAGATGGACTTATGCTCGCCAAGAACAAATCCACCGGAACGATGTACCTCGCCGATCACGTAGACCATTTCCGCCTTCGGAACGGAAATAACGTCGTGGGGAAAAATCTGAATATTTTCTTCCGGTGTCTTGGCGTCCATGATTTTTCGCAGGTTCACCTCCGCCACGCTGAACTTTCCGGAAGCATCAAGCTGCGCGCCCGGCAAAGAGATGCAACCCCACTCCAGTTGCCGGGTGATTCGAATGCTGTACCCGGCATCCTGGCGAATTCCGCCCGCCAGCGCCAGCATCTCCAGCACTGTCTTGTGCCCCTGCACCTGGTGAACTCCCGGAGAATTCACCGCTCCCAGCACAGAGACCGGCTGGCTGCGAACCTCCGCGACATTCACAACAACTTGCGGGTGGCGAATGTATTTGCTCAGAGCTTTGTTGAGTTCTTGCTCGGTCTGCTGCACGGTCATTCCAGCCACATGGACTGATCCGGCCAGCGGCACCGCAATGTCTCCCTCGCCATCAATGCGAACCGGCTTGTTGGGCATATCCGTCAACTCCGGTCCTGAAATCTCCAATTGGTCGTCAGGGCCCAGCAGGTACGTTGAGCGAATCTGGTTATCGCATTTGGCCTTCTGCTCGCTAGGCGCGCTTGCAGGCGGATTTTGCGCAGCTGCGCCAGCGATAAAGAAGACGCCGGCCAAACTCAGCGCCAGGAGTCTGGAGATGAACAACAGGTAAGCTGCCAGCCGGGTGAGTTTAGAGGCAGCCAAGTCATAAAAACCCTGTTGTCCACGAAGTTGCCGGTTTATCGATATCTGCGTTTTGTGTTCGCTATTCATTTGGGCGGCCCTGTCTTGCCGCAAACTTAAGCCGGCCTTCAAGTTCTAACCGGAACTTCGGACTGGGATGGATTGCCGGAACCTCGAACGAATCGCGGTGCCGGTTGGTTCATAAGCAGGCCTCTGGCTCTTTTCTTCCACGCTTTGAGCCGGCCAGGCATTTTGAATATTCTCAATGCACGCCGCGACCGCATGGGAAAATCCAGTCGTCGTAAACGCATCGAGATCCATCCAAAGCGGAGAGACAGTGTTCTTTCGGTAGAGAGTGAATACTCCCAGTAATTTCCCGTTTCGTTTCGTTAGGCTGAAGGTCAGGCTCCAATTTGCATCGCGCGGTTCCGGCAGTTGGTCCCAGAAGTATTGGACTTTGGACCTGCTCACCATCTTGAACTGACCGAGATCCGCTTCGGCCGGCAATCCAGTCGTCAGGTAAAGCCCGAAGCCGTCGAATCCGATTGGTTCCAAACACTCCCGCACAATCTGGCAAACCTCCGGCAAGTTGGTGCAAGTCTCGAGACTCTCTGCCGTCCGCCGCACGCTGATGCCATTGGCGATCGCGTGGCGTTGATTCAGGGTGCGGTTGGCAACACGTCCGAGTTCCAGAAACTCGTGATACTTCAGTTGCTGCACTCCAATCAGCACTCCGATTCCCACCACCCCCAGGACCGCCGCCAGCGCAGCGCCGCCGGGATTCAGGAGCAACAGGCTGAAAAGGCAAAAGCACGCGCTCACGCTGTATAGCACCAGCACGGTTTGCCGATGCGAAATACCGCGGCCAAGCAATTTGTGGTGAATATGCTCGCGGTCGGGCGCGAACAAGCGCTTATAACTCAGGAAACGCCGTAGCACCGCGAACGCCACGTCCAGAATCGGAAGCCCCAGGGAAACGATAGGGATAGCCACCGCCACCATCGTCGGAGACTTGTGCGAGCCGGCGATGGCAATGGCGCTGATCAGGAACCCGATCAGAAGGCTGCCGCAATCGCCAAGGAAAATCGAAGCCGGATTGAAGTTGTAGCGCAGAAACCCGCTGATCGCGCCGGCCAGGGCGAGCGTGAGAATCAGCACAACTTCATTGTGGCCCACCATTGCCACAACGCAGCTCACCAGAGTCGAAAGCAACGCCGACCCCGCCGCCAGCCCATCAAGGCCATCAATCAGATTGAACGCGTTTGTAATCCATAGAACCCAAAGTACAGTCAGCGGGAGCCCCACAAGCCATCCGAGATGCGGGTGGCCGGCAAGGATCGTCAGTTTGGAAATCCCGATGCCATTGCAATACAGCAGCACCGCGGCAACTGCTTGAACGGAAAATTTGATGTACGCGCTGAGCCCATGAAAATCGTCAATCAGTCCGAGCACGAAAATGATCGTCGCCGGCCCCAGAATCTTCACTGTCAGCTGCGACAATGGAAATTCGCTCATCCCGAAATGTTCGGGCACCCAGTGCCCCAGAAGCGCGATGCACCAGAGCGTCAGGAAAATTGCCACGCCGCCCAGCCGCGGAATGGGTCGCGTATGGATATGGCGGTCCGAAGCTGGAGGAGTGGCCCAGCCATGCCGGTTCGCATGATCGCGAACCAGCCGCGTGAAAACGACGGAGAGCAGAAGTGCGGCGATAAATACAAGAAATTGCATGGCCTTCTCAAGATCCTCTGGGAAAAATGGATTGGGAACCGGTCGTTTGGTGAGGTTCTATCCGGCCTACCCTTGCGTTTCAACTCGTTCCATTACGTGATTGCGGGTAGCTCTAGGCGAGCCCCGCTTTCAATCGTTCAACAGGTTGCGGCGTCTGCAATTCCATCGGACCGATGAGGTTCCGCGACCCTCTTTGGATGTACCGCACGGACCCAGGTGTGATCAATTTCCACTGCAATCGAGCGCTGCAGCAATTGGATTGATAAAACCAGCTTCAACCCGGACTTGATTCTGATAACGATCCCGCTCATTCCCTGCAACGGCCCCGCTTCAATCCGGGCCATCTGGCCGACCTGCAAGTAAGTCCACGGCATGGTCGAGAGCTCGGTCCTTCCCACGCGCTGGAGGGCGGCGATCTCCTGCTCTTCGATCGGAATTGGCGTCTTGCCCGTTCCGACAATTTGCACGACGCCGGGAGTGATCAACACCGGCAACCGATTATTCGGATTCATCCGGCAAAACAAATATCCTGGGAACAGCGGCATGTCAACTTCCTTACTTCGATCAGACCATTTCCGACTGGATTTACTGACAGGCAAGTAACATTCAAATCCGGAATTTTCCAGCAACAACCTCGCATTCTTTTCCCGGCCCGTCTTGGTCAGAATTGCGTACCACGGCCAGCGCTGATTCCAAGTGCTCATTCGTTCCCCCAGAGAAGCTACCGCCATTGGAGTCCCATCCGGCTGGACTCCATATAAATTCAAGGCCTGGTATCCGTGGAACTCGCCGCGCCGTTCAGAACACCCATGCGGCGAATGGAACTTTGACCCAAGCCGGACGATAGCTGAGGCAGATTCCACCGGCAATCCGGTGATTACCCCAAAGATTACTGAGGGCATTCCCGGACAGCTGGAAGGATGGACTCACAAAACAAAACGCTCAATATTTGGCAGATACGTCAGAGGTGGTGAACCGGGCAGGACTCGAACCTGCAACCCGCTGATTAAGAGACCGCCCAAAGACGATTGAGACTGAGTGCGATCATTCGCTATCGTGTTGGATTGTCAGGCCACTGCGGCGATTCTCACTCCTATCGCTTTACTACCATTTGCTACGGTTTTCGATGGAGGGTGGGCACAAAAAAGGGCACAGTCCGGAGAACGGACAAACGCACCCACGGCTTCAGTATATTTCGGGAACTATTCCACTTGTCCGGTAACGGCGTTTATCGACGACAAACTCGTCGAGAGAAGCCTTAGTATCTAAGTCTCAGCAGCTTGCGAGGTGCCCGGTGAAGCCACTCTCCTTGGATGTTCTGCGACTATTCGGAACAATGAGGGAGGATCGCTTGGACCTGCATGTGCTCTTCGAGGCAGCGGGCAACGATCCTGAACTACGGCTACGCGTACTCGATGCCGTTGATGAGTTGGTACGCGTAGGCATGCTGGACGCGTGCGGTGGCGACTTCTACGCGATGACCGAGAAAGGTAAAGAAGCAGTCGCGCAGTCTTGAGTAAAGAGAAACACTTGTACGGTTACGGCGTTTACCAGGCGCTTGCCGTCACAGCAGTTCACCTAGCCACGGAAAAGCACACCAGGATAGCCATACGAAGAGCATCCATTGGATGAGGAGGCTAGTTCCAAATGTGGGGGTGTTTCTTAAGCAGCGCCGAAACGCAATGGTCAGAAAGCCAATCCAGGCAACATTAATTGAGCAGATGACGGCCGTGAACTGCGGGCCCTGATACTGCAATCCCCACTTCCAACTCTCCGCAAAATAGAGAACGCTAAGGGCTGCGAGTAGAGCGAACAGAATGTAGGTTCTCTTGGGTACTTTCCCTTCTAGGCGCATCAACTGAGGGTTCCAGAACAGGAAAAGCAGGCCCGGTAACAACACGCCGGAATACTGTAGAGGCTGGGGCAACATAAGGACCGGAATTACTGTCAAGGCTGGAAAAGGACTGAAAATTGTAGGAGCTCCCGACACAAAAAGCCCGATGGAAGCAGTGACCGTCAGTCCCAGCGCAGCAAGCAATGTGATGACAGTACCGCGTCGAGAAAAATTCATCTCGGCTCCTGAAACCGCATCATAACGTCAATCCAATAGTGGACGGACATTGGCAAGAACAGAGTTTCCATCATGGTGTGATGGCTTTTCGTCGAATCGCCCAAGTGGATGATTAGTCGCCTTACCGGACATTGAGGATCGGGCCGATTTCACATGTACGATAACGGCGTTTATCAGGAGTTGAGTTCGCTCGCCTTCAGGGAGGAGCGCGGGCCGGAATTTGCTGAACACTAGTTCGTCGTGGCGGCCAAACCAGTGCTGCCCCTCGCAGTCGGCATCGCTTTTTCCAGGTTGGGCATTCGGAACGCGCATGTGCCCTTTTAGGTATCAAGACTGAAACTCAGTGTGTCATTATCGACAGTATTGAACTATCTGAAGAGATAGTCTTTCTACGAGTTACCTCCATCCAGCGACGTGCGGCTAGTGTTAAGCGGCGGAGAGAACTGGCTCTGACGCTTGATGAAAGGCGCAATGACTACACCAATTTCTGCCCCAAAAATACTTCTGATTCAAGACGATCCGGCCGCCGCCGATAAGATTCGCGAGGCGCTCGCCGGGGGGGCGTTGTAGATGGAACTCGAGCGTCGTCAATCGCCCCGCTACCCATTTATTGCGGCGGTCGAGTTGACCGAACCAATATCGGGCGCCCGACTTTGGGCCTCTACAAGCGACCTGGGATTCAATGGTTGTTATCTAGATACGATCAATCCGCTGCCGCAGGGCACTGTCATCAGCATTCAAATCACGTATCAAGGGGAGGTCTTCGCGGCTGGAGGTGTGGTTGCCCATTGGCACCCGAACCTAGGAATGGGCGTGGAATTCATTGCCCTCGAGTCGGGTTGCGCCTCTTTACTTGAGACCTGGTTGCACGAAGCAGCCTTGGTCTAGATCAGGACCAACCATTGGAATAACCCGGTTTTCTAAATAGTTGCTCTCCTAAAAAAGCTGCAATTCAACCAGCGGAAGACGAACCAAGCAACGGAACTGGACTGAAGATCAAACATGAGCCTAGCCAAAAGTGAAGCGGAAGCCGCTGCGCGAGATTTCAAGGTACTGGTTGCGGACGATTCAGCAGTCTACCGTAAACTCGTAGAACACACTCTGTCTGAAAAGCAGTACGCTGTCCTGTTTGCAAAGAGTGGGCGTGAAGCTATCGATCTTTTCTCCGAGCATCGGCCTTCAGTAGTGATTACGGACTGGATGATGCCGGACCTGAGTGGAATAGAGCTATGCGAATACATACGGAATCATCCCAGTCAGACGTCGTATACGTACCTCATCATCCTGACGGGAATCACGGAGAAGGACAAGCTCGTCAAAGGCCTGGCCGCAGGTGCCGATGACTACCTCACGAAGCCGTTCCATTCCGATGAACTTCTGGCTCGCGTGGGAGTTGGTCACCGGATTATTGAACTTCATCGGCAGCTTGAGGCCAAGAGCTTGTTGCTGGAAGAACTGGCGCTCACCGATTCTCTGACCGGACTGCCCAACCGTCGAGCGATTGAGGAATGGGCAACCCGGCAACTAAGCGGGGCGGCCAGGTACGGGTTTTCCTTCCTGGTGGTGCTGGCAGACTTGGATTACTTCAAGAACGTGAATGACACGCATGGACACGATGCAGGTGACACTGTCTTGAAGAAATTTGCGGAAATTCTTAAAAGGAACACTAGGCGGAGCGACATCTGTGGTCGCATAGGCGGGGAGGAGTTCCTCTTTATTTTGACACATACAACGCAGGAGAACTCGACGGTTGTAATCGAGCGAATCCGTGCAGAGCTTGAAGCCACCAAATTTGATTTCAATGGAGGCAGCCTTACGGTGACGGCGAGTTTTGGTCTTGCTGGCTTTGATGGGACACAGGCCCCGGATTTTGATCGCTTAGTCAGCCAGGCAGATGCGGCTCTTTATGCCGCCAAGCACGCAGGGCGCAACCGGATTGAAATCGCAATGACGAAAGTTCTTTGACCGGGGACATTGTTTGTGAGCAAGCGAATGCGATTCGAAACAGAAGCATCCAAGCAATTGAGTCCGCCTATTGAAGCAATCGAAATGACTCTCAGGATGAACCAAGAGGGCTTTTCGCCTCTAGAATTGTTCATTGTCGTCGCCGTTATTCTGACCATATCGGCGATCGCCATTCCCAATCTCCTTCTCTCGAGGATGGCAGCCAACGAAGCCGCAACAGTGGGAAACCTACGGACCGTAAACGCGTCATGCGTCGTCTATTCCTCGAATTGGGGAATTGGCTATCCTGTGAGCTTGTCAAATCTGGGGCCAGCGAAACCTGCAACCTCCGCCGCTGCTGATTTGGTTGACAGCGCGGTCGCGGGGGGCACCATGAATGGCTACATACTTACTTATATATCGAGTGCCCCAAGCAAGGGCAAGATTTGGGGTTACACCATCAACGCGAACCCGGTAGTCCCCGGCCAAACGGGTAGGTGGCACTTCTTCACAGATCAATACAGGGTGATTCGTTACAACTCCGGAGGGCCTGCTGCAATCACGAGTCCGCCCATTGGTTAGGAAACATCTGGAACATTCCACCCCGCATTCTGTGTGCATGTCTGCGAAGCGGTCCAACAGTCCTAACTTGGGAGATTTAGGGCTAACTCCTGGTTAGTCGCCTTACCGGACAAGTGACGCTACTTCTCTAGTTTGCTCGAAAATCGACGTTGCAACGCCTCCATCGAACGACCCAGGAAGTACCACCAGCCTGTTCCAACAACTCCCCAGACGGCCCAAGCAAACCAATCATTTTCAGCGGAGGTGAACATTACGCTGAAGGCTATCGCCGAGATTGGCAGATCAACTACCCACAGGATTCCAAAAGGCAAACGCGCCGGTCCGTTGAGTATAGGTTTGCTTGAAATCCACATTAGGACAGAAGTTGTCAAGAACAAGATGGCGTGCAATATGGGTACAGTAAACCGCGCTCGCGGGAGATTCAGCATCGCAGAATCTTACCTCACCGAGGAGATTCCCGACTGCTCCTCCCAGACGTTAAGTCCCGATAAGTCGCGTTACCGTACATGTGGTTTTTGGCCGATCTCACTGCGTTAACCAGGCATGTGGATTACTTCCGAAGTGCCAGTTATCCGACCCGAACCCGTCCAGGGCTGGCTGCAAGCGTTATGAGCGCAATCAATGTGCGTACGATAATGACTGGCTTTTTTTTCCTGCCTCGTCAAGTACTCTATGGATGGCGTCGACGACGACATCTGGTCGGTCGACTTGTATGAAGTGACCGCTGTCCTTCGCAATGATCTGAGTGCCCCGCGAGGACAGTTGAGTAAGTTCTCTCTGCATTTGCTTCCATTGTTCGTCCGACTGGCTCGGGTCACGAGATATAACAACTAGAGGGATCTCTCCCAGGGTCCCCGAGTCTCTGACTTCTTGGCGACTTTCGTCCATTCCGTCGACTTCGGCTTCAATTTCACTAATGTACTCAGAACGGCAATCTCGGGCTACCAACATCGCGTGCACCGGCCGCAATTGAGGTAAGAAGTTGGAGCCTCCGCTCCCACACTTCCCCAGCCAACGAGGAAGTCCAAAGATCATGGTTATACGCCCCGCTCTTAGGAGTTCCCGGAATCGCTGTTTAGATGCAGGAGACTCCGGGGACCGTATTTCTTGGTCAGGATGGGAAGAATCGACCAGCACGACTCCTGCGACTCGGTCCCGGTTTTGTGCAACGAAGGTTCGGGCGTAATACCCGCCCACTGAATGCCCGACCATCAGGTAGGGTCCACTAATTTCAGCAGCCGCAAGCAGGGCAGAAAGCTCGCTGGCGGTCTCCTTGCTGGTCCGCGCTTCCGGTCTGGCATCACTCCAACCCAACCCCGCACGGTCATAGGAGCACACACGCGTGAACTTGGCGATTTCCGGTTGCACGAGTGTCCAGTACAGAGAATATCCGCCTAGTCCTGACTCCAAAATGACTGTTGGTGTGCCGTTCCCCATACAATTGATGTGCATTCGATACCCAGCGACAGCCACCAATCTGCCCGGCGCCGGGTAGCGTCGTTTGGATTGAGCAGTAAAAATAGCCTGATCGATTAGTCCCACTGTTGCCGCGAGCACAAATAGAGCGACTGTCCCACCAATGATCCGCTTGCTCCACAGCCAGATCGGGGAGCGTTTCCGGCCCGCGTAAGGTGCAGTTTCCTGCGGCATAACCTCCAAGGAGGCGCTCAGAGCAAGGGTGCCGGGAATTCTAGCACTAGACCAGGAAAAGAAAATGGGTTTCTTAAAATGACAAGCAAGAAGAGAAAGCAAGCTGAGTGGATGATTTACCATCTGTCCGGCCGACGTATCGTCAGCTATTCGAAGGTTATCATCGAACTGGGCGGCTAAGTCCCGATAAGTCGCCTTACCGGAGAAGTGATTTCGAGCTCAATTCAAGGTTTTTGAGCCAGAAAGATAGTGTGGCGAGGACCGCCATTTATTAGGCGGCCACGGGGGCGCTGCACTTGCACGTCGAATCCGCCATCGCGCAATCGCTGCTTGAATTTTCGATCCTCTTTGGCTGCCCAGATAGCCAGAACTCCTGTTTTCTTTAGACTCGCATGGGCGGCGGCTATTCCACGGCTGTCGTAGAGTCCGGCGTTGTTCGAGTCGGTCAATGCGGCTGGGCCATTGTCCACGTCGAGCAGCACGGCATCGAATTGGCCGAGGCGTGAGCTGAGTGTGACGGCGACGTCTCCCGTCTCGACCCGCACGCGCTTATCCTTCAGAGGGTGTTTCGCCAGTGGCCCGAGCGGCCCACGATTCCACTCCACCACTGCGGGCACCAGCTCGGCGACGACAACGGCTGCATCGGATGGAAGGAGATCGAGCGTCGCGCGTAGGGTAAAACCCATTCCGAGACCGCCAACAAGAATGCTAGGCCGCTCCAGCGTCCGCATCCATTGGAAGGCGAACGTGGCCAACGCTTCCTCTGAGCCGTGCATGCGGTTGGACATAAGGATCGCGCCGTTGACAAGAATAAGGTACTCGTCGCCGCGGCGAATCAGCTTCATGACAGAACCGCCTGGAGAAACTGTTTGACCGAGCAACTCCAATGGCTTCACGAGTGCGATATTACAGGAACGAAAAACTGAAGTAAAAACAGGCCGCTCATCGCCAGGTTCGATTCGCAGTCAAGCCAATGCCCGGTAAGTCGCCTAACCGGACATATAAAGTATTACTTCACTTTTCCGGTTAGCGCGTGACTCGGGCACAGTCCGCAAATGTGACTAGGCGGACGACTTCCCCGTCAGTGGACCACTCGTTCCCAGCGAGTTCCACGTTGTTATTTGTTACGTCCACTCACAGTGTTTTAAGAAACGCGATCAGCGCTTTGCGCTCTTCCTCAGATAGGCTCAGCCCGAAGGGATGCCCCTTGACCGCATATGTCTTCATACCGTATGGCTTGAACCCCGTCGGAACGTAATCGTCGCGAGTCCGGCGCGGGTCAAACCAGTCTTCTAGGGTGGCGCACCAGCCGCTATGACCGAACATGCTGCGGTACCACACACCTTTCAGCGACGGCACCTTGTAGTAGCCCGTGCCGCGCCTGGTCTTGAGAGTTAGATTCGGATCGGTGCCGACGCTGATTGGCAAGATGTCGTACTTCTTGAGATGGTCTTCAGGGACGGTGAAGCCCTCCGCAGGTGTCAATTTGTTGTTGGTGTACAGCGGCGGCGTGTGGCACATGACGCAGCTCTCCCGCTCGAAAATCTTCTGCCCGCGCTTAGCAAGAGCATCGAACTTGTTAGGGTTCGGCGGCGGCTGAAGCGAGTAGAGCCACAGCGCCAGGGCATAGAGTTGTTCGTCGCTATAACGCCCTCCGATGTTTTCGGGGTCGGTGGGGTCAGGCAGCTTCTTGAAGTTCGGAAAGTCCGCCGGAATGAATCCATCGTAATTGCCGAGGTCATCGCCACCCTGATTCAACGCCGCGTAGCGCATCATGTCGTCGATGGATCGTTGCTGCTGCAGTCCCGTGCGGTCGAGATAGTGCCGGTCCTTGACGCCAATCAGGTCCGGCACCTGCACGGGGAAGAGCGGACTGGAGCGATGGCGCGCCACCACGCCTGGAGGGATCACATCGCGAGGCGCAGCTATGTCGTTCACGGACATCCGATCGAGATCCGCTAACGGATCGGGCCGCAGCCACGGCATTGCGTAGAGCGAGCGCTCGTTCGCGCGCACGTCGTTAAGGGCCTGTGCTGGGTCTTTCGCAGTGGCAAAACTGGTCCGATACCCGTAAGCAACACTTCGATCGATCGGGAAGCTCCCCTGCGCCCCCTTCAGGGTGGTCCCGTCGGCCATCACGCGCGTATGGCACGTGGCGCAGGAGAGTGCGCCAAGTTCGACCTGGCCCTTTTTCCGGACAGAGTAACGCAAAAAGGGCATCACGCCGTCTTTGGTAACTGGGACTCCGGTCTTCTGGTACCACTCCGGCTGGCGCACCTCCGTTGCGTCGACGTCGCCTTGACCTTTCAGAGAAATCGGAGCA
>Ga0210384_10002997_pt1 | contig 19976 bp, 14 predicted proteins | sample IncBWH2MmetaG_FD_160574 | JGI IMG/M metagenome (GOLD analysis project Ga0210384, IMG submission 160574) | Forest soil microbial communities from Barre Woods Harvard Forest LTER site, Petersham, Massachusetts, United States - Inc-BW-H-2-M | ecosystem: Environmental > Terrestrial > Soil >...
CACCGGCAATTTCGATATCGAGTTCAACTATGACAAGATTCAGTGGGAAGTCGGAGACGCCAGCGGCGGCACAGGCGGTCTCTGCGGCGCCGTTCCTTTTCCGACCTGTGTTCCGGCGGCGGTGGGCTACTCGAACGGATCCGGAAACCCGGGGACAAACTTCCAGTTGCCGGGTTCGTTTGTGGCCGGAGCGCTGCTGGATAGCGGTCCAGCGGCGACCTCGTTGATCAGCAATCACCTCAGCAACTCCACTCCAGGTCGATACCTTTTCTCTGTCCGCAATGGGGCCGTACAGACGAATGTTTTGACAGTGAACTTGGGAGGCACCGGCACGGGGTCAGTAAAAGACAGCACTGGGAACCTTGTGAATTGCAGTGACACCGGCGGCGGCTCTCGAACCTGTACCGCGACTTACCCGACCGGTACGACGGTGGTTTTGACTCCCAAGGCTGACGCGGGCTCGACCTTTACCGGTTGGAGCTCGCCGTGCCTCAGTACAGTCATCTGCACGGTGGTGCTGTCGCAAGACACAACCGTCACCGGAACGTTTACCTCGGGAAATGTGACGCTGCAATCCATCACGGTTGCGCCGGCGACGGCTTCTGTTGCCGTCGGTTTGACGCAGGCGTTTACCGCGACTGGACATTTCTCGGATGGATCGACTGGCCCGGTAACGGTGAGCTGGTCTTCGGGGAACAGTGTAATCGCGACGATTAATGCGAGCACAGGCGTGGCGAGCGGCGTGAAGGCGGGAATCGTAACAATTACGGCGACGTCAACGCAAACGGCGACGATTAGCGGCACAGCTCAGTTGACAGTGACTGCGGCGCCGGTGCTGGTGTCCATCGCAGTGACGCCGGCGAATCCAACGGTAGTCGTGGGACAGACGCAGCAGTTCACGGCCACCGGCACGTTCTCGGATCAGAGCATGAAGGACATCACTGCGTCAGTCACTTGGGCTTCCTCAAATACCGAAGCGGCCACAATTACGGCAGGCGGACTGGCAACTGGCGTGACTGGCGGAGAAACCTCTACCATCTCGGCCACCATGGCACAGGGTGGCACGAACATTGTCGGCTCTACTCTGCTCACTGTGACGACCGTGCCCTTTGTGCTGACGGTCACGCCGTCCGCCGGTGGTTCGGGCTCACCCGCGACCGTAACGCCAGGTGGAAGCGTGGCAATCGGACTGGTCCTAACGGCCACAAAGGGCTTCACTGGAACCGTGACCTTTAGTTGCGTGAGCAACCAGCCTCAATTCCTCACCTGCACTCCTGCGCCGGGTTCGGTGACGTTGTCGGGGAACGGGACGAAGCAAGTGGCAATTGTGATGAACACGTTCTGCAGCGGGATCCCGACGTACGGGCCGGGGCCAGGAGGATTCGGAGGCGGGCTGGCGCTACTGCTCGCGGCGGCTATGCTGGGAAGTGTCACTTGGGCGTACCGGAAGCGGCCGCGATGGGCACTCTCGTTTGCCGTGTTGATGGTGATGGCACTGGGCAGCTCGGCTTGCAACAGCTTGTCGAAGGGGACGGCAGGAGCGACGCCGCCGGGGAATTACATCCTCAACATCACGGCCACTGCGGGAACCGCAAGCCAGACCATTCAGGTTCCGATACAGGTGTTACCGTAGTCTACTCGCGAAAGTCCGTCTATGAACCTTCAGGTCTCAATCCGGGAATCTGCTGACGTCGCGATTCTCGACATCCAGGGGAGAGCACTATGCGCCTTTCGTGAGGGAGCTCCGCGAGAGAGCCCGGTGGATCATGGAAAATGGCGAAGGGCTCGAGATAACGGGCACAAGGTGGGCACAGCAGAAACCCACTGAGGGGAAACCCAATTGAAATTAAAAGGGTTAATGGCGGATGAGCCTGTAAGCCGGATTCTGTCCGCTGAGTCTCGCGCGGCAACTCGTATTGCAACGCGATTGGCGCTCCCGACAAAATCTGTCGGGACTAAACCGACCCGAGCGCGATGATCATTCCTCTAGGTCCCGGATCGCTCCGGGACTCCAGCAGCCTACCCGAGGGTCAGAGCGTTGGGCTATTTCTAGCGCAGCGCATACGGGCCGGGCCAGCCCTCCCCTCCTATTTGGCCTTGCTCCACGCGGGGTTTTCCGTGCCCCGGATGTCGCCACCCGGGCGGTGGGCTCTTACCCCACCTTTTCACCCTTGCCAAATGCGCCTGACCGAAAGAGGTCGGCCCTTGGTTTTGCCTCGGGCCTGCCGCAGAGGTACAAGCATCACCGGCGGTTTAATTTTCTGTGGCACTTTCCGTAGCCGCCACCTTGCGTTCCGCCTTCGCGAAACGCGCGGCGCGGCCCCCTGGCGTTACCAGGCGCGTTGCCCTGCTGTGGCCGACTCTTGCGAGCTCGCCACAACTGGAGTCCGGACTTTCCTCCCGCGCGCTTCCCTTTCGAGAAGCAAACCGGCGATCATCCGACTCACCCGCCAACGACAGTATACCCTGCGCCCAGGGCGCCTACAATCGAGCGCATACCCATGTGAAGAAGGAGGGCTTGAGTACCCGGAGGGGGGACTTATTTCGAAGCCACCAGTTTTTCGAACTGTGATTCGTCGAGGATTGGCACGCCCAGCGATTTTGCCTTTTCATATTTCGAGCCGGGGTCGGCGCCCACGACCACAAAGCTGGTCTTTTTACTGACGGAGCCGCCCGGTTTGCCGCCGTGGGAGGTAACCAGTGCTTCGGCCTCTTCACGGCTGTGATTGGAAAGCGTCCCGGTGAATACAAATGTTTTGCCGGCAAACTTTGCGCTTTTCAGAGCCTGGCGTTCGCTCTTCAGATTGACGCCCGCAGCACGCAGGCGATCGATTAACCTGCGGTTCGCGGATTCGGAGAAAAACTCAAGGATGCCTTCGGCAACTTTCGGTCCCACCTCGGAAACGTTTGTCAGTTCTTCCTCGGTCGCTTTTGCCAGCTCGTCCATCGAGCCAAACCGGTCCGCCAGAAGTTGCGCCGTGCGTTCTCCGACGAAACGGATGCCCAGCGCGTATACCAACCGCGCGAGAGTGTTCTTCTTACTCGCGGCAATTTCGTCCAGCAGGTTTTGCGCAGACTTCTCGGCCATACGCTCGAGGCCCGCGAGCGATTCGAGATCCAATTTGTAGAGATCGGCGGCGTCTTTCACCACACCTTTCTCGACGATTTGGTCCACAAGTTTGTCGCCCAAGCCGTCAATATTCATGGCGTGGCGTCCTGCGAAATGCAGCAGCGACTCTCTGCGGCGCGCCGGGCAGGAGACATTCACGCAGCGGTAGGCGACTTCTCCTTCGACGTGATGGATGCGCGTCCCGCATTCCGGACACTTCTCCGGCATGCGAAAACGTTTCTCCTCGTTTCCGTGCTTCATCACCTTCACGACGTGGGGGATTACTTCGCCGGCGCGTTCGACGAGCACAGTATCGCCGGCGTGAAGGCCGAGGCGCTCTATTTCGTCCATGTTGTGAAGCGTCGAACGGCTGACGGTGACACCTCCGACCTGCACTGGATTCAAATAGGCGACGGGAGTGAGGACACCCGTACGCCCCACTTGAACCTTGATTTCGTTCACGATGGTGGTTTCCTGATGCGCGGGATACTTGTAGGCGATCGCCCAGCGCGGAGCTTTGGAAGTGAAGCCCAGCTCGTTTTGCATCGTGATCTCATTTACTTTGATTACGATGCCGTCAATTTCATACGGCAGCTTTTCTCGCTTCGATTCCCAACGATTGACGTATTTTTCTACTCGGCCGATTCCATCGCAAAGCTGCCAATCTTCGCTGGCTCGAAAATGCAGCGCTGCCAGTGCCCCCAAGACTTCAGAATGTCGCTTTTTCGGCACGCGACCGTCCACCAGCAGGTAGTAGGCGAAGAAATCCAGGCGGCGCGACGCGGTGACCGTGTGGTCAAGCATGCGCACGGCTCCGGCGGCGGCACTCCGTGCGTTCGCGAATCGCTTTCCACCCTGCTCCTCCTGCTGCTCATTCAGCTCCTCAAATGACTTGCGCGTCATCAACGCTTCACCGCGAACTTCGAAAGTTCCCTGAAGAGCCGCCTTCTTCAGCAGAGCGGGATGAATACTAAGCGGAATGGAACGGATGGTCTTCACGTTCGGCGTGACGTCTTCACCGGTTGTCCCGTCACCGCGTGTCACCCCGCGAACCAGCTTCCCTTTCTCATAAAGGAGGGACAGGCTCAGGCCGTCAAATTTGTGTTCACAGACATATTCGATTGTGTCGCGGCCGGTGAGATCACGTACTCGCCGATCAAATGCTTCCAGATCCTCGAACGAGAAAGCGTTGTCGAGGCTAATCATCGGCGTCTTGTGCCGAACAGTCTGAAATCCCTTGCGGGGCGCGGCGCCAACCCGCTGAGTAGGTGAATCCGGTGTCACCAGCTCCGGATGCTCCGTCTCAAGCTTTCGCAGCCTTTGAAGCAGCCGGTCATACTCGGAGTCCGAAATTTCCGGATCGTCCAGAATATGGTAGCGGTATTCGTGGTGGCGAAGATTATCCCGCAACGCATCTATTTCAGTCGCAACGCTACGGCCCTTCGCAGTTCCAGCCTTCGACATGGAAACCTCAGCCATATGCAATCGGTCAAAAGTCGCCGATATTATACAATGCGCGTTCGTTTTATCAGGGTGGCACAACACGGATGCCCGACGGGATCAAAGACGCGCTGCTCATATACAACCCCACCAGTGGACGGCGGCGGCATCGCCGCTTTGCCGAGATCGAGCAAGCGGTCCGTCTTCTGAAGGATGCCGGAATCGCCACAGAGCTTGCGCCTACTACGGGTCGCAACACCGCGGCCGGAATTGCGCGTCACGCTGTCCAGCAGCACCGCGGAATGGTGATCGCCTGCGGCGGTGATGGCACTATCAATGAAATCATCAATGGGCTTGCCGGGAGCCAAGTTCCGATGGCGTTGCTCCCTGCCGGCACTGCGAACATCCTGGCGAAGGAATTGGGCATCCCCTGGGACATCCCGCACGCGTCGCGTCTAATACCCGATGGCGCGATCCGACGAATCGCACTCGGCATCGCCCTTCCGGGAACAGGTCGGAGTACCGCGGAACTCCCTCGAGAGGGGAGGTATTTCCTGAGTGTGGCAGGCGCAGGGCCTGACGGCGCGATGGTTCATGCCGTGGATGAAGGATTGAAGATGCGCGCAGGAGTGCTTGCCTATTGGGCGGAGGGCGTGCGACAACTCGTCCGGTACAATTTTCCGGAACTCCGTATCCAATCCGCGGGACAGGAACGGCGCGCAACGCTGGTAGTCGTCGGGCGAACGGTGAATTATGGCGGCCCGTTCAAGATCACTACGGGCGCGAGCTTGTTCGAGGATTCATTTGAGATTTTGACCAACGCCGCCCACAGTCGGTTTCGATACATTGCCTGCCTGCCCGCGCTGTGGCTTGGCAAGTTGCGAGGCATGGACGGGATTGAGGCGTGGAAGGCAACCGAGGTGACATGCGAGGCGAACGGTCAAGGCGTGGTCTATGCGCAAGTGGATGGCGAGCCGATTGGAACTTTGCCGGTAATATTTCGCCTCGTGCCGGACGCACTGTCACTGATTGTGCCGCCGGGCATGAGCACCTAGGCACCTCTCCCGAAGGGCGCGAGTGTGGAACCTGTTACGCATGCACTGACGTCGATAGCGCTGGCACGCGCCATGCAAAAGCGGCTCCCCCTGTTTGGCACGGCGATCCTCATTGTTTCCGGCGTGGCCGCCGACTTAGACTACCTCAGCTATCTTGCCGGGCCCGCGGCATTTCTGCGATTTCATCGAGCGGTATTGCATTCACTTCTTGGCACCTCAGTGCTCGTTTTCACCATCGCCGCTGTTTTTTACCGGATTAGCCGCGGATTCATTGTGAAAAGTAATTTGCCGCGGCTATCGCTTCTCGCTGCAATCAACCTTGCGTCGCTCGGAGCCGTGGGGCACTTAGCGCTCGACCTAACGAGCGGCGAGGCTGTGCATTTTCTGTGGCCGCTTCGAATGAGCCCAGCCGCATGGAATCTCGCCAGGAACTTCGACCTCTGGATATTGATTCTGCTTGTGGCCGGACTCCTCTTGCCGGGATTGCTCCGGCTGGTGAGTGAGGAGATTGGCGGGCGGAGAGACACGGACGGGCTGCGGCGAGGAGCGGTCATCACGTTGCTGCTGATGATTGCCTACCTCGGGACGCGCGGAATTCTCCACCAGAATGCGATCGACCGGCTGTACTCTCGCGAGTATCGCGGCCGAGCGCCCGTTCTCGCCGGCGCGTTTCCGGATTCCGGCTCGCCCTTCAAGTGGCGCGGCGTGGTTGTCACGGACGCCACAATTGAAGAAGTGACCGTTTCAGTCACACCCGGAGCGGAATTTGACACCGACCGCAGCCAAACGCACTTCAAGCCGCAACGATCCGGCGCGCTCGATGCTGGCGAGCAAACCCGGACCGCCGCTCTGTTTCTGAAGTACGCCAGATTCCCCCTCGCAAGCGTCTATCCTTTCGAAAGTGGCGATCGATTCGAACTCCGCGACCTTCAGTTCGCGGCCGATGACACAAGCCCGGTCAATATTCTTGTGCGCGTGGATTTAGACGACACTCTTCGGGTAGAACGCGAACAATTTCTTTACGCATCCACGAAAAATCGTTGAGAAATTCTCAGTTACTCGATGGCGTACTGCGGGTCAACGAGCGGCTTGCGAGAATCAGCAGAAGCAGTACGGCGACAACGGACAGCGAAACGGCCAAGCTGTGCACCTTCAGAAATACCAGTGTGGCATCGCCATAACGCACCGCGACAATGCCTTCTACCAAATACCGCAGCCCGCGTCCCAGGAGAATCGCAAATAGAAACGTCCGCAAGGGGACTTGAAAAACTCCCTCGGCCAGCACGAAGATTTTGAACGGCAACGGTGGAGGCAGAATTGCTGGGATGAAAACGCTCAAGAAGGCGTGTTCGTCCACCCATTTCCTGACGGCTTCCGCGCGGCCTTTGGCATGCCGGTGAAAATATGCCTCGCCGCCTCTTTTCGCCAGCAAATAGAGCCAGACACATCCGGCGAGCGAGCCTGCCGCGGCCATCGCTGCGTAGTAAGGCATACGGGTCGGATTGGCGAAAGATAGATGCATCACCAGTGCGTCGGTGATGAATGGAAAGGACAATACGGAAGAATCAAAAAACGCTACAACAAACAGGCCCCCTCCGCCCATTACGGCGACCAGATGTTGCAGCCATCCCGGAAGCGGTCGTTGCTTCATCTCGGAAAATCGCTCCAGCCAAATCGAGAAATTGTAACAGAGTTGCACGGGGCGCCGGGTTGGCAAGCGAGAATTCTTGCGCCCCGGTGGGATCGAATCACAGCGCCCTGGCGCTGGATTGACCACTAACTTACGGGTGGGTCATTTTTTCCGGGCGTACAATTTCGTCGAATTCCTTCTCGGACAAATGCCCGAGCTTCATCGCCGCTTCCCGCAGGCTGAGATTTTCGTGCTGGGCTTTGTGTGCGATCTCCGCAGCCTTGTCGTAACCAATCTTCGGACTGAGCGCAGTGACGAGCATCAATGAATTGTCGACATTTTCCTTGATGCGCTTCAAGTCCAATTCCATTCCGGCGATGCAGTGGTCCGTGAATGAGCGGCTGGCATCTGCCAGTAATCGAACAGAATTCAGAAAATTGTGGATGATCACTGGCTTGTATACATTCAGCTCGAAATTGCCCTGCGAGCCCGCAAAACTGATCGCCGCATCGTTACCGAATACCTGCACCGCCACCATGGTCATCGCTTCCGATTGCGTCGGATTTACTTTCCCGGGCATGATGGAGGATCCCGGCTCGTTTTCCGGCAACATCAATTCGCCCAGGCCGGCGCGCGGGCCGGAAGCCAGCCAACGGATGTCGTTCGCGATTTTCATGAGCGAAGCCGCCAGTGTCTTTAACGCGCCGCTGGCAAATACGATTTCATCGTGCGCAGAAAGCGCCGCAAACTTATTGGGGTGCGAGCGGAAAGGGAGCCCGGTCAGATCGGATATTTTCTGCGCGGCGCGCTCGCCGAATTCCGCATGCGCATTCAACCCCGTCCCGACGGCCGTGCCTCCAATCGCCAGATCGTAGAGCCCTGGCAGCACCTGTTTCAAACGCTCGATGTCGCGCGTGAGCAAGCTGACCCAGCCAGAAATCTCCTGTCCCACAGTGAGCGGCGTCGCATCCATTAAATGGGTCCGCCCAATCTTTACGACATCGGAAAATTCGTGCGCCTTGGCATCCAACGCATCACGCAGCCGCTCGACCGCGGGGATCAACGACTCCGCCACCTGCGAAGCCGCCGCAATGTGCATGGCTGTCGGAAAAGTATCATTCGACGACTGCGACATATTCACGTCGTCATTCGGATGGATCGGCGATTTGCTCCCCAGCGTTCCTCCCGTCAATTCAATCGCGCGGTTGGAGATCACTTCATTCGCGTTCATATTCGTTTGCGTGCCGCTTCCCGTCTGCCAGATGTGCAGCGGAAAATGGCCATCGAGCTTTCCACTGATTACTTCGTCGGCCGCGCGCACAATCAAGCGCGCCTTCTCCGCCGAAAGGTTCCCGAGGTCCTGATTGACCAGTGCGGCAGCCTTCTTTAGGACGCCGAATGCGCGAATCAGCTCCGGCGGCATGGTCTCGCGTCCGATATCGAAATGGATCAACGAGCGCGCAGTCTGCGCGCCGTAGTAACGATCGTTGGGAACCTGAATCTTTCCCATGCTGTCCGATTCCACGCGCGTCTTCTTGACTGCGGTGCCCAATGCGCTTGCAATCACGCGCGCCTTCTTCTTGCCGTCTTTTCCCCTAGGTATCGGCACCCTGTTCGCTCCGCCCTTCACCCGGCCCTCCTGCCGGCGAGCAGTCTCGCCGCTTCATTTCGCAACTCCCATCGCAAGCATACTGCGGAATCGCCCTTCGCGCAGCCCCTTGTTTCCTCACTCGCGAGTCAATTTGTCCGCGCCCCTTGCAGCATCCCCGCCTTGGAAGCGCCCGGCCAGCTGTACGCCGCTTGTCCCATCGTACAGGCAGGTTTTCGGAAACCTTCGCGATACCATGTGCTGAGGGTAACAAGAATCAGACTAAGATTGAGGACGGCGTGGATGACAGGTGTATCGCCTGAGACAGCGGGACCGCGCACCGGCGGCTCAAGGCGTCGCCCGGAGGGTTCGCTCTACACAGTTTGTAGGCACCAGGGGCCATCTGATGGCATTTCGATTCCGGCTTGGATTTCGTCGTGAGGAAGCAGGCGGCACTGGTGTGCAAACCGCCGACCCGCCAACCGATGGAGCCCTCGCTTCTGAAAATCTGCCCACGGAAGCGCCAACTGATGCTCCTGCGTCTGGCGAAGCTCCCGCTGAACGGATAGTGGACGCCGTCACTCAGTCGGCTGCGACGCCTTTTGGAGCAATCGGGGTCGAGTCGCCTCTAGGGCAAGCCTCTGCAGCAATATCCGGCCAAGCGGATCTCACAACCGAGTCAACCCAAGCGCCGACACACGCGACGGATCTAGGGACGGCGTCCGTCGACGTCGCATCGCAGGTTATCCCACAAGCGGAAGTTGAAGCCTCCGCGGAACTGGTCGCAGAACATACACGCGCCGAATCCACCGACTGGGCGTTGGAGGAAAAGCTCGCCAGCCATAAGGAATGGGTGGACTCGCAAGGCGTGGCAGGCAAGAAAGCGGATCTGTCTGGCGCAAATCTCGAAGGTGCGGAACTGGTCGGCGTCAATCTGCGCTTCGCCGAATTTCACGACGCTAATTTGAAAGCGGCAGACCTCCTGCTTGCCGATTTGCGCGACGCTTGTCTGATGCGCACGAACCTTGAGGAGACCTGCCTGGTGGGCGCCAACCTCGAAGGCGCCAACCTCGAAGGCGCTGATCTCGAAAGCGCCATGGGCCTTGTGCCGCGCCAGTTGGCAGGGGCCAATCTGCGCGCCGCGTCACTCCCGCAGCAGATCCAAGAGTTTCCAGCGCTCGAGGATTTTACACGCGCGTCACGAACCGCTCTCTGGTACTTCGGCGCGACCATGGTGGTGAATGCTCTGTCGTGGCTGATGGTTTGGAAAACAAAAGACGTGCAGCTGATCTCCGATTCCTCAGTGCTTCCGTTTTTGCATTCTCCAGCCGCATCGGCCGCGTTGCCCACAGACCAGTTCTATTTGATTATGCCCGCGCTATTGCTGGCTGTTTATCTCGTGTTTCAGTTTCACTTGCAGCGACTCTGGGATGCTGTGCTCGAGCTGCCCGCCGTGTTTCCGGACGGGCGAATCCTGGGCGACAAAGGTCCGTCGATCATTAAGGGACTGCTGCGCGCCCATTTCCGATGGATGAACGAGGACGCGCCATCCACTCGCCTGATCGAAAAATCAATCTCGATGTTTCTCGCTTATTGGACCGTCCCGCTCACATTGCTGTTCTTCTGGGGCCGCTATCTGACCATACAGGATATGCACGGCACGGCCCTTCACATTCTCTTTGTGCTTGTCGCGACAGCGGTTGCGATTTATTCCACCACGAAGATTGGACGCCCGCAGCAAGTGTGGACGCTCACGGAGAGCCGCATGCGCGTCATTCTGCGCAGTCTTAGTATTCAGAGCCCGGGGTCGGCGACGTTCGCGCTGGGCTTGGTGCTGGCGTTCCTTTCCGTCGGCACGATCGCCGGCGTCCCGCACGATCACGGCCGCGCGCCGCAATTCTCCGCCGCCGATATTCGTCGTTGGGCTCCTAGCATTTTCTGGTGCGCCGGTTACGACCCCTACGCCGATCTCACCGAGGCCGCCATTTCGCCAAAACCGTCGGATTGGACAGGGGTGGACGGCCAGCTCGCACTGATTAAAGGTGCGCGCTTAAATAATACGAATTTTCGTTATGCCCAGGCGTATGGCGCATTCTTGGTCAACGCGCATCTCTGGCGGAGCGATTTCCGCGGGGCTTTCTTATCCGAGGCGGACTTCCGCGGCGCCGATCTGGGACAAGCGAACCTGCGTGCCGCGATTCTCGATCGCGCACAGATGACGCATGCAAACCTGGATCGCGCGGAGCTCGATGGCGCCAACCTTACGCGCGCGGACCTACGAGGCGTGAACCTCTCTTACTCTTCGATGGAGAACACCACTCTGGTCGACGCGCGGCTCGATGGCGCAAGCTTGTACTCTGCGCACCTTGCCTTGAGCACGCTGATTCGCGCCAGCCTCCAGAAAGCTGACTTCCGCGACTCGCACCTCGATGGCGCAAATCTGGAGCACGCGGACCTCCAGCAGGCCTACCTGTGGTCGGCAAAGCTTCCCGGTGCTCGACTGGCATTTGCCCAGCTTGGAAGTGCCATCTTCATAGATGCGAATCTCCGCGGCGCTGATCTTCACGGCGCACAATTCTCCGGCACCGTGCTGACAAATGCGGACTTGAGCGACTCAAATCTCGATGGCGCGGACTTGCGCGGCGCGCTTAGCGTGAACGCCAGCCAGATCTGTTCAGCAAAATCGCGCGCCGGAACGCTGCTCGACGATTCACTTCGAGCGCAGGTTGACGCACACTGCGGCGAGGCCCACTAAAACCTCTACACTAACTTGCGCTTGTTCTTCCCAGACTAGGCCGAACACAATCGCTCAGGTACAATCTTTCATTCGGCTACCGTATGGACAATATTCCCTCGCAACCAATCCGGCGAACGTCTGCCTCTTCCGGCCTTCTTTCCAACACCTCCATCATGGCCGTCATTTTTCTTACTTGGCTGCTGATTTACGTTCCCAGCCTTTCGCGCCCCGACCTCTTGGACGACGCGGATTCCGTCCACGCCGAGGCCTCGCGCGAAATGTTGCTGAACAATGACTGGGTCACTCTGCACGTGGATGGCGTCCGCTACCTCGAGAAGGCGCCTTTGATGTACTGGGCCGTGGCCGCCAGCTTCAAATTCTTCGGGGTGGGCGAATGGCAGGTGCGTCTGCCGCTTGCGCTCGGAGTTCTGGGGATGATGTGGTGTGCCTTCTTGCTGGGCCAGCGCGCTTTTGGAAATGAAGGTGGGCTATACGCCGCCCTGATCATGGGTACGGCACCCGGCATTTATATTTTCACGCGGTTCATGATTCCAGATGTCTGGGTGGTGGTGTGGCTGACGGCCAGTATTTATCTTTTCTGGATTGCCTACAATCAGGAAAACCCCTCCCGATGGGTTTGCTGGGGCCTGGCCGTCACGGTGGCTCTCAACGTACTGACGAAAAGCCTCATTGGGCTCGCTTTTCCGGCGATGATCATCTTCTTCTTTCTGCTCATCACAGGCGAACTTCGAAAACTCGCGAAGCTCCGATTATTTTCCAGCGCGCTCGTGTTTCTTGCTGTTGCCGCGCCGTGGCACATCCTGGCTGCCATTCGCAATCCCGGCGAGCCCAGCGGCCCGCAAAAAGGTTTTCTCTGGTTCTACTTCTGGAATGAGCAATTCATGCGCTATTTGAACAAGCGCGTCCCCCACGATTACGGAAAAGTGCCTCTGCTAATTTTCTATGGCCTGCTGCTGCTCTGGGTTTTTCCATGGTGCGCATTTCTTTTTCCTGCTTTCAAAGAAATTCCACGCCGGGTGCGCTCCTGGCGAGGTGATCTGAACGAGCGAGCGCGCGCCAATCTCCTGTTCGGTACTTGGACTGTGCTGATTGTCGCGTTTTTTAGCTTTTCGAGCCGGCAGGAATATTATTCTCTCCCGGCAGTTCCGGCGATGGCGCTCTTGAGCGCTGGCTGGCTCGAGCGCGAGGCAAACTCGGCAGCACGAAGCCGCGAGCGCCGAACGGGCAGAATCATTTCGAGCATCATGTTGATCCTCGGCATTGCCGTGTTCATTTTTACAGTCGCGATACTTTCACGAGCCAAACCGTTTCCGCCGGGAACCGATCTGGGCGACGTGCTCACCCAGCATCCCGGGCAATACAAACTTTCACTAGGCCACATGCAGGATTTGACCATTGAATCTTTGGGGATGTTCCGCACGCCGCTGTGGATTCTCGGCGTCTCTTTGCTGGCCGGCACCGCGCTCAACTGGATCTTGCGTCGGCGCGGGCAAGCATGGAAGGCCAATCTCGCGCTCACGGGAATGATGGTTGCCGTCTTGTTCGCCGTGTTTCAGGGCTACGTGATTTTTTCGCCGGTGCTTTCGTCAAAATCTCTCGCACTGCAAGTGAAGCAGCACTACCAACCGGGCGATACAATCGTCATCTACCACGATTACGAATTTGGCTCGACGCTCAATTTTTACACCGGTATTCCGGTGCACATGTTGAATGGCCGGAGAGCAGATCTTTGGTTCGGGTCGCTTTTCCCAGACTCACCCCACCTCTTTGAAGACGATGAATCGTTTGCACGGCTCTGGGCAGGACAGGAGCGCGTTTACTTTTTCCTCGAAGAATCCTATGCCGAGGAAGCCCTCAAGGGCATGAACCCAAGAACGATTTACGTTTTCGCACGGAGCGGCGGCAAAGTAATTCTAACGAATCATCCAATGCAAATGGGCGCCGCTAGTGCGCCCGAACACCATTCTTAACTCGATTCCCTTTTCCTGGCACCCGTAGTCGCAGAGTAGGAATGCGCACGGACGGCTTGTGGATTTGCTAGAATCCTTCCGCCGCGCGGAAGGCGTTTCCAAGCCCCCATCCGGCTGGAACATGACTGAAAAACAGCGTCGCATTTCTCACGTGACAAAGACAGTCCTTCTGTTCATTGGAAACTGCATGATCTTTCTTGCCGCCTGCACGCTGTCACAACGCCGCTACTCCGCAGTAGAAGCACAGGAGCTGAAAAACCCGCTCGCAGGGGATCCCAAGGAAATTCAGGAAGGCGCGTTTCTTTTTCGGGGAAATTGCGCGCTTTGCCATGGGCTGAATGCTCGCGGCGGAGGCCGGGGGCCGGATTTAACTCGTGGCGTTTGGACTCACGGCGGCAGCGACGCGGAAATTTTTCATACCATCCTCAGTGGCATCCCCGGGACACTGATGCCCGCGAACGAGCTAACTGATCTGGAGGTTTGGGAGGTAGTCACATATCTCCGCAGTCTGGCCCGACGAGTGCCCAAGCAGCTTTCTGGGGATCTCCAGGCCGGCGAGAAGCTTTTTCAAGGCGACGGCAATTGCTGGCTCTGCCACATGGTGAATGGCAGAGGCGGGCGCGTGGGCCCCGATTTATCGAGCGTTGGCAGCAGGCGCTCACCTGAATTCCTGGCCGGAAAAATTCGCAACCCAAACAAGAATCTTGCGCCCGCTCAGATGGAGCCAGGAAAAGATTGGCCCTTTGACGCGGAGGCCGTCCTCGTGGTGACTCAAGCCGGGAAGACAGTCCGAGGCGTCCTGCGGAATGAAGATACTTTCTCGATTCAGATTATGGATCTCGAGGAGGTCTTGCACCTCTACCTGAAGAAGGATCTCCGGGACGTGACTCACGAGGGAAAATCTCTTATGCCGCCGTATGACGAAGACCTCCTGAGCGACCGGCAGCTGGGCGATCTGGTGGCCTATCTGGACACCTTGCGCGGCCCCGTGCCAGCGGAGAATAAGCAATGAAGCCGCGCGTGCTTCTCCTGGCTGCCTCGCTTGTCGTGATTTTCCCCGGGAACACTCGCGCGCAAATTACGTACGACCAGATTATTCACTCCTCGCGTCGGCCGGAAAACTGGGTCACCTACGGCGGTGACTATTCAGGAAGACGCTACAGCGAATTGCAGCAAGTAAACGCATCAAACGTATCGCGTCTCGCGCCAGCATGGATTTTTCAGACCCAGCTTTTGGGGAAATTTGAAACCACGCCGCTCGTGATCAACGGCATCGTGTACTTCACGGCGCCGGATGATCACGCTTACGCCCTCGACGCGCGGACCGGTCGGGCCATCTGGCGTTACGAGCGCAATCTGCCGACGAAAATTCCCGCGTGCTGCGGGAGAGTCAATCGCGGCCTGGGGGCGCTAGGCGATCTGCTTTTCATGGCCACGCTCGACGCGCACGTGGTGGCGCTGGATGCGAAAACAGGCAACGTCGTCTGGGACGTCGAAGCCGCCGACTACAAGCTCGGATACACGTTCACCGTGGCGCCGCTGGTGGTGAAAGACAAATTGATCGTCGGAATTTCAGGCGGCGAGTATGGCATCCGCGGTTTTATTGACGCTTATGACGCGGCCACCGGCACGCGCGCCTGGCGCTTCTACACTGTTCCCGGCCCGCACGAGCCCGGCAACGAAACCTGGGCCGGAGATTCCTGGTCGAGAGGCGGCGCTCCCGCTTGGGTTACCGGCACATTTGACCCGGAATTGAATCTGATTTATTGGGGCACCGGAAATCCCGCGCCTTCAGACGACATTTCGGATCGCGCGGGCGACAATCTCTACAGCAATTGTGTGGTTGCGCTCGACGCAGACACCGGAAAGCTTAAGTGGCATTACCAATTCACTCCCGCGGATGCACACGATTGGGATGCCACGGAAGTTCCCGTGCTCGTTGATTTGAACCTGGACGGCCGCGCGCGCAAGCTGCTGGCATTCGCAAATCGCAATGGGTTTTTCTACTTGCTGGATCGTGCTGATGGAAAATTTTTGCTGGCCAAGGCGTTCAGCCGAGTGACATGGGCCAGCGAGATTGGCCTGGACGGGCGGCCACGGTTGCTGCCTGCAGCGGCTGAGAGCAAGGACGGGACCGTCGTGTGCCCCGCCGCAGCCGGCGCCACGAATTGGATGTCTCCCTCCTTTAGCACTCAGACAGGGCTGCTCTATGTTTCCACCCGCGAACAATGCGATTTCTTTGTGGGCATCCCGCAAGCCTTTCATCCCGGCCATCCCTACATTGGCAGCGTTTATTTCAAGCCCGCGGACGAAAGACCTTGGGGCGCACTGCGTGCGATCGATCCATTGACGGGCCAGATCAAGTGGGAATTCAAATATGTCTCAGCTCCGTGGGCCGGCGTTCTCTCCACGGCGGGAGGATTGGTTTTCTCCGGCGATATGGAAGGCTATTTCATCGCGTTCGACGCGCGCACCGGAAAGGAACTTTGGCATTTCGGCACCGGCGCGCCTGTTTACACTGCTCCGATGACCTATTCATTGGACGGCAAGCAATACATCGTAATCTCCTCCGGCGGCGCGCTCTTCAGTTTCGCTCTTGTTGACTAAAGTGACCTTCGGGTGCGTTGCGAGAAAACGATCGCAAATCAAGACCTGCCCTCCAGAAATTGCAATAGCGTCTGCGTGAATTGTCCGGGCGCCTCGATATTGGAAAGGTGCGCAGCGCCGAGCTCCGCATATCGCGCGCCTGGGACGCGCTCGACTATGTAGTGAGCGTCCGATGGCGTGGTGACATTGTCATTCGCGCCGGCAATGACCAGCGTCGGCGCGATGATACGAGAAATGGTCTCACGCTGATCCATATCGCGGATAGCCTCGCAATTCGCCGTGTACCCCTCCGGCGGCGTCGAGAGAATCATCTGCCGCGTGTGCTCGACCGCCTCCGGAGCCCGCGCGATGAATGCGGAAGTGAACCAGCGCCGAATCACGGCCTCGGCAATCGCAGCCATGCCTCCCTGGCGGACGGCTTCGATTCGACCGTTCCAGACATCGGCGGTCCCAATTTTTGCCGCGGTATTGCACAACGCAAGTCGCCCGATCCGCGCTGCGGCGTACACTCCGAGCCACATGCCGGTCATTCCCCCCATGGAAAGCCCGCAGAAGTGGGCCCGCTCAATCTCGAATGCATCGAGCAGACGAACCACGTCGCGGCCGAGCTGCGGGATACTGTATGGCCCCGGAGTGACACTGGACTGACCGTGCCCGCGCGTGTCATAGCGCATCACTCGAAATCTCTCTGCTAGCGCGCGCGTCTGCCCGTCCCACATAGAAAGATTCGTGCCCAGAGAATTTGACAACACCAGGACAGGATCGCACTCGCTGCCGTCGAAGCGGTAGTGAAAGCACGCGCCGTCTAGTTCGAGGAACGGCATTTCTGGATACCTCGCAGCATGCTGTATTGCTCGCCTATTCCCCGCGAACATAGCAGACTGGAACGAGTGTGAGAGATTTTCTTTCAGCCCAGGCGGTAAGATTGACCGGCACTACGGCAGGATGCGGGTGTAAAGAAACAGAAGAGCGAGGGAGCCCGCGATCCCTAAGAAAAAGCCACCGAGGTGGAGGCGCGGATGGATTGCCAAGGCGTAACGAATGGCGGCGATGAAAAAAACTGCATTGGAGAGGACAGCGAAACCAAACCATGCGACGACGAGAACCTCCGCATAAGGTTTGTCCCAGCCCCAGCCAGCAGGAGCCAGAATCATGTAAGCAAGCACGGCTGAGCCAATCGTTACGATGGCAGCTGTAGCGACGCCGTAACCGCTCGCAAAACCCACATCCGCGTGCAGGAGAAGGAGCAAAAAGGCGAGGGCATATTCAGCCAACACAACGGCGGCGACCAGTGCGCGATAACGCGCATCAGTCGGGCCGAATAAATGGGTTTCGGAAAAGCAGAAGGCAGGGACCAGCGCGTTCGCGAGCGCAGCAACGCACAGCGCGACAGAAAGATAATGTATCCGCGGGTTGGGTTTGCCGGCGTCTTGCGCTTGGCTGGGTGACGTTTCAGCAGACATGGAATTGAGCGCGCAGATTATACAGCAGGAGTGCTTGTGCAAGCGCGCGTCCTGATGGTCTACTTCGTGAAAGTGCTGAGCTAGCTTGTCAATGTGTCAGAACAGAAAGTAGCGTTGAGCCAGCGGTAGAACGCGTGCAGGATCGCAGGTAATCAAACTGCCATCGACGCGGACTTCGTAGGTTTCGGGATCCACCTCGATTTTTGGAGTTGCGTTGTTGTGTAGGAGGTCTTTCTTGCCGATCGTGCGGCAATTGCGCACTGCTCGGGCGATTTTCTTCAAGCCAAGTCTCTGTGGAAGGCCCGCTAACAATGCCGCCTGGGAAATAAAACTGATACTGGACGCGGCAGTAGCTGCGCCAAAGCTGCCGAACATCGGCCGATAAAGAACGGGTTGGGGTGTGGGGATCGATGCGTTCGGGTCGCCCATCGCGCTCCAGGCGATGAAGCCGCCTTTGACCACCATCTCGGGTTTTACGCCGAAAAACGCGGGCTTCCAGAGCACCAAGTCGGCAAGCTTGCCTGGTTCGATCGAGCCGATCTCGTCAGCCATCCCGTGCGTGATAGCGGGATTAATGGTGTACTTCGCGACATAGCGCTTCGCGCGATAGTTGTCGTTGCGTGGCGAGTCTTCCGGCAACGCGCCGCGCTGCGTTTTCATTTTGTGGGCTGTTTGCCAGGTGCGAATTATGACTTCTCCGGCGCGCCCCATGGCCTGCGAATCGCTCGAGATCATGCTGATGACGCCCAGGTCGTGCAGGATATCTTCTGCGGCGATTGTTTCCGGCCGGATGCGGCTCTCGGCGAATGCGACGTCTTCAGGAACATGCGGGTTCAAGTGATGACAGACCATGAGCATGTCGAGATGCTCGGCAATAGTGTTAACGGTGTACGGACGAGTAGGATTCGTCGAAGATGGAAGAATGTTGGGAAACGAGGCGATGCGAATAATATCCGGAGCGTGCCCCCCGCCGGCGCCTTCAGTGTGATAGGTGTGGATTGTGCGCCCGGCTATGGCTGCGACGGTAGCTTCGAGGAAGCCAGCCTCGTTTATTGTGTCGGTGTGAATCGCGACTTGCACATCGAACTGGTCGGAGACTTTCAGGCAAGCATCGATTGCCGCGGGAGTCGTACCCCAATCTTCATGGAGCTTCAAGCCGCAGGCGCCGCTTTCGACCTGTTCGGTAAGCGGGCGCCCCGTGGCTGCATTGCCTTTCCCGAGAAAACCACAATTCATGGGCCACGCTTCAGCGGCTTGCAACATGCGTGCGAGATTCCACGCGCCTGGAGTGCACGTCGTTGCGGCCGTGCCAGTGGCGGGACCAGTGCCTCCGCCGATCATGGTGGTGATGCCGCTCGAGATGGCCTCGTAGATTTGCTGCGGGGAAATGAAATGAATGTGGCTATCGACCCCGCCGGCTGTGACGATCAGGTTTTCCCCGGCAATCACCTCCGTGGAGGCACCAACGACCAGTTGGGGATCGACACCGTCCATCGTGTCGGGATTTCCAGCCTTGCCGACTTTCACGATGCGGCCGTCCTTTATTCCAATGTCGGCTTTGACGATTCCCCAATGGTCGAGGACTACGGCGTTCGTAATCACGAGATCGAGCGCGCCCGACTCAGATTCGCGGATCGCGCTGCTGCTCTGGCCCATCCCATCGCGGATTACTTTGCCCCCGCCGAACGTGATTTCGTCGCCGTAGTGCGTGTAGTCCCTTTCAATTTCAATGAGCAAATCAGTATCCGCGAGACGAATGCGGTCACCTTTGGTCGGGCCGTAGAGATCAGCGTAAGTGCGGCGGGGAATTTTCAAAGCCATTATCGGGTTTTTACCTCGCTGAATTGAAAGCCTTTTTCGCGCGCCCTCTCAATGGCCCGCAGGCGCGCTTCAGAATTATCCAGATCGCCGTTGCCCGGATGATTAAGCAGGCCATGGAAACCGTGAATTGCCCGATGGCCTCCAAATTCGACGAGCTCTACTTCCTTTTCTTCCCCCGGCTCAAAGCGGACGGCGGTTCCGGCCGCGATATGGAGGCGCAAACCGTAAGCTGCGGCACGATCGAACGCGAGAGCGCGATTCACTTCGAAGAAATGGTAATGACTCCCAACCTGTATCGGACGGTCGCCGGTGTTGCGGACGAGAACGCGCTGTGTTTTTCGTCCCGCGTTCGCGATCACCGGACCTTGGGATTCATCGAGAAAATACTCACCCGGTTTCATCGCGCCCTCGATTCAACGAATAGGATCGTGGATGGTGACTAGCTTCGTGCCATCTGGAAACGTCGCCTCTACTTGAACTTCGTGGATCATTTCGGGGACGCCATCCATCACCTGCGCACGATTTAGGATTTGGC
>Ga0210384_10002999_pt1 | contig 19974 bp, 13 predicted proteins | sample IncBWH2MmetaG_FD_160574 | JGI IMG/M metagenome (GOLD analysis project Ga0210384, IMG submission 160574) | Forest soil microbial communities from Barre Woods Harvard Forest LTER site, Petersham, Massachusetts, United States - Inc-BW-H-2-M | ecosystem: Environmental > Terrestrial > Soil >...
GGAGCATGGTGATGGATTACATTGTGAACCCGCTGATCTGCACGATCTGGTGCGCGGGGCAGGCGCACGAATTTGCGCCGGGATTGCCGGTGTGGGGATGGAAAATATTTTTCGCCGTGGTCTTCACGCTTTTGAATATGCAGGGGATCAAAACATCGGCGCGTGTCAACACCGCGCTGGCTGCCGGGATGAGCGCGGTGGTTGTTTTGGTTTTTGTGACCACGATTCGATATATCTTTGGCCATCCCCACAGCGAACCGGGATTCTTCACGCGTCCGTTCTACGATCCACATACATTCACGTTTAGCGATTTGTTCGGATGCACGTCGCTGGCGGTGCTGACCTACATTGGATTCGACGGAATTTCGACGCTATCGGAGGAAGCCGAGAATCCGCGGCGAAATATCATGCTGGCCACCGTTCTGACGTGCCTGGCCGTCGGCATTCTTTCGGCGTCGGAAGTTTATGTGGCGCAGCTGGTGTGGCCGGCGTCGGAACCGTTTCCGAACCAGGATACCGCGTATGTTTACGCTGCGGCGCGGACCTGGGCGCCGCTGTTTTCGATCCTTGGCGCGACACTTCTGGTTGCCAATTTCGGTTCGGGGATGGGCGCACAAATCGGCGCGGCGCGGCTGCTCTATGGGATGGGAAAAAGCAATGCGCTGCCGAAATCCTTTTTTGGAAAAATAGATGCCAAGCACCATGTGCCGCGAAACAACGTTGTCTTTATCGGCGTGATCGTGCTCGTGGGATCTTTTTTTCTGACCTTTGAAAAGGGCATCGAGCTGCTGAATTATGGCGCGCTGATCGCGTTTATGGGCGTGAATGCCTCGTCCTTCGTGCACTATTTCGTGCGGCAACCAGAAAAGCAGATCACAAATTTTATTACGCCGATTGTCGGATTTTTTGTTTGTTTGGGCTTATGGTGGAACTTGAGCGTTCCGGCGAAAATAGTAGGCAGTCTCTGGATGGCGGCGGGGATTGCTTTTGGTGCGTGGAAAACCAAGTGGTTTAAGGAACCCTTGTCTTTTGACGTTCCTGCTGAATAAGCTGCGCGATGGCGCGCCCTTCGCTTATCGGAAATGGGCGAACTCTGGCAGAATGATGGCAACCCTAGAGGCCTCCACGTGAAGCGCGCCAGCGGCAAAAACCAGATGGTGACGATGCGGGATGTCGCCGAAGACAGCGGCTTTTCGCCCGCCACGGTCTCGATCGTATTGAATAACGCTCCGCTGGCCCGCTACATCGCTCCCGCAACAAAGAAGCGCATCGAGGAAGTGGCCAAGAAACTCGGTTACCGCCCGAATGCCATGGCGCGGTTTCTTCGCAGCAAGCGCAGCCACACGGTGGGCCTGGTTTTCTTCGACATCACCGATCCCTTCTGCACGCCGGTGCTGCGCGGGATTGAAAATGCCCTCTATCAATCGTCTTACGTGCCGATGTTTGCCGATGCCCATAACCAGCGCAACCGTTTCGAGCGCTACCTCGAAATGCTGCTGGAACATCACGTGGAAGCCTTGATTGTGGTGGCCAACTGGCTGGTCGTGGACATTCACGTCCTGGCCGACTTGAGCAAACGCAATATTCCTGCGGCCACCATCGGATGGGAACTGCCCGGCGACACGGTAAGCTCCGTGATGGTGGACAACGAGACGGGCGGACGCATGGCGCTCGAGCACCTGCACCAGCTGGGTCATCGCAAGATTGCTTTCATTCGCGGGCCGAAGATGCTCATCGACAGCGCGCCGCGGTGGCGCGGCGTGCAGAAATTTGCTCACGCTGCGAACTTGGAGATCGATCCAACCCTCGTCGTGCAACTGACGGATTCGTTCGATCCCAACTCCGGGTTCGAGGGCGGCCAGCGGCTTACCGAGGAACTGCTGCAAAAGAAGAAAAAGTTTACCGCACTGATGGCTTTTGACGACTTGACGGCGCTGGGCGCCATTCGCGCCCTGACGAAAGCGGGGGTCAAAGTGCCGGAACAGTGTTCTGTGACGGGGTTTGACGACGTGGCGTTATCCGCTCTGAGCGCGCCCTCGTTGACAACGGTGCGCCAGCCGCTCGAGGCTATGGGAACGAATGCCGTCAATATCGTGATGGAAGGAGTTAAGGCGGGGCTGGAGAAGCGCGAGTGGAACAGCGTGCGTCAAAAGATGAATCCGGAGCTGGTGATTCGAGAGTCCACGCGCACGGTTTTTCACGGCAGCTCCGACGATTGAGGAACACTGTTTTCCCCGAAGCGGCGCCGACAAAACAGCGCGGCACCGTATTTCCCTGCTGTTCCACGCACAAAGGGCAGTTTCACTGAACCTGGGTTGGCCCGACATTGAAACCGTCGACCGCCAGAACGGGCTTCGCCGCGCCCAGATCGTGCTTTCTCACATGGACGGTGATAACGCGTTTCTCGCCAGGGAGGAGCGAGATGTAGTTGTCATCGAAGAAGACCGGCAGAACTTCCGCGCCGTCCTTGCCCTTGAGCAGGCGGAGACGCACGAGAAACGCCAGCCCGAAGCCGGTGTTTCCGACCGTCACGCGCACGGCGGTTTCCGCGCCTCGGTCGGAGATGGTCATCGAGGCATGGACGGAGGCTTTCGGGAGATCCCCGAGAGCAACAAAGTCGGCATATTCTGAGAGAGGGGTGTAATACCACTCCGTCTTGCCGAAATCGGGTACGTCCGGCTTTGCCGATAGCCAATAGAAATTACGGCTGACTAATTCGCCTGAGGAAGAGAACAGCTGAAGGTTTAGGAAGTACGTGGAACTGATGCCTGGGGGCTCGTCCACCTTGAAGGATCGGGTCACCGCGTCCGCAGCGACACCCGAAACCTCTTCGTGGGAGAACAGCTCTTTCATCGAGGCGTCGTAAATCTTGGCGACCACTTTCAATCCCTTAAGCGCTTCCTGCTTCCCGTTGACAATCGCGACGGTGCGGTCGTCATAGGAAAACTGAATATGAACGAGCTCGAGAGCCTTTTTCGAACCGAAATATCCTCCAGCGGGCCGCAGGTCGTAATCATAGAGATGCCAAATCAGTCCCGGCCACGCGTTGTTCAGCATCCACTGAATGATACCGGTGGATTTGTACTTGTTGCGGCCATAGGCTTCGAACATGGCGCGCTGGCCCTCGTAGGTCATGGCCTGCGACTTCCACGCCAGGTCGGCGACGTCTTTCGCGGTACCGTAGCGTTTTTCCAAAGCGTTTGTGAAGACCTTGATATTTTTGAATTTTCCGCCGCCTGCGTGAAAGTCCCACACTTCATTGATGGGCCAGAGCTTGTCGGGCGGAAACATGGACTTCAATTCTTCCAGCGGCGGAACGGCGGGACCGGGGCTGGTCTCGGTATTGAATCCGTAGGCGCCGCCGGCCTTGGTATCCAGCAGCCAGTAGTTCGAGGAAACGTACTCATACGGACCGGACATTTTTACGCCGCTATCTTCCGTGGCCTCGGTCTTTTTCGCCGTCGCAGAGGAAAGGACGGGCTTCCCCCAGTTGTTTTCCTTTTCCACGTCCAGGTAAGCGCGCTCGCGATCGGCGGGCGGTGGATTGTCGCTGCCGTTCAGCCAAACGAGCACGCTCGGATGCGCGCGCAGACGCAGAATCTGATCGCGGAGTGAGTCCACGGAAACGCGGCGATTCTCCTCTCCCCACTTGCCCCATTTTTCCCACGCATCGCAGCAGCACCATCCAGCCATAACCAGAATGCCATCGCGATCGGCACGCTCCATAAACGTTTCGTCTTCGAGCTTGCCTTCGAGCCGGATGGTGTTGAGGCCCATCTCTTTCACATAGCGGAATTCCGCTTCGCGGCGCGACTGGTTGATGCGCAGCATCATGTCCGGCGCCCAACCTCCGCCGCGCACAAGCACGGGCTTGCCGTTTACTTTGAACAGGCGGAAGCCGTCCGGAGTCAGTTCGGAATCGGTTTCGACGATTCCGAAGGCGATGGTTTGCTTGTCGGATGGCGAACCTTTCTCGGGCAGAAATTCGAGCGTGAGCTTATGAAGATAGGGCTCGCCCATCTGATACGGCCACCAGAGGCGGGGACTCTCGACGTCGAGCGAAGCAGCGGAATCCGGCGTTATCGCGATGGCGCGGCGTTCGCCTGCTTTCAGTTCGATGCTTTCTCGAAACTCAATAGGCGCGGCGGCGCCAAAAATTTTCCCGCGCAGCGTTCCCTTCACTGGTGTTGTCGAAACGTTTTGCAGTTCGGCACGCACGGTCAAGTGAGCTTTGCCGCTCGCGGGGAGATCGAGTTTCGTTTCAACTGCTGCATGCCGCACGGCAACCGGCCCGCTCGCGGCGAGAACCACTTCCTGCCAAAGCCCCATGTCCTTGTCCGGCGGCGTGGGATTCCAATCCACCCACGTGATGCCTAGCTCATTGGCATGCGGGGCGGAGACTTCCACGGCCACCACATTCTTTGCCCCAGCTTTGACGAACCGCGTTACATCAAACTCATAGCGGCGAAATGCCCCAACCACCTGGTCCGAGCCCGCTACTCTTCGCCCGTTGATCCAGATGTCTGCGCGGTAGTTGATTCCCCGAAACGCCATCCAAACCGTCTTCCCGCTAAATTGTGCGGGGACTTCGAACTCCTTGCGATACCACCAGGGACGAGCGAACGGACTGTCCTCTGGCATTTCCTGGTTGGCGAACTGCGATCCAACCGCATAGGAAACGCCGGGAACGGAGCGCAAGTTCATACCGAAGAACGGATCCTTGTACACGCCGTTCTCCACCAGCACGGCAAACACGGTGTTCGGAGAAGAAGTCTTGTACCAGCTCGAGGCGTCAAAACTGGCGATGGAGACAGCTTCCCCGCCCGCGCTCACCTTTGCGGAGGATTCGACCGCCCATCCTTCACGCAGGGTGATCTCGCCATCCGCACGTGAAATGGGTGCAGCAATCGTTGCGGCTGCGAGAAGAGCAGCGACCGCACTCGAGGCGGCAAGAAAGCCTCCGCGTTCGGAGGCCATGCGAGCCAGGGATCGCCAAACGAAATTCTCTTTCTTGCGGTACGGAATCATGATGAGCTCCCGTCGCATGGCCAGGCAGGCCGCAGCGTTTAAACCGATTCAATAAAGCGAATATCCGTTACCCAAAGAGCCGGTGTCAACGGGCGCTAGTTTAGCCTGACGACCAGAAACGAGACAAGCTCTATCCATGAAAAGGAAAAAGGCGCGAACCCTGTAGCTCGCGCCTCGCTCGACCTGTTTAGGTTGTGTGCCTGTCGTTACTCTACGGGCGGCAGAAACACTTCCGAAGGGGTCAGGAACTCCACGTTGGGAGCCTCGGAGACCAACCGCACGCGCTCGAACTTTCCTTTCTTTCCGCCGTTGCCCACAAAACTGATCAGGTATTGGTTGTTGAGATGCATCAGGATTTCGTCGAAGTACGGCTTCAAAGTAACCGGCGTGCCGAAACCGAGATAGTAAGACTCGGCCCCCGTCTCTTCGGAAAGACGACTGAGGTTTGATTGCGCGTTGAATACGCGGAACTCGCGGCGGCCGATGTGCCCGGCGTCCGGAACGTAAATCGTCCAAATGTTGATGTTCTGTTTCTGGGCGCGCGCCACCGTCGAATCGAGATCAGGATCGACCGGATCAAAGCTTCCGCGGAAATAATCGACACCCGAGGAAAACAAAATGATGGACTTGCGCTCCCCGGTTTCGGGCCAGCGTTTCATCCAGTCCTGGAGCGTGAGATACGGACTGGTAAACGCGCCCGCATTGCCCATGGGCAAGCGCAGCGCCTTGCCGGCCAGAGCGTGATCCTTGGTGAAGTCCTGCGCCACACTGGCGGAACCGTTTCTTGCATAAGCCACGGCGATGTAGGTGTTCTCCGGCTGGGCCATGAAAAACGCCTTCAAGTCGCCCCACTGGTTTGCTGCGGAGCTTTCGAGCGAATCGTCGATGAGCACCGCCAGGAAGAGCGTTTCTCCGCGCTTCCAATCCGCCACCTGTACCTTTTCCTTGCCCTGATAAAGCTGCACATCTTCCCTCTTGAGCGCTGGCGGCTGCGTATCTTTCTTGCCCACCGCCGTGACGGTCATCGTCACCGCGGGAGCGTCTGTCGCCGCTGCTTTCGATGTGAGCGGCACCGCTGCTGCCGCCAAAGCCATGGCTGCTAACAATACAGTACCCTTCCTTTTTACATTCTTGTTCATCGACGTGACCCCCCTGTGGTTCCAGTTTATTAGATGCCGAGGACAATTATTCCGATGGAAAAATAAAGTTACAAGAACAGCGCGGTAAGAAAAGGCGCGGGCCTCGCGGCCCGCGCCCCGGGAATGAGATTTGTGACCTGTGATCCGACTTATTGTGCAGCCGGCAAAAACACTTCAGAAGGCGTCAGAAATCCTACTTTGTGAACCTCCGAAGTTACTTTTACAGATTCGTATTTACCCTTGTGGCCACCATCGCCTACGAAGGCCAGTAGATACTGGTTGTTAAGGTTCATCTGGATTCTATCGAAATACGGTTTCAGGCTGACGGGCTCTCCGAGACCGAGTGAGTAAGACTCGGCGCCGGTCTGTTGTGACAAACGGTCCAAGTTCGACTGCCAGTTGAAGGCACGGAACGAACCGCGGCCAATACGGCCTGCATCCCGTGCGTAGATCGTCCAAACGTTGATGTTTTGCTTCTGCGCGCGAGCGATCGTCGTGTCGAGATCCGGATCAAGAGTAGCGGGACCTCCACGGAAATAATCAATGCCCGAAGAAAACAGGATGATGGAACTGCGCTGTCCGGAGACGGGCCAACGCTTGATCCAGTCCTGGACCGAGAGATAAGGACTCGTTCCAGCACCGATGTTGCCCAATGGTAGACGCAGGGCCTTTGCCGCTAGTGCATGGTCGGTCGTGAAATCCTGGGCGATCATGGCTACGCCGTTTCGCGCGTAGGCCACCGCGACATACGTGGTTTCCGGCTGGGCCATGAGAAACGCGCGAAGGTCGCTCCATTGGTTGGCAATGCTGCTTCCGAGCGAATCATCGATGAGTACAGCCAGATAGAGAGTTTCTCCGCGTTTGAAGTCCGCGACCTGTATCCGTTCCTTTCCTTGATAGAGCTCGACATCATTTTTCGATAGTTCGGGCGGCTGGGCGTCTTTCTTCGCGGTAGCCGTCACGGTCATAACCACTGCAGATGGATCCTTTGTTGTGGACGCACTGCTTGACGCTGCCTTTAAAGCGAGCGGCATTAGTGACGCTCCGACGAGCGTACCAAGCAGTAGCGACCCCTTTCGATATATGTTCTTATTCATAAACTGCTCTCCCTTTTCTCATCCCATACAATTAGATGCAGGATACGGAGAAAAGGCGTACACGAAGGAGAGTAAGTGAGATAAAGGGGTTCCGTCGTAGAATGCATCCCGGCCCGGAAAGGGCGTACCTCGTGAAAAGTTACATCGGAGCAATCGACCAGGGCACAACTAGTACGCGCTTTATGGTGTTTGATAAAGCGGCGCGCGCCGTCGCTGTCGCGCAAAAAGAACACGAGCAAATCTACCCGCGGCCAGGATGGGTGGAACACGACGCGCTGGAAATCATGCGCCGTACGGAAGAAGTGATCGGCGAAGCTCTCGAACAGCGCGGTCTACGGGCTTCTGACCTCGCCGCCATCGGCATAACCAACCAGCGAGAAACAACAGTCGTTTGGGACCGACACACGGGCCAACCGATTGCCAACGCCATCGTTTGGCAAGACACACGCGTCGCAGAAGAAGTCGGACATTTTGCGAGCAGCGGCGGACAAGACCGCTTCCGCGCTCAAACGGGGCTTCCACTTAGCACCTATTTCAGCAGCCTGAAGCTGCGCTGGCTGCTGAAACATGTCCCCGACGCCCAACAGAAAGCGGAAGCGGGTGAGCTGCTCTTCGGAAATATCGACACGTTCCTCGTCTGGAATTTGACGGGCGGGCCGAAGGGCGGCGTACACGCGACCGATGTGACCAATGCGAGCAGAACGCAGCTCCTAAACCTTCAAACACTGGACTGGGACAAAAAGTTGCTCTCAGCGTTCGAGATTCCACGGGCGATGCTGCCACAAGTACGGTCGAGCAGCGAAGTCTACGGTGCGGCGACTCTCCCGACCGTCCGAGGAGTTCTGGTCGCGGGTATTCTGGGCGATCAACAGGCCGCCCTGGTCGGGCAGGCTTGTTTCCGGCCTGGCGAAGTGAAAAACACCTACGGAACAGGCTGTTTTCTCTTGATGAACACCGGCGAGCGCGCCGTTCCATCGAACTTTGGATTGCTAACCACGGTCGCCTACAAAATGGGAAGTTCGCCGGCGTGTTACGCCCTGGAGGGCGGCGTGGCGATTTCGGGAGCGCTGGTGCAATGGGTCCGCGACAATCTCGGGATGATTGAGAAGAGTTCCGACATCGAAACTCTGGCCCGCACGGTGAAAGACAATGGTGGCATCTACTTTGTGCCGGCGTTCTCTGGCCTGTATGCGCCATACTGGAAGGAAAATGCGCGCGGCGTCATCGCTGGGCTGACGCGGTACGTCAACAAGGGCCATCTGGCACGAGCGGTTCTCGAAGCCACCGCCCTTCAGACGCGCGAGGTGGTAGAAGCGATGGAAAAAGACTCACAGATTGCGCTGTCGTCGCTGCGCGTCGACGGCGGGATGGTCGTGAACGAACTGCTGATGCAGTTTCAGGCTGATATTTTGAATCGCGAAGTCGTGCGCCCCATGATTCAGGAGACCACGGCGCTCGGTGCAGCATACGCTGCAGGCCTCGCTGTTGGATTTTTTTCCGGCTTGGACGAGCTGCGCACCAATTGGGCTGTGGACCGGACTTGGACCCCGCATTTAGCAGAAGCGGAGCGCGAGGAGCTTTACAAGCAGTGGAAGAAGGCCGTCACGCGCTCGTTCGATTGGGTTGAATCCTGACGCCGAAGGCAGAGTATTGCTGTGGGCCTACTCTACTTGAGGAGATTGCTGAATGACTTCCCCTTTTCTCGGCGAATTCCTGGGCACCATGATCATCGTGCTGCTTGGCGACGGAGTTGTCGCGGGAGTGCTGCTGAAACGATCGAAAGCCGAAGGCAGCGGATGGATGGTCATCACGGCTGGGTGGGCTTTTGCTGTGATGGCCGGCGTCTTCGTGTCGATTGCCTGCGGAAGCAACGATGCCCACTTGAATCCTGTAGTCACGGTGGGCTTCGCGGTGCGTGACGCTAGCTTTGGGAAGCTCCCTCCCTATCTTGCCGCGCAACTCCTCGGCGCTATCGTGGGAGCCACTCTCGTGTGGATTCACTATTTTCCGCACTGGAAGGAAACACCGGATCCTGCCGCCAAACTGGCCTGTTTTTGCACCGTGCCTGCTATCCGCAATGTTGCTGCGAACTTATTCAGTGAAATCTGCGCCACGTTTGTTCTCGTCTTCGTCATTGGCGCCATCTTCTCGAAGAAGGTGTCCGCCATGGGCCCTGCTGCTGGATTGGGCCCTTATCTTGTGGGCAGCCTGGTGTGGGGCGTCGGACTTTCGCTGGGCGGCACGACAGGGTATGCCATCAATCCCGCGCGCGATTTGGGTCCGCGCATTGCTCACGCCATTTTACCGATTGCTGGAAAAGGAGGCTCCGATTGGAGCTACGCACCGATCCCGGTGATCGGACCGCTGCTTGGCGGAGCACTGGCAGGACTCCTCCTCCGTCTCCTCGCTGTTTCCTGAAGCCCGTTCGCAAGTGCAAGTAACCGATTCCGCATGCTGGGACGCTCCTCGGCAACGAAGTGCGCCACGCCTGCGTTACTCTCGAATGGTATGGAAACAATCACCATAGCTCCTCCGGAGGAGCGCGCTTCCTCGCCTGCGCCGCGACCCCAGACGCTGAGTCCGTGGATTTATCGCCCGTGGATTGATTTGACGGTCGGCTGCGGCGCGTGGTCCGCGCCGCTTTTGCTCGCTGGATTTTATTTTGCGAATTCCTACGGGCGCGCCTGGAGCGTGGCGTTCTATTTTCTGGCCCTGCTTTCCAACTACCCGCACTTCATGGCCACGGTCTATCGCGCCTATCATACGCGCGACGAATTCGAGAAATACCGGATCTATACGGTGCACGTGGCGCTGCTGCTCGCCGTGGCTGGCGTAGTCACGCACCTCTGGTATGCGCTGCTTCCCTGGATCTTCACGCTCTATATTTGCTGGAGCCCGTGGCATTACACCGGGCAAAACTTCGGTTTGCTCGTGATGTTCGCCCGCCGCGCGGGCGTCTCACCTACGGAAACGGAACGCCGCGCCCTGCGCCTTTCCTTTATCGCTTCCTACATTTTGCTGATGCTGAGCTTTCACACCGGTGCGTCCGGCGATGCGCTGATTCTCTCCCTGGGACTCGCAGCTAAATTTACTCTTCCCGCGCGCGCCGTTCTGGCACTGTTTTTTGTTGGCGCCAGTGGTTGGGCCCTGGCCTCGCTGGCGCGCAGGAGCAGCTTCCGGACGATTCTGCCGGTCCTTACGCTCGCGATGACACAATTTCTCTGGTTTCTTTTGCCGGCAGTGATCGAGCTCGTCAGCGGCCGCGAAATTCCCCAGACTCGCTACAGCAGTGGCCTGCTCGCGGTGCTGCACTCCACCCAGTATTTGTGGATTACCAGCTACTACCAAAAAAAGGAGGCCCGCGCGGCCGGTGATTCGCATTGGTCGTTTTCCCGTTATCTTCTGACATTGATTGCCGGCGGGATCGCGCTATTCATCCCCGGGCCATGGATCGTCAGCCGCGTTTTTCACACCGACTTTGCCGCGAGCTTTCTGACCTTCACCGCGCTGGTAAATATCCATCACTTTATTCTCGACGGCGCCATCTGGAAATTGCGCGATTCGCGCGTCGCGGCTTTGCTGCTGGATGGCCAACAAAAAACGCCCGGCGCCGATACGGAAAAGCAGAGCAGCATGGCGGTTGCCGCTCGCTGGTTAACGGGACGCGCGTCAGCCGCTCGTGCCCTTCGCATCGCAACCGTCGCCCTGCTATTCATCTGGGCTGGCGTCGACCAGTTACATTTCTGGTGGTCCAGCGAAGCGAAGGCTCTCCCAGCCCTTCAGCGTGCAGCGGCATTGAATCCCGACGACAGCTCCGTGCAAGTCCGGCTGGCCCGCGCCGAGCAGATTGCCGGGCAGCGCGACGCCGCGCTAGCGGCCATGCAGCGCGCCGCCGCCCTCAATCCCGCAAATTTCGCGCTGCAAGAATCCTATGGACGTAGCTTGATTGAAGCAGGCCGCGACACCGATGCCTACGCGCACTTTCAAAAGATCATCGCACGCTGGCCGCGAAACCCGGACGCTCTGGTCAACTACGGAATGCTGGCGCATCGCCTCGGGCATGATGAAGAGGCCGTCGACAACTGGCAACGCGCCGTCGACGTCGATCCAGCCCAGCCGAACGCGCAACTCTATTTAGCGCAAGCTCTCGATCAACGAGCGGAACCGCAAGCCGCGGCGCACCACTATCGCGTTTATCTCGGAATCATCGCCGCTCGCCATCAAAAAAATACCGCCGATACTGGCCCGGTGCTCGCGGCCCTAATCAAAGTGGCCGACGCCGATGCCGCGATCAATCACACCGTGGACGCTTCCCAAGGTTACCGTGCGGCAGCAGGTTTCGCGGACAAGGCTGGCGAGAAGGCGCTCGAAAGCCTCGCTCTAGTCCATCTCGCTGATTTACAGGAGAAACAAGCCGACATCAGCGGAGCCGCGCAGTCTTACCAGCACGCCCTGCAACTCGATGCGGCGCTTTCCGATGCGCGCAGCACGGCTTCCGATTGGTTCAACTACGCCGAATTCTTGCGCAAACAAAAACAGCCTGAACGCTACGTTTTTGCCTGCCTGCTACACGCGGAAAGCACTCTAGAAAGCACGCCTGGCGACGAGCTCCGAGTGGTGTCCGAGGCGCTCAAGGAGAGCGAGGCTCGCCTTGGTAAAGAGAGCGCCGCTGACCGAAGCAAGCTGGATGGAATTGTGGCAGAGTCTCTAAACTTGCAGGTTTCCGCTCAATCCGCGAAAAAATAGTGAAGGTGAGTTGAGCTCGATGAGCGACTCGGGACGTAGGTTAAAGATCGTACCGGACACATGGGTTACACTTTTCCCCTTTTTGGAGAAGAAGTGATGCCTAGAAGTGTTCGGTAGGACGAGAGGCTTCAGGTTTTTGCTCGCCGGCGAGCCGATGGAGGAACTCTGTAGGGAGTTTGGGACTTCCCACAAGACAGGCTACAAAATCTTTGATCGCTACAGGAAGGTGGCGTTCAAGGGCTGACCGATGGGAGCAGGCGTCCCTATCGCTATGCCCATCAACTTCCCTTTAATAGCCGCACTAGGCCCATGAAAAGAGCTGTGAAACCTGTGAAAGCGATAGTATAGCCAATCCATGCAACGGCTGTCTCGAGCCGCTTCTTTTCCTTCTCCTCCACAAAGCCAACTTACAAGAACACCCGCTTCTGTGCAAGGAGTCTCAGCGCTCGCGGTCCGCGAGCCGCTCCCGTTATGATCTGATCAGAGAAACTTCCAACTCGATTCTCAGATTGTCGCCAACCAGCAATCCTCCAGCTTCAAGCGCTGCGTTCCACGTGAGACCATCATGTGGCGGGCGAATTGTGCAGTGGAGTGCGCTGGATAGATTTTGTAAGTCGTTTTCATAGAATTCTTTTTTCCTTTCACAAAGATGACATTATATCTTGACATCAAGATAGATGAACAGCGGTGTAGTAGTTATACGGGCAAACGTGATATATTTCATAGCTGACATAACTCGACGTCGAGGATCATGAAGCAGTTTGGTCTGGCAAGAAGGGGGACTGTGCGGCTGGCGATACGAATTCCGAAACTGAGCGGCGAGGCAGCAACTCATGTCTGGGTTGTGTTGTGGAAGGCATCCCACGCGATCGAGCAGAATGCTGTTCGAAGCGTGTCTGCGTTGGGCCTCGGGCTTTCGGAGTTCGCGGTATTGGAAGTGCTTCTTCACAAGGGTCCGCAGCCGGTGAATGTCATCGGGAAAAGGGTTCTGCTCACGAGCGGCTCCATCACGGCAGCCGTCGACCGGCTGGAATCAAAAAAGGTGGTCCGGAGAACTGCCGGCACGGGGGACCTCCGCGCGCGCATCGTTCAGCTCACTGAGACGGGTCGACGCTTAATCAAGCGAGCCTTCCAACAACACGCGATTGACGTGGAGGAAACCATGGCCGTATTGAGGTCCAGTGAACGAACAGAACTCGTGCGTTTGCTTAAGAAAGTCGGGATGTGGGCAGCTGCCCGTCTGGAAGGCTATGATGCCAAAAACAAAAGCTAGCTCGCCCCGATGATTGATAGACGCACCTTCACCCCGCTTTCGACGTTAAGAAAAGGACCGACGGAATCGACACAGGTCAGTGCGGAGGAAGCGCCCCCGCATGGAGATCGAAGTGCGAGTTGTGTCGGATCAGCGCGATTTCGAAGTAAGCACTTCTCTTGCACGTAGCCAGTATTCACATTAATTAGTTAAAGAGAGTGGAATCGTGCGCGACTCGAAGCAAATATCAGGACTGTTTCGTCTAGGATTGGTGATGAAGGCCTCGGCACCAGTTCTACAGTTGCAGGCTTGCGTGGGACGCGGCTAAACTCACCATGCATCCACTAGCGAGCGGTGCTGTGCGACCGCGTTGATGTGAGCACCGATTGTTATCTCAGCGGATCAAGAGTGTTATACGGAACACTGTGCCGAGAAGCGCTCGCAATTGGCTGCGTTCGCCTCTGGTGTCGATGGAATGGCTATGGGACTCCTTCTGCTTCTCGGTCGGGTCGACAAAAAAGTTGGCTCTACTGCCCGACTGGAACCTTATCTGCCATCCGCGGGTTTACAAGACATTTTTGCATAGCCAAGTTGTTGATCCAGAGCAGGGCGAGGAATTCCGCAATTTTGTGAGGTCTTGTGACCGTTCCATGTGTCTATTCGATATCGGCGCCAGCTTCGGTGCGTTTAGTTTTGCCGCAGCCCATTTCGGCGGGACAGCAATTGCGGTGGAGCCCTCGCCAATCGCCACTCGATTCATAAAATTGCAATCTGCATTAAACGGATTTGACAAAAACATTCGAATTGTTGAAGCATGCGCTGGTGACACCGTTGGGGAGGTAGAGATGCTAAGTTCTGGCGTCTTCTCAGATGGCTACTTTCGAATAGCTTCCGGGCGTTCAAGCCGAGAACTCACGAAGACGAAAGCCGTCACAATCGACCTTTTAGCTGACCAATTCGGTCCACCGACACATATCAAGATCGATGTGGAGGGCTATGAGGCAGCCGTGATCCGTGGCGCAAAGAGAACACTGACGGGACTAGCCCCAATGGTGTTTCTGGAGCTCCACAACGAGATGATACGAGCGGACGGCGGTGACCCGGCTATTGTGTTGGACGACTTGGCGGAAATGAAATACCAGGAGTTGTCGATCAACAGTGTCCCTGCCGGCCGAGATGTGATTCTAGAAATGCCCATTTGTCGCTTGGTGGCGAAACCGTTGAGTACCCTTTAATCAAATTGATTTCAGTCTGGATGGGAGACCTGACCGCAACGCTGACGCAAGACGGCAACAATATGAATGAAGACAAGTCATTCGAATCATCTGAGACTGGGTTCGCGTCGATTGAGCTTTTTTGACCAGCTTTCGATCAAGTTGTTGCCTCAGGCCCGCGCACACGAAGCGCCAGGATCTATCAAAGCTTGCTGCACATGCGCGAATGCGCAGCGAACCCGGGCCATCAATCGGGCGCAGAATCGTCCAGCCAGAAGCCCCATGCAGGAGGGCTTGAGGGTGATTGTGATTGCCCGCCGGTTAAACGTTGGTTCTGAGGATAGGATCGTGCTCTGAACCAGCGGACGAAACCGAAAGGCCGCGAGAAGTATTGGTAGGCGTGGCCTCGCCGGAGCAGCGGGTGCTCGAAAAATATCCACGAGAGTCTTGCTAAACAATAGGCGAGCGCCGCGGCGAGAACCGTCACTTCCTATGGAGCGCCAGTCCATGAAGCGTGGCGATGCCCCTAACAGACACTCGTGATACATTTACTATAGATTTATCGCCTGGTGAATCACGTAGAGGCAATAGAAGGTCCGCCCTAATTCCAACAGAAAAGGCCGGCGGCAGACGGATGCCCACACTCCATTCGGAAACGTAATTGCGATAGCCAGTAGAAGGACGCACAAGGCGTCAATGCGGGAGAAACCCCATGTACCTATAGCCTTGGAATACTGGAAGGGGCTCCAGAAGGCCAGGAAGCCCGCCGCGATCAAAAGTAGAGAATAGACAGTAAACACTAGCATCCTGTGGCGCAGAAATCGGACTTTCCACTCTGGCTTTCTCCAGCCGACTGCCAGAATCACGCCCATCGCCAGGGCATCGACGCGGCAAGGAGTCAGGACGTAGGCCGCCGCGGGATGCTGTGGCACTAAATGCGAGACGACGAGACGTGCCACGGGCGCACCGACAACAGTTGCACACAATAGCGGAACGAGCCTGCGCTTGGGAAGAAAACGCACTGCCAGGAGCATCAGCAGGTAAAACTGTTCCTCGACTGCCAATGACCACAGCTGGCCGAGCCACGCGGTACCAAAATTCCCGTGCAAAATCTTCACCGAGTTTTGCAGAAACAGGAAGTAGATGGGTGCGACGCTCCATTTTTCCGGATTGCTGGACAGTGATCCCGGAAGACTCCGGAGCAGTCCCCGGAATGGCGTAAAGATCACTAAGAAATAGACCCCAATCCACAGATAGTACAGTGGGACGATCCGGTAAAACCGCCGCGCATAGAAAGCCCCTAAATACCGCGGAGACGTGCGAGCGTCTAATAGAAGCCCCCCCGAACAGGAATCCGGAAAGCACGAAGAAAAGATCCACGCCGGCCCAGCCCATGGCGAAGAGTCTTTGAAAATGGAAGAGGAGAGTTCCCGGTGCGGGCCCCGGAGCAGCGTCCGTCCACACTCCTTGGTCAGCAACGTAGTGGAACACCAGGCCATGCCACGAAGCCCGTCTAGTTCGATGATGCGCCCCTGCTAAAGTGAAGTTTTGGCGACCGGCTCGGGTGGCGTGTTTGGAGAGGGATTCATTGTCGGATTGCGTCGTCCTGTATTTTCAATTATTTCAGGTTGCGACGAGTAAAAAGAAAAATGCAGTGCCAAAGTTTGAGCCACAGGCACCGCCAACATACTGACAGGCATTCGGCAGTTGAATGATTCATGCACCGGGATCCGTTGTGTTGGCCAAGATCACGGCTAGCACTTTTATCGTAAAGGATATGCACGGATGTTGGAAGAGCATGCAGGAGTTTGTCGGCGAGCGGCGCCATCGCGTCGAGTTTCACATCTCCCTCGAAGCTATCGAGCTTTCCAAAAAATCGCGCGTCGCTGAGGCATTGTGATCCCAGCTCACCGAAGCTTGCACGAACTGGGCAGCCGCCGCGCCAAGCCTTTGTGCCGCCGCTCCGTCACTGGCAAGTCGCCGAATGAGCTCAGCCAGCTCGACATGGTTCATTGGATCTCGCAAGAGATATCCGGTCTCTCCATCAACGACGTTTTCGCTCGCCCCTGCCTGGGCACTCGCGATCACGGGTAATCCACAAGCCATGGCTTCCAATATTGGCAGACCGAAGGCGTCTTCGAGAGATGGGGCAACATAGGCATCAGCGGCGGCATAGAACGAAAGCACATCGGCAGAGGGCGCCAGGAAACGCACCCGGTCCTCCAGCCGTAACTGACGGAGGGCAGGACGGTACAGCCCCGGATCATCCTTGCCGACGATCAAGAGCTGGATCGGGATTTCGATGATGGCCAGAGCCCGGAGCAATTGGTCAAGTCCCTTTTTCTTCCAATCGTTGCCAATCAACAAAACGACAAAGTCGCTGTCGTCCAGCTTAAGGCTTTGGCGCGAAACTGATCTCCGGGTCAGGCGCGCCCCCGCGTTAAAAATCGCGGTGTCGACCGCGTTAGGAATTACGACCGAATCGGTTCGTCCAAAGTTCTTTTCGAGTTGGGCGGATACAAGCTTCGACACAGCCGCCAAGCGGACTCTGGGGTCAGTATAAACGCGCCGTTCCAAAGCCATAATCAGTTTATAGTACAGTTTCCGGTGAAGCGTAACAGGCCATCTGCTGAGCGGCACTTTGAGGAGTTCAAGTTCGTGGCGGACGCGTGCGTAAAATTCGTGGAAAACTATATGGACGGTAATGGCATTGGCATCCAGACAGTTGATTCCTGGCGAGTAAACGAGCAAGGGCCGATCTCCAAGACGCTTTAGCGCGCTCTTCCTTACGGATCGGTTCGAAAAAAACCACCACAAGAATTTGAGAAGATGGGGACCTGGGATGTCAGAGACATTGTACCAGCGGATGAACCCACTCTCCGTACTTTTCGGACCTTCTGTGAGGAGACCATTTACGTTTTCCACGCGCTGGGAGAACAAATGGATCCCCCAGCCATACTTCGACGAGAGTCTTTCGATCTGCTCGATGATGCAAAGCTCTGTACCGTGGCGACGATCTAGAAAAGGCGACACGACAACAATCTGCAAGCAGGTCTCCGTTTACTTGTAGTTCTTACTTGGTTGTTTGTGCGATAGGAGGATTTCTTGGAAATTCCGAAACCCGGAACAGAATGCCAAGCATCAGCCAGAAATAGGCGTTCATCACGAAGTCTTGGTAAACTATGAATCCGTAAAAACTCATTGGGAAGACCAACAGAAAAGCGTACAAGAAAATCGCAAACCCGATTGGAAACCACACTGTTCCCTTCAGCTTCTTGGCCGCTCGCCATGCGGAGAGCGTAATAGCGCAGGCCAGTAAAATCCACAAAAGCAGGCCTACAATCCCTAGCTCGATCACCAAATTGCCGTAGCCGTTTTCCACACCAACATTCATCGGCGAAGCCTTCATAAGGCGAGTTACGTACTGTCCCCCCAAGGAAGCGGTTCCAGTTCCATAGCCGTACGGCCAACGCGGAAAGGCGAACGCTCCGATGAAATTCTGCAGCGGATACACTTGAGATCGATAACCGAGCTCGCTTTGGGAACTGTAAGGGGAAAGAGTCTCTGTGTAGATCGCCACCCTGCTACTAACCTCCTCTGGGAATATACACACAAGAATAAATAAGGCTATGGCAACAAAAACTGCTGCCCGACGTATGGCTTGCAGTACGCGAATTCGTTGCTCCCCGGCCCAGGATGCACCCCAGAGGACGGCAGGCGCAACGACCATGGCGATTGCAATAGTCCATAGGAAAACGCCCCGCGAAGCCGTCATCAGAGCCGCAGCAGCAACTATGCCAACTGTTGCGAACGCGAGCAAGCGACCAGTCTGCTTGCGCATCAAAAGAAACCCGCCAAAACCGAGCGTCAAAACCCACGAGAGCACCAGGAAATTCTGGAATCGGCCGGCGCTAACGAAGAACGATGTAGGTCGGTAAGCGAGCAAGCCCGTAACGGGGGAGACGCGATACAATGTGCTTAAGTCGCGGATGTCTTCCTGGACGACCTCGGGATTAAGGAAAGTGTGCCCCAAGATGGACTGCGCGAGTCCAAATCCCGCCACCACGAGAATGAGAACGGAGTTAAAGAAGAAAAAGCGGCGCAGGTCCTTTTCGGAAACGACGAGGGCATAGCCCAAAAAAAACAGGGGCGCGTAGAGGAAACTGAGCTTCAACCCCATCAGCCCATAAAAAATGCTGGTTGACGCGGGATTGAAAACCTGGAGGACGCAAAACCAAAAGAAAACCAGGAGAGGAATCAGAAAAGGTGGCCTATAAACCTTCGTCAAAGTGCTCTTGCGCGTCATGAAGAAAGAAAGATAGAGCACAACAGCGAAGCAGTCCTTGGCGAAGTATATGATCATGTTGTTGCCGAGATACTTTCGGATCAAGTCCTCGACCGCGATCCACCCGACGAAGAAGTACACTCCTTTTCTCCAATCCCTAAGGATCGCCGCAAGTGCCACGATGCCAAGGATGACCAGTCCTGCATAGCGCAAGTACGAAAGATCGTCTTCGATGATAAAGTGCACACACACGTAGGCTACCAGCGCTATAAGAACCACGGTGAAAAAGTAGCGCCCGCTACTTTGGAAAGAACTGAAGGAACCTGCCGACTCGCTGAGTTTCATGCGCAAGCCCGGGCGAGGTAACGCAGCCTCTTTAGGGGGTACCCCTTTGCGATCTCAGCTGAATCTTTCTTGGCCATGCTGTATTGATCTTAGCATTCGAAAACGACATGGGTCCTGAAAAAGACAAGGCTGTCTCGAATTCTGAGGAACGGCTCTCAATTTGCTCTAGTTCCGCTGATATTCTCCCGGGCGCACCAAGACTTCATCCTTCGAAGAGAGCCCTGGCCGCGACGTGCCAATTAAAAGTCGCAGCCACAAAACCTTCTTCAAAGTAGCTTTCCAGGAAATCACGGGACGCCAGGCTGTTAGCATCGTTCTAACGAGAAAAACGGAGCCGCCAATGCGGGCGGCGAGGAGGTGATCCAGAATGAGGGCTTAAGGCCAGTGTGACAGTGGACCGCATCAAGGTTGTTCCACCGAATGATTCGCGAGAGGCCGGGAATTGCAAGGGCCGAGAATAGATCCGGTCCTCGTAGCAATGTTAGGGATCTCCACCCAATTTTAGCCGTTAAGAAGAAAAACATCCCGCTGAATGGCTGTTGCAAATTCTGGGCCATAAACGAGTGAGCGCCATCGAGGCCGGTCGCGGGCAGTGGGCGCGGTCGAGGTGAGACTCGCTCACATATTGTGAGAAGGCACCGAACAGCAAGCCGTTGAAAACTCTAGCTACCGCTGCCACTTAGAGCCCTTCCAGAACTCAAGATCCGAACAGGACCATGTTTATCGCTAAGGCGAATATCCGTGAGCGATACGTGAAGTGCAGGGGCTATGGATTGGAAGGAACGGGAATTCCCAGAGCGGCGCACCGAGCGATATGAGTTTGTTTCCAACGGTCGGGAAGCCAAGCGTCGAGGTCACGGGCTGGCCA
>Ga0210384_10003001_pt1 | contig 19965 bp, 17 predicted proteins | sample IncBWH2MmetaG_FD_160574 | JGI IMG/M metagenome (GOLD analysis project Ga0210384, IMG submission 160574) | Forest soil microbial communities from Barre Woods Harvard Forest LTER site, Petersham, Massachusetts, United States - Inc-BW-H-2-M | ecosystem: Environmental > Terrestrial > Soil >...
TAATCTGCAGCTATGTATGCCGGCTATTGAACTATATGGAGAGGAAAGGTGTGCGCCAGGTCACGCCCATGAACCGCCATGAAACGGCGGTCGCGCTCTTCGTGGAGAAATTCACGCCGGGATACATCCAGCGAGCCGTCGCTAGTTGGCCGAAGCAAGGCTCGAAGGCACCCTGGCGAGTGTATCAGAACTATATCCGCGACATTTTGAGCCTGAAGTGGAGCCCTATAAAGAACGAGGCTTTGGAGTTCTCGAACCCTGCTGAAGATTCGTCTAAATCCGCTGTTGAAACGGCTCGCCAACAACCTGCTTGACCGGCACCATGCGCGTTTAGTTGCAGTCTCGCCGCCATCCCTGCTCGGACAAGACGCCTCAGAAGTCCGTCGATATGGTAGACCAATAAATTAGATCATACATAATCTATTACATGTGCTGAGGCAAGGTGGGCATGCGGACCGCTCCAAATGGGGCGCGGAAGATCTAGGCTGTGGCGGGGGACTACATCAAATCGATCGAGCGCGGTAAACTCGGGCTAGGCTGCTAAACAGTGATAGGTTGCCGAAAGTCGCGAAGTTTAGAAGGTTCAGTTGGGCGCATTTACGGCTTATTCAAAACAATTGCAATCCTTCCTCGCTGTTCAGAAATCCGGTTGTAGAAGTTCCACCGGATAGATACCGCTAACGCGCATTTCGTCAGTGCCTGATTTCCTGGCGACCTGCCGACTTCACAGGAGTAATCCCGCCGCGGAAGCCGGATAGCCTCCGGTAGACGATGCGGAAGTAACCGAATTACTTCCGGCTTGCCCGACGATTCGCCCGAAAGGCGCGCAACCGAGCGCTGTTCTGCGGAGCGAGTGAAATACGGGAGGCCTCCTGCTCGTAGTAACTAACAAAGGAGGTCTCCTATGAGACTGGGGTTTGTAGCTATCGTCCTTTGCGGTTTGGGCCCCTTCGCGGTTGCGCTAGCTGAGGCCCAGACCGGAAACAATGATTCTGACTTACTGGCCATGCGCAAGTCGCGGGACAGCGCCGACGTCCCTACCCTGCGCAAGGCTATCGATGCGGCACACCAACAGGCACAGCAGAAGAATACTGCAAGTGCCTATGAACAACTGGCACTACTGAACTCCTGGCTTTGCGAAGCAGGTCACGGACAGAATGACGACAAGGTCATAAAGCAAGCGGCCGAAGACGGCGTAGAAGCGGCCAAGAAGGCAACAGAACTAGATCCGAAGTCTTCGGAGGCGCACCGCCTGGAAGGCGACCTGCTGGGCCAATTGATTCCACATGTTTTTGCGGGGGGAATGCGTTATGGCCGCGAGTCCACCAGCGAACTCGAGAAGGCCATCGAGCTCAATCCCAACAATGTGGATGCCTACATCGCCCGGGCCGTCAGTTACTTCTACACACCGAGCGCCTTCGGTGGGAGCCATGAAAAGGCAGTCGAGATGTTGAAGAAGGCAGTCAGCCTGGATTCCGCGTCCGATACGGCTCACATTTGGCTCGCGCGGGTCTACCTCAAGGACAACAAGAGAAACGAGGCGCGTGGAGAGATCAATGAAGCGCTGCGGCTGAATCCGCAGCGGGGCTTTGCCCAGTCCGTGAACAAGCAGCTGACCGCGAAAGAAAAGCAGGAAAAGGCCCAATAGGGCGACCCCCGCCTCGGGAAAGGAGCGATCATGAGCACAGACAAGCGTTGGAATCGAGGACTGCTCGTTGATCGCCGCTCGGCGCATTTTCCTACATGGCATCCACTCAGGACAGCCGGGGCAACCTAGGTGCCGCGGGAGTTAGCCAAAACGGCGATGACGACCCTCGGCTACAAGAGTACGAGAAGCCAGGAGTCCGCTTTGACATGCTCGTGCGCGCGGACTACTTCGCCGGAATGTTCGGGCACAAGGCGCGTATGGAACGAGGCATGCAATTCTGCGAGAAGGTTCTGGCCAAGCACCCGCAACATCCCGAAGCTCTGGTTTGGCATGGCGGGGGCTTGCTATCAAGGGCGGCGCTGGCGTATGAGAAAGGAGACTCTGCTCTCGGGGGCCAACTCTTTCCAGCGCGGACTCAAGGAAATGGACGACGCGAAACGCTTCGAGCCGGAAAACATCGGTGTGAGGATCGGCCGGGCGCCCACGCTAATCGGCATATCACAGTGCGGTTACGGCCCGGCAGATCAACCAGGGCGCCAATTACTGGAGAGCGCGGCGAGCGACTGCGAGCAAGTGCTAGCCAGGCAGCAGCCTCGTTTCCCCAACTTGGCTATGCATAACCGGGGCGAGTTGCTGTTCGGATTGGGCAGCGCTTGGAGCATGTTGGGTGACCAAGCCAAGACCCGATCCTATCTAAACCGGATTACCGTAGATTGCCGAGGCTCCAGCTATGAACAAGAAGCGCGTACCAACCTGGAGCAGAAACCAATCCCTGTCGTGAAGCATGAGTGCCAAGGCTGCCACGTTCACTAAAATGGGTTGTCGCCAATAAACGGTCCTAAAGCGCACAGCGTTAGGTGCTTTGGGGAAATGCGCTGATTCTCCTGCGCCAACTGTTCTAGGTGTGGCTTCCAACGTAGTTCGCGCGTTGTGGTCGGATGACGGGCATAAGCCGGAAGTAATCTCAGCAGACCCGATTCGCGCCATTACTTCCGGTTGGCCACCCGGGAGTTATCGTGGAGTGGTTCGAATCGAAATGCCGAGTTCAGGCTTCCAAGGCGGTGCCTCTCTTCGCTGGCATACTTCCGCAGCGAGAGCTGCTGTCACGGTTCGTGCGCAGCGGATTGTCTCGCCCCGCGGCAGGCTTCGCTCACAAGCCGGAATTTCCTTTTTGACTTTCCGGACGGCCGATAATTTACATCCGGTCTCGCGAGCCCGCAATCCTCTGTCAGCACATTTTTTGAGTGCAGAGCCGTTCCCCAGCGTGGAATTTGCTCACCTTGACATTCTACTGGAAGCTCAGTATCCTCACCTAGAATGTCTACCACAGAACAGAAAGAGCGTATCGAACTGCAGGGCACACTGGACCTGCTGATTCCGCGCACGTTGCTCCTGGGGCCGGCGCACGGCCACGCCATCGCCAAGGCAATTGAATTCACTCCGACGAGGTGTTGCAGGTCGAACAGGGGTCGCTGTACCCGGCATTGCGCCGATTCATCAAGCGAGCATGGATTTCGGCGGAAGAAGGGACTTCGGAGAACCATCGCTGTGCCAAGTTCTACCGGCTGACCGCCAAGGGCCGGCGGCAACTGGCGGTTGAGACCAGCAAGTGGGACAAGCTGGCGGGAGCGATCGCACGAATTCTACGGCCAGCGGAATAGGAGGGCGAGTCATGAAGCGCCGCAAACGCATGCTAGAGAGTCTCGACCAGGACATTCGCGAGCACATTGCGATGGAGACGCAGGACAACATTGAGCGGGGGATGTCGCCGGAGGAAGCGCGCTATGCGGCTGTGCGCAAGTTCGGCAACGTGACGCGGATCAAGGAAGATACACGCGACGTGTGGAGTGTCGTTTGGCTCGAGCAGTCGCTGCAAGACATCCGCTTCGGCCTGCGCGTGCTGCGCAAGTCTCCTGGCTTTGCGGTCGTGGCGATCCTTACCCTGGCTCTCGGCATTGGCGCCAACACGGCAATCTTCAGTGTCGTGAACGCGGTGCTGCTGCAACCCCTTCCTTATCCAAATGCAAACCGTCTAGCCATCATCTGGTCGCAGTGGGGCAATGAGACACGCGGACCAGCCTCCGGACCAGAGATGATTGAGCTGCGCAATCGCAGCCGCGTGCTCGATGAAATCGGCGGAATATGGGCAACCAGCGGCACAATTACCGGAACTGCCGAACCGGAGCAAGTACGACTGGCCTTCACGACTGCAAATTTTCTGCCGTTGCTCGCTGACAAGCCTCAACTAGGGCGCTTCTTTGCGCCGGGTGAAGACCGCGGAGGCGCAGCTCCGCTCATGATTTTGACGGACGGCCTGTGGCGGCGCCAATTCGGTGCGAATCCAGGCATCATTGGGCAAACTGCGCGCCTGAACGGAAATGACTTCACGGTTGTTGGCGTTCTACCGCGAGATTTCAAGCTGCTATTTCCCGATGGCAGCGGTGTGATGGCAGATGTGCAAGTATTCATTCCATTCTTGAACGACCTGGAGAAAACGAACCGAGACACGGGCTACATAAGAATGATTGGCAGGCTGCGCCGAGGCGTGACGGTGGCGCAGGCGCAAAGCGAAGCGGAATCGATTGCTGCACAGCTTCGAGGCGAGGCGAAGGAATACGCAGAGCAGTCGCTCCACCTGACTGTAGCTTCGCTTCAAGCCGACGACGTAAGGTTGGTACAGCCCGCGCTGCTTTCGCTGTTCGCCGCGGTTGGATTGGTGTTGCTGGTTACTTGCGCGAATGTCGCCAATTTGCTGCTGTCGCGTGCCGGAGGCAGAAGGCACGAAGCTGCCCTTCGCACGGCGATGGGTGCTGAGAGAAGGCGCATAGTCCGCCAGCTCCTGACGGAAAACTTACTGCTCGGGTGTCTGGGCGGAGCGGTCGCGCTGGGGATTGGGTGGGCGGCCCTGAAATGGATTCTCTCGCTGCAGCCAGAAGGAATCTCCCCGCTGATAGCGGTGAAGTTGGACGGTTGGGTCTTAGCGTTCACGCTCGTGCTCTCGATCCTGACGGGTATTCTGTTTGGTTTGGCGCCTGCGTTGTCGGTTGCCCGAGGGGATTTAATTGACATTTTGAAGAAAAGCGGGAAAACCGGGACACCAGGAAAACCATGGCTCCGGCACCTCCTGATCGTGAGTGAAGTTGCACTCGGTTGTGTCATTTTGGTGGGCACGGGTTTGATGATTCGAACGTTTTCGAGTCTGTTGCGCGTAGATCCAGGTTTTCATCCGGAGGATGTCTTAACGTTTCAATTGGCATTTTCCGGCCCGCGATACCGAACCGTTGAGTCCGTAACTAATTTTCTCAAGGAATTGCGGACCAATCTTGCCGCCATGCCTGGCGCGCAATCGGTTAGCGGGGTTTCCCATCTGCCGCTGGATGAAGGGAAGGGAAATTGGTACAGCTACTATTGGGCAGAAGGCGCGCCCATACAGCAACAAAACACAGTAATGGCAGATCATAGATCTACGCTCCCGGGATATTTCCGAACCCTCGGCGCGACGATGCTTACGGGCCGCGAATTTGAGGACACAGATGACGGTGCTCACATGCACGTTTGCGTCGTGGACGATACCGTGGCCGATGCGATTTGGCACGGGCAGGATGTGATCGGCAAAAAGCTGAGCGTTGAGGATTCGCCGACGGGTCCCTTCCAGTTTGTTCGCGAGTCTGTTGTCGTGATTGGAGTAGTGAAGCACCTCCAATCGCATTCTTTGACGAGCAAAGGGCGCGGACAGATCTATTTGCCTGTACCACTCGCGCCACGGCCGGTGTATTCACTCATCGTTCGAACCACTGCGCCGATGCAGACCTTTGCTGCCTACGTGCAGCAAGAAGTAAAAAAATTGGACAAGGAGATGCCCGTCTCGAATCTCCGCCCCCAGATGGACTACGTCGAAATGGCCCGGGCGCAAACGCGATTCGTCACCGTGCTTGCCGAAGCGCTCGCTGCGCTAGCGCTTTTCCTAGCATGCATCGGCATCTACGGTGTGACATCCTATTCAGTAGCCCAGCGCACCAGCGAGATCGCCATTCGACTGGCTCTGGGCGCGCACTCTACTGATATTCGCGGGCTGGTCCTGCGCCAAAGCGCGCTGCCCGTGGCCCTCGGCGTGGTAGCCGGTTTGCCGCTGGCTGCGGCTGTAGCGCCTTTGCTATCGGGGCTGCTTTTCGGCGTCCGTCCTAGCGATCCGCTCACCTACGCTGCGATCTCTCTTGTGCTGGCAACCGTCGGGGTGCTGGCGTGCTACATCCCCGCGCGGCGCGCCATGCGCGTCGATCCAATGGTCGCATTGAAATACGAATAGTCCTCCGGTCATGTGACCGGCAGCGCTTCCTTAGAGCAACCTGTGATAACGTCTTGGCTTGTTTAGCCCATCCCGCGTACGCGGACGGACGATGCGCCAAGTCTGATTCTTGGTCATTCCTGCCGATTGTTCCCGACTGACGGTGCAAGTCCCGTACGGCCAAAGCGGGCGCGCAGGCCGGTAGCGAGTGTTGCCATTCACCGGGCCCACTGCATCCAGTGCCGATTTCCCCAGCCGATACCCATAGGAATATCTCCCAGCCCGCCGCGCCTCCACTATCGACCCAATTGTCGCTCTACGAATGGAGTAAGAAGCAGGACGCGGACGGAAAGAAGAGCTTGACTCTGGACTATACTCCAGGGTGTAGCGTCTAAGAAGGAGCCAAGGCCATGCAAATTGGCATCGTCGCGAAGAAGATCGGCCTCAGCGTTGATGCAATTCGGTTTTACGAGCGCAATGCCCTGTTGCGGCGACCTCCTAGATCGCAAGGGGGCTTCCGCCAGTACGGCGAGAGCGACGTCGAGACGCTGGCTTTTATCCGCCGCGTACAGGGTCTGGGATTCAAACTCAGCGAGATTCGAGGTCTCTTGAATTTGCGAGGGAATCGCTTGCAGCCTTGTGCGCCGGTGCGCCGCCGATTGGAAGAAAAGCTGGTCGATGTACAACGGAAACTTGCCGACCTTCAGAAGCTAGAGCACGAGCTGCGTTTGGCTCTACGTAGTTGCAACAAGGAACTGCGCAAACGATCCGCTCATTGCCCAATTTTGAGAGAAACAAACAATAATAAACCGGAGAGTGCCAAGTGAGAGTTGAAACCGGCGAAAGCGCTTCCAACCGGACTGGCTCAGGCGCGCTCGCTGTCGGAGGTTTAGCCGCGATTTTGGCTTCGACCTGCTGCCTGGGGCCTCTGGTGTTGGTTATTCTCGGCTTGAGTGGCGCGTGGGTTGGAAACCTTACGCTACTCGAACCATATCGCCTGTTTTTTATCGCGGGTGCTTTTGTGGCGCTGTTCTTTTCAGGTCGGCGCATCTTTCGGCCACCACCTGTATGCAAGCCGGGTGAAGTGTGCGCAGTGCCTCGGACTCGCCGGGTGTACAAAATCGCATTCGGGATAGTTTCAGCGCTCGTTCTCATTGCGCTTGTATATGCCAAGTTTTTTTACTAAATCTCGACTTTGAGAGGAGCTGTTATGAAAAACGTGAAAACCTTGCTTGCTGGCGTTGTCACTGCGCTTGTACTGACCGCTCCAGCTTGGGCGTCTCCGCAGACCGTAACCTTGAATGTCGCCGGTATGACCTGTCTGGTGTGCGCAATAACCGTAAAGAAAGCCCTCGAAAAAGTTGAGGGCGTTTCAAAGGTGGACGTGCGATTCGAAAAGAAACAAGTTCTGGTGACCTTCGACGATGCAAAAACCAACACGGATGCACTCGTGGCCACAACGAATGCTGGTTTTCCCTCGCAACCTGAGAAGGCCGCCAAGTAAGAGTTTCTGCTGGTATGTGCAACGACATGGCATGTGGCGAGGAGAAGTGAATGTCTGACTGTTGTTCTGTAAATGCGAAGATTGGCACGATGCCGGCGATACTGCCTTGTCCGGTCAACGGCACGCGCTCTAAGCCAGTGGACATGCTCACGGTAAGGAGTCTAGTCCGCGCGCTGCCGCTGGGAATGCCGAATACGCAGTACTACTTTTGCGACGCATCGGACTGCGATGTGGTCTACTTCGCCCTAGAAGCGGAAGCACCAATGTTCCGCCGCGAAGACTTGGTCGTGCGGGTCGGCGCTAAGGAGACTGGGGACCCTATTCCGGTTTGCTACTGCTTTGGGTTCACAAGAAAAGACATCGAGAACGAAATCGCTGAGACAGGCCGCTCAACTGTCGCAGATCGGATTAAGACGGAAGTAAACGCCGGCAACTGCGCCTGCGAAGTGAGGAATCCATCTGGCAAATGCTGTCTCGGGGACGTGACGCGGACCGTGAAGGACAGATTAAGTCGGAAAGGAGAGTCTAAGTTATGACAGAGCACAAAGGTCTCTTTGAGGTTGCGATTGTGCATTCCTGGTGATGCGACGCGCGCTTAAGGAGGGGACACCAACAAACATGAATATGGAAACGATTAGCACGACCCCGAAACCCCCTTCGAAGGGGACGTTCGCCGCAGCGATCTCAGCAGTCGGAAGCGTCCTGGCTGCGGCGACGTGTTGCCTACCCGTGCTTCCGTTTGTACTCGCTGCTGGAACGGCAGGGACTGCTACGTTTCTCTCATCCTTCATCGGCGCTCTTCGGCCATACCTTTTGGGGGTTTCCGTTCTCTTCATCGTCCTTGGGTTTTATCAAAGCAGACGCGCTAGTCAATGCAATCGCAAACCGAGTGTTCTGAGCCAAGTGGTTCTGTGGCTGTCGGCCTTGATTGTCGCCATCTCGATTCTGCTTCCGCAAGCTTTCGCGGATCTCGTGGAGAGGCTCCTATGAAGCGCAGGAGTATTCTTTTCGGTCTCGTGGCACTCGCGATTCTCGCCGCACTGTTCTACTTCTACGGCGGCCACCAGGCTCCGAACGGCCAGCGTCCTCTCGCTGATCTAAATTCGGCAAGTCTGGCTGACCTCAAGAATGAATTCAACAATAGCCAATCGCAGGTTCGCGTGTTGGTGCTCCTTTCGCCTACTTGACCAGTCTGCGTGCGGGGGGCCTCCGCACTCGAATCATTACTGGAAGCAGAAAGAGACCCTCAACTTCGCGTGTTCGTAATTTGGGAGCCGGTATTGGCAACGGACTTGAGCGCACCATCGACCATCACTCTTCGGAGGATACATGATCCACGAGTGTCGCAATACTGGGACCCCAATCGAGTTCTTTCCCATGCGATGGGAGAGCATGATCGTCCAAGCGTCGTGTGGGATTACATCGCGGTTTATAAGCCAGAACAAATCTGGACAGATGCGCCGCCTCAACCCGAATTCAAGGGCCGCCCCGTGGTGCGCTTCATCGAGGGAACGCGAAAGGCATTGGAGACTATTTATTCAGAGATGAAAAACAAGGCCGGCGCTGCCGTAGGCGGTGCGCTTAGCCCGTAGTGGAGGGGGTGGCCATCGTCGACAACCCATCTCTGCCTACTATCTGTGCGCTCGCAATGCTTATCGGGTGTGGTCCGCGAACACTCCATCCGGCGGTTTTTAGCTCAATGTAAAATTGCTACATTCAGGCTGGTTGGTGTCGGAATAACAATTCGCCAGAGACAGCTTGCAGGAGAATTCCTACGGAGCGATCGCGGCGATTGATTACGTGTGTGAAGCGGCCGGCGCGATCGCCGTGCTGACCGTGAACCTGGCAAACTGGTGCAGGACCTGCTCCTCTGGTGTATGGAGGAATTTCACTTTTTGCGATTGAGCAACGCGTATGTGCAGGCCAGCAGCATCATGCCGCAGAAACGAAATCCCGTCGCGCTCGAACACACACGCATCCTGTCGAGTAAAGCGTGGCAATGCAGCGCTGTAATCGGATGAGTTAAGATAGCCATCCCACGGATGGAGGAAAAAATGCGGATGATTCGATTGTTGCTGATTGTGCTGGTTTGTGGTTCGCCTTCGGCTGCTCAAACTAGTGCTCAGCATGGGATTCAGACGGATGATTTGGATAAGAAGTGTGATCCTTGCACGGACTTTGCGCAGTACGCGAACGGGAGTTGGCACGCGCAGAATCCGATTCCAACGTATATGGATCGGTGGAGCAGGAGATGGCAGGCAGGGGAGGAGGCGAAAGACCATTTGAAAGTGATTCTCGAGGAGGTTTCTAGCCGCACGGATTGGCCAAAAGGAAGCCCGGAGCAGTTAATTGGGGACTACTATAGCTCCTGCATGGATGAGGGACGCATCGACAAGCTGGGGCTGGCGCCGGCGGAACCGATATTGAAACAGATTCGCGAGATGAAGAGCTCCGCGGATCTGCAGCGGATGATTCTGATTTTTCACGAGCAGGCGATCTTCGCGCTATTCGGGTTGACTTCGCTGCCGGACGTGCACAATCCAACGCAGACGATCGCCAACGTTTTTGCCAATGGGTTGGCTCTGCCGGATCGCGATTATTACTTGAAGCCGGAACCGCGATTCCAGGAAGCTCGGGAGAGGTATCGCGTGCACGTGGCTAAGATGTTCCAGCTGGCGGGGTACGACGAGAAGAGCGCAAAAACCGCGGCGGAGACGGTGTTTCACATAGAGGAGAAGCTGGCGGAGAACTCGCTGGATAATGTGGCCCTGCGCGATCCCGCGAATACCGACCATGTGATGAACTATGCCTCTTTCACAAAATTGGCACCGGCGATGGACTGGGACGGATATTTTGCGTCGGCAAAGCTTTCACGGGCGGACCTGAACGTGTCCGAACCGAAATTCATCAAGGAGGTGGACCGGCAACTCCGCGAGACGGCTTTGTCGGACTGGAAGACGTATCTGACGTGGCAGTTTCTAAACGCGAAGGCCAATGAGTTGTCTGAGCCGTTTGTAAATGAGAATTTCGAGTTTCAGGGGAAGTATTTGAGCGGGGCAACGGAAATCAAGCCGCGTTGGAAGCGGTGCACAGAGTCGACAGACCAGCTTTTGGGAGAGGCGCTGGGGAAGAAATATGTGGAGAAGTATTTTCCTCCGGAGGCGAAGGCGCGGGCTCAGGAGATGGTGGCGAATATCCTTGCTGCGATGCACGACACCATCGAAGGGCTGGGCTGGATGGGGCCGCAGACGAAGAAAAAGGCGCTGGAGAAGCTGGCCGCGCTGAATACCAAGATTGGCTATCCGGACAAATGGAAGGACTATAGCAGCATCGCATTGAGCCGCGAATCCTTCTGGAACAATCAGGCCGCCGCAGTGCGCTGGAATGTGATCGATGACGACTGGAATTTGATTGGGAAACCGACGGACCGCGGGCGATGGGGCATGACACCGCCCACGTCGAATGCATATTACACGCCGCTGCTGAACGAAATCGTTTTCCCCGCGGCGATTTTGCAGCCACCGGCGTTCGATGTGACCGCCGTGGACGCGGTCAACTATGGCTCCATCGGCGTGGTGATCGGGCACGAGATCAGCCACGGTTTCGACGATCAGGGTGCGAAGTTCGACGCGCAAGGACGTCTGAAAAACTGGTGGACTCCCGAAGACGAAAAACGCTTTGGGGAAAAGACCGCGTGTGTGGCGCGGCAATTTGACGGCTATTTTATCGAGCCGAACATCCATCACAACGGGAAGCTGGTCTTGGGCGAGAGCATCGGTGACTTGGCGGGCGCGAAGATTGCTTTTCTGGCTTTCCAGAAGGCCAAAGTAAAGCGTCCGGCTCCGACTTTGGATGGATTCACGCCGGACCAACAGTTTTTCATTGCCTGGGGACAGTGGCGTGGGGATGCGATTCGGCCGGAGACGCAGAGAAAGATGGTGCAGGGAGATCCTCACCCGATTGCGAAGTACCGGGTGATCGGGCCGTTGTCGAACTTGCCGGCTTTTGCAGAGGCTTTTGGTTGCAAGAAAGATTCGACGATGGTGCGGGCGCCTGGGGAGCGGTGTGAGGTGTGGTAAGGAGAGAGCTGCCCGCAAACATCGACTCTCGGGAGTGAATAGAATCGATTCCACCGCCAGTGCTCAAAGCAACTAACGCATGGTGACCGCTCTGCTATGGTCCTTGGAAGTAGGGTACTTGGTCTAGGGATCTGGTATATCTACGCGATGCTAGTATAGGTCTGGCGCTATAGTTTTGGGATTCGACGAGGATTCAATAGGCTCAAATCGCTTCACGGGCATTGGGAGGTGGAGTTCACCGAGGCCGGACTTAAAATTCGCGGCCCGCTCGCATCCAGCAACACGTCTTGGGAGTTCTTCAAGAGCATCGAAACGCCGAATCTATACGTTTTGTCCTATGTTCCAGGCTACATAATAGTTCCCAAGAAGGCATTTCTACCCGCCCAACCGGCGTTATTCCGTGAACTGATAAACATATAGAGTTGTTTGTGGTCAATTTCCAGCACGATCAGCGGGATTTCTTATCGCACTTGCGGTCGGTGTCGCCGTCCTGGTACTACTGTATGCAACACTCAGGCTTGTCTTTGGGTGATTGAAGATTCTCAGGTAACCCGGGAGTTATCGGGCAGAAGGATGTTCAGCACCGGGGCGAGGCCAGAAGATACACGCCCCATAAGGGCGACTACTCCTGAACAAACTCACCCTACAACTTCAACTGCAGGTACGGGACCTGGGAAGAACGCCGCGCGCCTTCAGCTGTCGGCCACAGCAGGTCGAGCATCCGGCGCGACCTCACCCAGGTGAACCAGAGGGGCAAGCCAACAACGGCGGAAATCACCATGAGGTCGATTGGCGTGCTGGTTTTGTGAAAATGAGGTACAGGCGCCATGGCGGAGTAAGCGAAGTACATTAAGGTTTCCGCAAGAACGATGCCGATTGCCTCCCAGGCGATGAGGACCCGGAACGCCTGCCACGCCACGAGCGTTGCCTGGTCGCGCTCGCGATCCCGCCGTTCGAGCTCGGTGCGCCATCCACGAGTGGCGAGGGCGGGGACAGCGACGAGTATGAGCAGCAGGGGCACGAACGATCTGATGTCCTCGGCCCAGACGACGCCGAAAAAGATCACGACAACTGTCACGACACCAGACGCCACGTTGCCAAGAAAGAGAAGCAGCTGCCGGGTTCTTCTGCGATCAGGCATGGGTCTCACCGCTTGGGCCGATGGCTAGTGCACCAGAGCCGAGAACAAGGGTCACTAGTCCCTGTGGACTTGCTCGGCGGGTATGTCCGCGCCGTGCGCCGGATTGTAGAATTGTTATCCTCTCCGAACGCGTTGTGGTCAACCAGAAGCTCAGTAATAATTGAGTCTGTCTCCGCGTCGTTGGCAGAGGCGAGCCGGGATCAGAGGTTGTTGTCGGCGGGCGTGTGGCTTTGCGACCATGCTGGCGTTAATCAGATTGGGCCGGAATGTGATCGGATAGCCCCCTAGTCTGCTAGACTCGCCACCCATCGAATTTTAGAAATTGCGCTTGGTAGTTATCTCCGCTAAGTTATGTGACCTTTGGTTGGAGTCTACAAATTTGACTCTGGGCGTAACACATTTTGGGACATGACAATGGCTGACAAGTCGCGGATGATGCTTGTCAACGATAAAGGAGTAAGCTTCATTGAAAAATTGCGCCGAGTTTGTTTTATGGCTGACCGCCATACTGCTGGTCATCTCTTTACCAATTTTATCCGCGGACGGCCTTGCGCAAACGCAGATGGTGCTGGTTACCACTGGATCGACGATGCCGCAGCCGCTGTACGTGTTATGGGGAGACGAGTATCACAAGTTGCATCCTGAAACGCAGCTTCGGTACCTCGCGGTGGGAACCAGCGAAAGTGCCAAGAATGTTCTTTCAGGAGCCGGAGATCTTGGCGGCGGTGATGCACCCATTCCCGAGAAGCAGTTGAAAGAGGCAGCGTACGCGGCCGTGGAATTGCCCACGGTGCTGGTTGGCATTGCGGTCTTCTATAATGTACCAGGTAGCGCAACAAGCATCCGTCTTTCGGGGCCAGTGCTTGCGAATATCTACCTCGGAAAAACAACCTCCTGGAGCGACCCGGAGATCGCCAGGCTGAATCCTGACGGTAAGCTTCCTGATTTACCGATCAAGGTGCTTCACCGCACAGACGGAAAAGGATCAAACTACATTTTTTCCGATTTCCTTTCTAAACTCAGCCCAGAATTCCGAGCCAAGGTCGGAAAAGATGTTTCGCCAAAGTGGCCGGTGGGCGCTGCCTTTAGCCGATGTCAGGATTTGCTGGCCAGCGCCGCCAAGATGTCGGGGGCCATCGGTTATGCCGAGCTCCGCTGTGGGGAGGGCTCCGGGTTATCGATCGCGCGAATTCGCAACGCTGCGGGCGAGTTTGTGAAGCCATCGACGAAGAGCATCAGTGATGTGGCATTGGCTATGGAGTCCAAAATGACGAACGACTTTCGCGCTTCGCTGACGAACGCGCCAGGCAAGGAAAGCTATCCAATTGTAAGTTTCACCTGGTTTTATGTGCCGGTGCATCCGCAGGACTTGCAGCGGAGCCATGCGGTCAAGGAATATCTAAGCTGGGTGTACGCGTCCGGGCAAGAAATCGCGCAAGCGCAAGGCTACATCCCGCTGCCGCCGTCGGTTGTGAAAAAGGTGCGCGCGACGTTGGCCTCGCTGCAGTAAACTGCGGCGATTAACGACGCATCAATGCTTCCCGCGGCTCGGTGATTTGGAGTGCTGGTTTGGCTTGGGGAGCCGGAGTGATAGTTACCGGCACGAGTGGCGCTATGACAATTCCGCCCAAAATGACCCACGCTTGGTCCAGCAAAGCGTTCAGCGATAAAATAAGCAGGCGGATCGGTTTGTGAGGGGCCACTCTTCTAGCTCTCCATCAGCTTTAGAGCGGGAACGCCCTTCTTGATTTGACCGCCTCTTGACGGCCCATGCGGTCCAGAGCATAGCACTTCTGTAATTAGCATCGTAGTAAAACATCGAGGGTAGCCCTTTGCCAGCTCCTGGTAAGTTCGCTCTCTTCCCGTGTGACCGTTGCGCCCCCTTGCGCCAACGTAATGCAAACGCTCGCCTCAATGGTATTAGGGCTCGAGAAGGAGAGGCCCTACGTTATGTCCGGCGAGATGCCATGGGGGTGCTTCGGCGACTGCTATCTAGCTAGGACCTAAAATGTAGTGAAAATTCGGCCATTGCCTAAACTGATTCAATAGGACTTAACCCTGTTTTGGCCCTCTCAGTGACGAACATGGGCTAGGCACGGGATAAAGCATTACAACCGATGCGATGGATCGTGGAGGATCAAAACTCACTGGGATCGGTGATCGACCACAACTTGTCCATCTCTCATTACCCAGCGAACATGTTGAATCACCGCGTTGATGTCGGTGAGAGGATCGCCATCGACGGCAACCAAATCAGCTAAATAGCCGGGCGCAACCGCACCAAGTTGGTCTGGCATGCCTAACAAGACGGCGGCATTGGAGGTCGCAGTTTCAAGAGCCTGGGCGGGAGTTAAACCCGCTTTGACAAACCAAGACAGTTCGCGGGTGTTTTGGCCGAACATGGTAAAAACGGCATCCGAGCCCATGGCGAGAGGAACTCGTGCGTTGTGTGCGCGACGTGCGGTCTCCAGATTTTTTTGGATGAACTCCGTAAACCGCGGCGCTACCTGTTCGTCCCAACCGTATTGGGTTCGATTCTCAAGATAGTAGCGGTTGTGGTCAATCGTTGGGACGTAAAAGATTCCGCGTTTGGACATTTCGGCGAGCGTTGCATCGTCAATGCCGATTGCGTGCTCCACAGAATCGGCGCCTGCCCGGACAGCATCGCGCACGGCATCAGGACCGTAGGAATGAACAGCGATGCGCTTACCGAACTGGTGAGCGGAATCAACAGCCGCTTTGATTTCGTCATAGGTAAAAGTCTGGTAACCCGTAAGGTCGTGGTCGCTCCCGGTCGAACCATACATTTTGACGACGTCGGCTCCAGCGGCGACTTGTCGACGCACGGCACGTAAAACCTCGGCAACACCATCCACAGTGCCACAAGAGGGAATCACGAAGCCGGGGCGGAATGGCTCAGCCGTGATCGAAAGGCCACAGGTTGCTACAAACATCCGGGGGCCAACCATGGCACCGCGATTGATGAGGTCGCGCATGGCGATATCTGCATAGCCGGGAGCGCCCAAATCGCGGACCGTCGTAACGCCGGCCTCAAGCGTCTTGCGAGCGTTCTCCTGAGCCATGTAAACCAAGAACGCGGGCGGCTGAGAGTCCAACTGTGCAAAAGGAGGATTTCCCTTGGTGCTGTCCCACCAGAAGGTCATATGCGTATGGACGTCGATCAGGCCCGGAATTCCTGTGTACGAAGAGAGATCAATCAGTTCCGCATGTTCCGGTATTGCCGTGTCCGCTCCACCGACCTTTGCGATCTTACCGCCCCGCACGATAACCACGGCGTTCGTCCATACCTTGCCCTTGCCGTCGATCAAGTGTCCAAAACGTACTACCTTCACGTCCTCGGCGGCCATTAGAAGTGAGCAGAACAGCAAGCTTGCTAGCACAGAAAGGAACCTGATTCGCATGAAAACCTCAAGAGATTGCGGGAGTTGAGAAACGGCGGTGAGTCTAACACGCGCTCGCGAAATGAGGAATGCAGTGCCGGGCAATATCCTTCCGAAGATGTGGACTTCCGCTCGAAGGAGATTGGAATCCGGATCGCGCTAGGCGCAAGATTGTCACCTGTTCTGAAAACGATTCTGGGCCAATTCCTGGGGCCGGGTGGCACTAGGTGTACTGCTTCGAGCAACGGCGGCCGCGGCCTTGTCGCAGTTGCTGCGCCACGTGCTGTACGGCGTAAGTAACCTCGATCCGCTGAGTTATTCGGCCGCAATCGGTCTGTTGGTGGCAATCGCTGCCATTGCGGCATTGGTGCCAGCCAGTCGCGCTTTGCGGATTGATCCGATGCGTGCGCTTCGCCACGAGCACAAAATTCTTCTCTCTGGAAGGCCGCTCCGGACAGGCATTACTACCGCTTCTGATGCTGGCATTTGTGTCGCTGGCTGCTCTTGCCAAGTCCTCTGTAAGGCCATCGTGCTGACCGAACAGATCAACTCCCGGATTATGGCAGGGGGGGCTCCGTCACCCCGGGAGGCCTCTTTCAGCGACGATCTCACGTGAGCGGAGCTGGCCGGGGATACTGCGTGGTTGAGAAAGCAGGGGAACGGGCAGTAGCACCCGACCGCCCCTTCTGGCGGACGGCGCCCAGCAGCAGTGTGCCCTTCTTATTTCATCCCGTCCAGAATTGAGCCCACGATGCCTCCGACGACGCCTCCCTGCATTGCTTCCTTGCGCTGCGTGGGCATGTACTCCATGAGCTTGTGCGCCAGTTTGGAAATGGGCAGCGTTTGCAGCCAGATTCTCCCCGGCCCGCTAAGAGATGCGAGGAAGATGCCGTCACCGCCAAAAATCATGTTCTTGATTCCCGGCACGGTCGTAATCTGAAAGGAAACGCTCGCCTGGAACGCGCCGACGTGTCCCGGATGCACCCGCAAAGTTTCGCCCGGCTGCAGATCCTTCATGATCAGCTCACCTGAAAGCTCGATCCATGCGGTCCCCGTTCCGCTGACGTGCTGCAGCAGGAAGCCGTCGCCGCCGAAAATTCCTGCCCCCAGCGATTGCTGGAAGCCGACGCTGATCTGAATCTGCGGCGTCGCGCACAAAAATCCGTGCCGGTGAATCATGTATTCGTGTCCCGCGCCAACTTCGATCGGCACAATATGCCCCGGCAGTTTTGTGGCGAAGGAAACCCCTCCAGGGGCGCCGATGGCCCGGTACTCCGTCATGAATAGCGATCCGCCACCCGCCACGCGCTTCAGCACGCCGAAGATTCCTCCGCCCCCACCAAACTGGGTGTGCGTCGTCATCTGGATGGAACTCGTCATCCAAGAAAGCTCACCGGCTTCAGAAATGACGGACTCGTTGGGGTCAAGCGCGAATTCAAGTACCGGCATGGTGGTGCCGAGGATGCGATTCTGCATGGCGGACTCCTGGTCTGGATTTGCCCGCTGTCGACGAGCTTTGAACCCGCGCTCAGCGTTCGATTGAACTTATACCGAGAAATCGCTTGTTGACAAGAGACCAGAGCGAGTGATCAGCAGCCAAAGTGCCCTTCTCTCCGACCTGCTGCTCGGCGCGGCAGTTTCCGGGTGTTGTTGGCAACCCTTACCTAATCGCGGTACGTCAGGGTTCCGCGTCAGAACGAAACCGCCCGGCGGCGGACGCTGCGCGTGAGTCGAACGGAGCACCCTATGGCTAACGGCTGAAGTAAGTTGTCTGGGGAGGAGGCCCCCATGACCCGGCTTCGCAGAAACTGCGCCATCTTAGGGGTTCACCCCAGCAGTTTCAGTCCAACTTCGGTCCAACTCAAGAACCAGACAAATGGCGCGTTCCCTGTAAGCGACACCAGAAGCGGCACTTAGAATTTTGTACCGCATACCTACGAACCAGGGGGTCGGGAGTCCGAGTCTGTCCGGGCGCGCCACCTATTCTTTTTCTTTCTTTCTTTCACTACGGACGACTGCTTGCAACGAAGTCTCGGCAGTGGGAGGAGCGCCGTTATCGAAGAAGTGGATTTGACGGCGATACTGCCCGCCGTAGGGTCGGGTTACCCGGCATACCAGGAGTGTTAAACATCAGGATGATTATGCACGCCGGTATCTCTGCCGGATTTCACTCCACGATAATCCGGTCTGCCCATTCCACGAGCGAGACAAAGATCGCCGGATTGCCGAATTTTGCTCCCCATTGATTTAAGTCCGTTTCCGTGACCCCACGGGCCCGGGAGCAGGCTCCTCAAGAAAAAATCGGAATATGTTTTGCCACAACTTTGTCTAGAGTTTCGCTCAGCGGTGGCCAACCAACTGGCAGGATGGCATTCGCCATGGACTTTCGCATCAAAGAGGTGGCTTCCGCGAGAAGGAAAATCTGCACATCGTGCCCGGCTTCTGCGAGCGCGAGTCCATGTGCGAAAGGAAATGCCGCCCTTGTTGGGTCATCGGGTCCCCACGCACTTTTCATCATGATCTTTAGCCGTTTCTTCGAATCCTCCGTCTTCGTGCCACATGCCAGAAAAGATAAGCCCGCCAGCTGAGCCAAGAATGTGCGTCGCGCCATACTCGTTTCTCCTAAATTGGGATTCTCCCCCGAGGACAATGTCGCAAGTCTACTCTTCTTTCTCTTCCGTGGCTCAGGCAATGATCGGGGAATCGACATCGCTCTGACGAGCCGCATCCTGGGTTAAGTCCCGACTAACGCGGACAAGTGGTCTGATCCTAGTTCTTGGCCAAGACCCATCTCGCCACGAATCCGAGAAATATCCGTATTTAGTGCTTGACTCTCACGTAACGTCAGACTTTACCCTGTATCTCGCCAGAAAGTTGGGAGGGCGCGATGCTTCCAATCAGCGAGTTTGCGCGAGCGGGAAATGTCACCGTCCGGACACTTCGATTCTATGATGAGCTTGGGTTGCTGTCCCCTGCTCACGTTGTTCCCGAGAACGGTTACCGGCGGTATTCCCCGGCACAATTCTCCCAGTTGAATCAGATTCAGGCTTTCAAGGACATGGGCTTTTCGCTTCAGGAGATTCGTGAACTCCTCGAACGGCGTCTTGCACCTCAAGAATTACGCGCAGTCTTGGAGGCCCGCCGCGAAGTTCTCAGGAAGCGCGTACGCGACGACGCCGGCCGGCTCGAAAGAATTGAGGCTCGGTTGAATAGCATCTCCGCTGGTGGTCCACAATCGCACCCGACCATCATGTTGCGGAGCACGCCGGGCCAATCGGTGGTTTCGCTTCGTGAGAAATTGCAAAGCTACGATCAGGCGGATGAGCTATTCAAAACACTCGAACGGCGCGTGGATCCGCGAGTCCTTTACGATCAACGTGGAGCTATCTTTCACCGCTGCCTCGAAGGACACGGCGAGATCGATTGCGAAGCCGTTCGATTCCTCAAACATCCCGTTGCCGCGATTCGGGGCTTGAAGGTATATGAGTCCCAGCGCACTCGCGTCGCTTTTACCTACCACTATGGCTCTGATGATTCCATCTGCACAACATACCAATCGATGACCGTTTGGATTGCGGCCCAGGGCTATCAACTCTCCGCGGCAAAACGGGAGATTTACTGGCCGGCGCCGGAAAGTAAGGGCGAAACTAGCCCGCTAACTGAAATTCAATTCCCAGTTACCCGGTTGCGTGGCGTGGCACAGAGCGCGCAGCAGAAGACATCCTAGTTGAGATCAGGTCGGTAGCCCCGCTTTTCAGCGTTCGTACAACCCAGAATGGTACAAGGAGGTTTCTCGGTGAAAACCTTGTCAGCCGTAGTGTGTTTCGCGTTGGTTGGAGTAATGCCCATAGCATTTGAAATTCGATCAGCAAAGGAGAATCAGACGATGAACCGCACCGAAACAGCT
>Ga0210384_10003002_pt1 | contig 19962 bp, 16 predicted proteins | sample IncBWH2MmetaG_FD_160574 | JGI IMG/M metagenome (GOLD analysis project Ga0210384, IMG submission 160574) | Forest soil microbial communities from Barre Woods Harvard Forest LTER site, Petersham, Massachusetts, United States - Inc-BW-H-2-M | ecosystem: Environmental > Terrestrial > Soil >...
GCTGGCCGCGACAGCGCTCGAAAAGCTCGAGCAGAAATTTGGCCGCTGGGGGACAGCGCTTTACCGCAAAGCGCGCGGCGGTGACACATATGAATTTTTCGTGGACGCCGAACCGAAATCCATTTCGCACAATCGCACGTTTGCGGAGGACACCCAGGACCGCGCCGCGCTCGATGCAACGCTCAGCCACCTGTGCCAGAAAGCGATGAAGCGGCTGCGCGAAGCGGGACTGAGCGCTCGCGTGGTCACGGTCACAATCCGCTACGCGGGATTTGAAACCATCACACGTGCGCAAACGCTGCGCGAGCCGACGCATCTCGACCCCATCGTGTTTGAAACCGTGAAGAAATTATTCGAGCGCCACTGCGACCGCGCTCGAAAAGTGAGACTCGTCGGCGTGGCGCTCTCTTCGTTCACGCACGGCGGCGTGCAACTCGATTTGCTTGACGCATCGCGCCGCGAGAAACTTGAGCGCCTGGCGCAAGCCACCGACGCCTTGCGCGACCGCTTCGGATTTTCGAAAATTCAATTCGGCGGCTCGATGACAAAAGCACCTCAGGAGAGGAAAGAAGATTGAAAAATATGCCAATGCAAGCCCTAACGAGTTTGGGTTGGAAATCGCGGTTGGTTCTTGTAGCGCCCGCCTTCAGGCGGGCATCTGCTTGCCCCTAATGTGCCCGCCTGAAGGCGGGCGCTACAAATTGCTGCGACAGTCACCGAAAAAAGGAAGATTGCGCAGGCGCTAAACCCACTCCCCGGCGCGCATCACCGGTTCCGAATCGCCTGTGGCGCGGATGCCGTCCACGTCGATGCGATTCGATCCGATCATCCAGTCGACATGGATGAGGCTGCTGTTTGCGCCGTGCGAGGCCAGTTGTTCCGGAGTGAGGCTGTCACCGTCCTTCAAGCAGCTGCTGTAGGCCTGTCCAAGGGCAATATGGCAGGCGGCGTTCTCGTCGAAAAGTGTGTTCATGAAGAGCAAACCGCTGGACGCGATCGGCGACGAGTGCGGCACGAGGGAAACTTCGCCGAGCCGCCGCGCACCTTCGTCGGTCTCGATCATCCGCTGCAAGACCTGATTGCCGCGCGCGGCTCGAGCCTCCATAATTTTCCCGGCCTCGAATCGCACAGAAATATCTTCGATCATCGTGCCCTGGTGCGACAGCGGCTTGGTGCTGGTCGCGTGCCCATCCACGCGGTCTTTGTGCGGGGTGGTGAAAACTTCCTCGGTCGGCATATTAGCGATGCAGTACAGCCCGTTCCCTGCTGTTGTGCCTCCGCCCAGCCACAGGTGATCGTCGGCAAGGCCCACGCGCAGATCCGTGCCCGGCCCGCGGAAGTGTAAGGCCGAATAGCGCTTCTCGTTCAGCCAGCGGCAGCGAGAGTGCAAGTTCGCGTCATGTTTTTTCCATGCCGCCACTGGATCGAGCTGGTCGGCGCGAGACGCCGCGAAGATGGCGCTCCAAAGCCGGGCCATCGCTTCTTCCTGCGGCAGATCGGGAAATACGGCCGCCGCCCACGGCGGAGTGGCGCAGGCTACGATGGTCCAGTTGATGGCGTGGCGCGTAATCAGCTCCAAAGCAGGGCGATATGCTTTCGACATGGAGCGATTCGCCCGGCTCACTTTCTCCGGATCTTCCTTCGAGAGCAGAGAGGGATCACCGCCGGTGATGGCCAGCCGCGCCGCCCCGCTCTGGAACGCCTTCGCCATGCCCTCATAGAGCCAGGATGCAGCGGCGTCGAAGCTGGCATCCGGGCCGTAGCGGAAGCGTAACAGCGCCGACTCTTCGTCTGTAATCAAGGTAGTCACAAGCTTGGCGCCCGCCTTATAAGCGTGCTCCGTGATGCGCCGCGCGAGAGGGACAGCATCCAGCGTGGCGGTCATCACCACTTCTTGCCCGGCGGCGAGCCCCAGCCCGGCGCGCACCGCGACTTCGGCGAGACGGTCGAGATTTTTTTCGAATTCAGGGGATGCGGCAAATTGCCCTTTGGAAAACGCTGTGGTCGTGTTCATGGGATTGATTATTGCGCGGGGAGTGGCGCGTTGACAATGCGTAGAAGGACAATCAGCCACTCCCGGTGAGTGGCGTAGGAATCCTTTGTTCGTCGCGCCGACTGGCGCATAATTCAAGAATGACTCCGCGCCAATTGGCCGAAAAAATCTGCGCGACGCTGCTCCAGCACGAGCATCAGGCGTACCTCGTGGGCGGGTGCGTGCGCGATCTGGAGCTGGGCCGCGAGCCTGCGGATTACGACGTTTGCACGGACGCGCGCCCGGAGCGCGTGCAGGAACTTTTTCCGAACAGCCTCGCCGTCGGCGCGAAATTCGGCGTGATCCTGGTGGTGGAGGACGGCGCGCAGGTCGAGGTGGCCACGTTTCGCTCTGACATTGGCTACTCCGACGGCCGCCATCCAGATCACGTCGTCTACTCGGACTCTCCGAAGGAAGACGTTCGCAGGCGCGATTTCACGATCAATGGATTGTTGATGGACCCGGCGACGGGCGAAGTGCTCGACTTTGTCGAAGGACGCGCCGATTTGCGCGCGGGCATCGTGCGCGCGATCGGCGATCCGCGCCTGCGTTTTGCCGAAGATAAATTGCGCATGATGCGGGCCGTGCGATTCGCCGCGCGATTTGGCTTCCGGATCGAATCGGAAACGATGACGGCGGCCCAGAATCTGGCCGCGCAAATTACGCAAGTTTCACCCGAACGCATTCGCGACGAACTGACCAAGCTGCTGACCGAGGGCGCCGCGCGCCGCGGATTCGAGTTGCTGGAGGACACCGGATTACTTGCCGTGGTGCTCCCTGACATTGCGCGGATGAAGGGCGTCGAGCAGCCGCCGCAATATCATCCGGAAGGCGATGTGTGGATTCACACACGCATGATGCTGGAAATGCTGCAGCCCAATTGCGCCCCCACGCTGGCCTGGGGTGTGCTTCTGCACGACGTGGGCAAGCCGCCAACCTTTGCCCCGGCAACCGGGCCGGGCACACGTATCCGCTTCGACGGCCACGTGGAGGTCGGCGCGCGCATGGCCGAACACATTTGCCGCGGCTTGCGCTTTTCGAACGAGGACACCGAGCAGATCGAAGCGCTGGTGGCCAATCATCTCCGCTTCAAGGATGTCCACGAGATGCGCACCGCCACGCTCAAGCGATTTGTGCGCTTGCCGCGATTTGAAGAACACCTGGAACTGCACCGCCTCGATTGCCTGTCAAGCCACAGAAATCTCGATGCCTATACCTTCGTACAGCGGTTTCTTGTGGAAACTCCGCCCGAAAAAGTGTATCCCCCTAAGCTGGTCACGGGTGATGATCTTAAGAGCATGGGTTTGCTACCGGGACCCCGATTCAGGGCAATCCTGCTGGCCGTAGAAGAGGCGCAGCTCGAAGGGCGCCTCCAGGACCGGGAAAGCGCCCTGCAGTTTGCGCGGTCCATCAGCCAGGGTTGAGTTGAACAGGGGTTCATTCCCCTGGCGGTCTTGCTAGATTCTGCTCCCTATTCCTGTGGGCTCACGAGGTTTCTTAACTTGCCGATGTGAGCTAAAGGCGGAGGAATAGCGGGGGCGAGAATGCGGATATGGGGTCAGATTGTTATTAAAGGTTTTATTTTTATTGTCTTACCAAAGATCTTAATGGCTACTCGCCAGATTCTAACACTTTAGTGGCACACACTAAAGGTTGTTGCTAATCGATATGCTTCTTCGTGGTATCTTTTGCGTTGGTCCTGCATCTAACGTAAGTGTCGGGCAATGATATGGTTGTTTGCCGCAGGAATTTAAGGGGGACCCAATGAGCGAAAAATCGATTCCAATTCCGAAAGAGCTTCCGATTCTGCCCGTTCGGGATACAGTATTGTTTCCGGGAGGCGTTCAGCCTCTGACCGTCGGGCGCGAGGGATCGCTGGCTCTGTTGAACTCCCTGCACGGAGACGAAAAACTGCTTGGAATCGTGGCCCAACACGATCCCCGAGTTGAAGAGCCCGCCGCGGCGGATCTGCACATGGTCGGCACGGCCGCGAAAATCCATAAATTAGTGCGCATGCCCAACGGAAACGTTGTAGTTTTCCTGGAAGGGCTGCAACGGATTCGTGTGGTGGAACTTATCAGCTTCCGGCCTTACCTGACGGCTCGCGTCGAAATCCAGCCGGATCTGGTCGGCGACCAGGACGCGGAATTAATGGCGCTCGAACGCAACGCCCGCGAACTGTTCCGCGACGTCGTGGCGCGCTCCCCGCAACTCTCGGATGATTTGCAGACTGCCGCGCTCAATATCGAAGACCCGGTCCGCCTCGCCGATTTCATTGCCGCGAACTTGCCTTCCCTTCCCACTTTGCTTCGCCAGGAACTCTTGGAAACGGCCGATGTGCGGCGCCGCCTGGAAACCCTGATTCGCGAACTCTCCAAGGAGTTGGAAGTCCTGGAGCTGCGCAACAAGATCCAGGAGCAAGTGCAGGAGCAAGTCAGCCAGAGCCAACGCGAATACCTGCTGCGCGAGCAGCTCAAGGCGATTCACAAGGAACTGGGCGAATCCGACGACGGCCAGGCCGAGATCGACGAGCTGCGCGAAAAGCTCGAAAAATCCGGCATGTCCGCGGAGGCACGCAAGGAGTGCGAGCGCGAGTTGAAACGCCTGGCGAAGATGACACCGGCCTCCGCCGAGTACATGGTTGCGCGCACGTACCTGGAATGGATGACCTCGCTTCCCTGGATGAAATCCTCGGGGGTGGAAGAGATCGACATCGCGAAGGGGCAAGCCATTCTGGATGAGGACCACTACGACCTGGAAAAGGTGAAAGAACGGATCCTCGATTATCTGGCCGTGAAGAAACTCAAGCCGGGCATGAAGGGACCGATCCTGTGCTTCCTTGGGCCGCCAGGCGTGGGGAAAACTTCGCTCGGGAAATCTATTGCGCGGGCGCTGGGCCGCAAGTTCGTGCGCATCTCGATGGGCGGGATGCACGATGAAGCGGAAATCCGCGGCCACCGCCGGACGTATATCGGCGCGCTGCCCGGACAAATCATTCAGGGAATTCGCCGCGCCGAAACCAACGATCCGGTTTTCATGCTGGACGAAGTGGACAAGCTCGGGCGCGATTTCCGGGGCGATCCGTCGGCGGCGTTGATGGAAGTGCTCGATCCGGAGCAGAACGCCTCGTTCCGCGATCATTATCTGGACGTGCCGTTTGACCTGTCCAAGGTGCTTTTCATCGCCACGGCCAACATGATCGACCCGGTTCCGGAGCCGCTGCGCGATCGCATGGAAATTATCGAACTCGCCGGGTATATCGAGGTGGAGAAGGTCCACATCGCCAACAAGTACCTGATTCCCAAGCAGGCCAATGAGCACGGGATCAAAATCGGCGAGCAAATCGAATTTACCGACGACGGCTTGCGCGAGATCATTCACAGCTACACGCGCGAAGCCGGTGTGCGGAACCTCGAACGTGAAATCGCCACGTTGATCCGCAAGCAGGCGCGGCGCATCGCCGAGGGCAAGACCCAAAAGCTGGTAGTGACTCCCGAGGTTGTTCACGAAGCCCTTGGCGTGCCGAAGTTCCGCGCCGAACGGGAAGTCGAGGAACGCGTCAAGACGCCCGGCGTTTCGGTCGGACTCGTCTGGACGCCCGCGGGCGGCGACATCGTCTTCATCGAAGCCAGCCGCATGCGGGGCGGAAAGCAGTTCACCATGACCGGGCATCTGGGCGAAGTGATGCAGGAGTCGATGACGGCGGCGCTGACGTGGGTGCGCGCCAATGCCGAGCGCTACGACATCGATCCCGACTTCTTCCGGAAGCAGGACATTCACATCCACGTGCCTTCGGGCGCGGTGCCGAAGGATGGCCCTTCGGCCGGCGTGGCCATGGTCAACGCTCTGGTGAGCCTGCTCTCCGGCCGGCCCATCCGCCCACGCGTGGCCATGACGGGCGAGATTTCGCTCTCCGGCATTGTTCTGCCGGTCGGCGGGATCAAGGAAAAAGTGCTCGGGGCCAAGCGCGCAGGAATCCGCGAGGTGATTTTGCCTGCGGAAAATGAGCCGAACCTGAAGGAAGACCTGCAGCCGCACATGCTCGATGGAATGCAAATTCACTACGTGCGCACGGTGGATCAGGCCCTGGAGATCGCGCTCTCCAAGCCTGCTCCCGTCGCGGCGGGGTTACGAAAGGGCCAGTTGCCGCCGGTAGGACCTGCGCCGGTAGTGCCTCCGGTGCACTGATCGAAAACAGTAAGAAAAAAGATGGAAAAAGGCCCGGCTCTCCTCTGTAGAGCCGGGCCATTTGTTTTTGTGGCGTGGGCTTCAGCCTGCGGATTTTGATCGAGGAAAGGCTGAATGGCTGGTCAGGGCAAATGCGTAAGTTCGATTCGAGCCGTGCCGATCGGGATCTCGGCCTCAACGAGGACCGGCGTGTGGGCCGCGTCCCGGGTTACCCACAGCCAAAACCGCGTGTCCGTCAATTCCTTGCCGTGATCGAATAACACGAGGGAGAGGCGAAAGGCGGGGAAATTTCCGGCCGGAACACTGACGTTGCCCTGCGGCGTATCAATTCGCGCCACGACGTCATAGAGACGCCGGCCATCGAATACGGGAACTCGCAGCTCCGGTGTGCGCTGCCAATCCGCGGCGCGCAAATTATATAGAAAACTGATGGCGTCGCGCGTTCCCGGGGTAACGCGAAGCGCGGTGGCATCGCTCGGGGCCGGATCGCCTTCGGTCGTCATGCGATACAAATTCGTTTGCGCCTTCCCTTGTTCGTGGAGGTACATCTCGAATTGCAGGGTGAACAGGTTGGCAGCGGCGGTGTAGGAATCGAACTGATCGTCAATGGCATAAAGCGCGCGCGTGGTATCCATGGTGTGAGCGGTGGCGCGGAAATGCCAGGCCGGATGCCCGAAGAAATTGCGCTGCTCGACGACCGTGGTTTCGATCTTGGCGGCATTCACCGCGTATTTTGAAAACAGGACGCGGTATGCGAGAATTTCACCCGGCTGAAATGGAACCGGAACAGTTGGCGGCGCCGCGGAAGGCGCAGGAGATTTCGCGCGTTTCTTCGAGGGTTTGGACTGCTGCGCCAGTCCGATGGAAGCGAACGCCAGCGCCACCGCCAGCAGCGGCGCAACGGAAGCGAAGCGATGGAGCTTTGCGCGTGTCCTCAGCAATGGATTGGTTTAGAGCGGCGAAGCCGGGTCGCGCCCTCCCTTTCCAGCATGCAAACTTAGACGTCAAGAATCCGCCCAGGGGGCACGCTATATTCAGGGTACAGAAAAAAGTGTCCGGACACCAGATGTGTCGGGCCTGGTGTTTAGATGCACGCCGCGGCAACCGCGTGATTGGGAAACAGGTAAAATTCGCCGCGGCGATGTCCCGGATCGGTATTTTCGTAGGACAGCCACTCTTGGCTGTCCGCTTTTGCGCACCCAGGACTGTCCAGGACAGCCAAGAGCGGCTGCACTACTAAGCCACCTCAGGAGTGAATGAATGCGCTATCTAGTAACCGGCGGCGCGGGATTCATCGGCTCGAATACCGTGGATGAATTGGTCCGGCGCGGCCACGACGTCGCGGTGCTGGACGATTTGTCCACTGGCAAAGCCGCAAACCTTGAAACCGTAAATTCAAAAATTAAATTATTCCAAGACAGCATCACGAATTTGGAAGCCCTGGCCGAAGCATGCCGAGGCGTGGAGCGGGTGATTCATCTGGCGGCGCAGACGTCCGTCCCGCGTTCGGTAAAGGACCCGATCGAGACAAATCGGATCAACGTGGACGGCACGCTGCATGTCCTGGTGGCAGCTCGCAATGCGAAAGTAAAGCGCGTGGTTTTTGCCAGCTCCTGCTCCGTCTACGGAAAAACTTCTGTCCTGCCGATTCCGGAGAGTACTCCCCTGGCGCCGATTTCCCCCTACGGCCTTACCAAGCAAGTGGGCGAAGCCTATGGCAGGGTGTTCCAAGAACTGTACGGGCTGGAATTTGTCGCGCTCCGTTTTTTCAATGTGTTCGGACCGCGACAAGATCCCGGCTCCGCCTATTCCGGCGTGCTATCGCTTTTTAGCACGGCTCTGCTGGCGGGTACGCAACCCACAGTTTACGGCGATGGCGAGCAATCGCGCGACTTTGTCTACGTGCAAAACGTCGTAGAGGCAATTTTGCTTGCCGCCGAAGCAAAAGGCGCGCCCGGCCTGGCCTTCAACATCGGCACGGGAAGTCGCTACACATTGAATCAAACGCTCGCGCTGCTCGAAAAAATTACGGGCCGCCCCGCCCACGCAAAATATGCAGCGCCGCGCGAAGGAGACATCCGCGATTCGCAAGCCGATATCGACCTCGCGCGGGAGGTGCTGGGGTATCGTGCACGCTTCGGATTTGAGGAAGGGTTGAAGCGCACCTGGGATTGGTTTTCCGCCTCACAGAATTCTCCGAGCCACCCATAGTGGCGCGCGCAGTAACTTGCTTCGCTGTAGAAAGAGAGGTTTGGCAGCGCCGGTGACTTGCCGGCAATTCTTGGGCTGGAGTTGGAGCGAATTGACAATCTCAAGCGCGCGTTGCAAGGCCTGCTGAATCGCAAGCACACCTTTCGCAAGGCGCTGGACAAGTGTCTCGCCTTCGACATATTCCATCACCGGGAAATCGATTTCCGCTTGATAGCCTCGAACTAACGCGGCGCTCGGACGGGTGGGCCGGAAAGGTGAGGAGGCAACTCTGTTAGGTTGTCGACGAACAAGTCCGGCGGATACTCGGTAAGGCGGTGGCTGCCAAAACCGTAGGTCACGGCGCAAACCCAAGTGCCGGAATTGCGCGCAGTCTGCACATCGACTTCGGAATCGCCGACAATCATGGCCTGCGCGGGAGCAGCGCCGAAATCGCGCAGGATGGAATCAACGCCCATCGGGTCAGGCTTCTTGCGCTTGAAGCTATTGCCGCCATACACAAAGCGAAAATGGTCGGCCACGCCCAGCTCCTGGATGATGCTGCGGCTGACGCGCACGGGCTTATTGGTGTAAACGGCCATCGGCATGCCTTTTAGTGCGTCGAGCGCTTCGCGGACTCCGGGATACAATGCGGTGTTGTCCAGTTTGTGCGCGGAATAATACTTGATGAAAAATTCCAAGCCCAACGAGCAATCTTCTTCCGAGGCGTCGCTGCCGAGGGCCCGTGCGATCAGCGCGGGAGCGCCTTGCCCCACATAGCTGAAAATCTGCTCGTGCGGGAGCGGAGTTCGGCCCAGTTCCGCAAGGGTCGCGTTGACCGAAAGGGCCAGGTCGAGTTTGGAATCGATCAGCGTGCCGTCCAGATCGAAGATCAGCGCGCGGACTTCGGAGAAACTGGCGATGGGGTCCCCCTTGATACTCAAGCCGCCGGGTTTTTGCCATGCAGACGCCGCTGTTTATCTATTCACATTGCGAACCGGGCAGTGTGCGGGCCTGGCTTGGCCCTGCGAAGGCAGACGGCTAAAGCCCGTCCTACACAAATCTTGTGCGGCCCTCATTGAAATTTTAATTGTAATATAGTGGATTGCGTTTCATGTGGGCAAAGTATCCGAGTGGACTGAATCGGAAACGTGCGTAGCTGCGTGATTTTCAAACAGGGGAAGTGCGAATGGCAGAGATTTTTCCGTTTCGAGCATACCGGTACAACACAGCATTCGTGGATCCGGCCAAAGTGTTGACGCAGCCCTATGACAAGATCACGCCGGCCATGGCGGAGAAATATGCGGCTGCCAGCCCGTACAATTTGATACCGGTCGAGAAAGGGAAATCATGGCCTTCCGACACGCCGGCGGACAATGTTTACACGCGGGCCGCTGGAAAACTCGACGAGTGGATTCGGGGCGGAGTGATCGTGCAGGACGCAACGCCTTCGCTCTACGCGTATCTTCAGGAATACACGGTGCCTGGGACGAGCGAGCGGCGAGTGCGTAAGGGCTTTATTGCCGTCGCGCGGATCGAAGATTACTCTGCGGGTGTGGTCTTCCGGCACGAACAGACTCTGTCTGGACCCAAGGCGGACCGGCTGGAATTGTTGCGGCACACGGAAACGCACACGGGGCAGCTCTTCATGCTTTACAGCGACCCCGCGGTGCGCATTGATGCCCTGCTCGACGCGGCTACCCGATCCAACGCGGAGGTGGAAGTTCGCGACGAGTACGACGTGGTTCATAAATTGTGGCCCATGAACGACGCGCAAACCATCGAGACGATCCGGCGCGAAATGGCGGACAAGAAACTGGTGATCGCGGACGGACACCATCGCTACGAAACCGCTCTGGCTTACCGGGACGAACGCCGCGCCCGCGCGGGCCGCTTGGATCCGGACGCCCCGTGCGAAAAAGTGATGATGACGCTGTTCAATACGGCCGGCAAGGGACTGACGATCCTGCCAACGCACCGCGTGGTTGCCAACGTTCCGAGTTTTTCTTTCGCAGGATTCCGGGGCGCGCTGGCGAATGCGTTCGAAGTGATCTCGTATCCTTTTAACGGAAGCGCGGAACGTCCGCGAGCCTACGAACAGTTTCGGCGCGATTTGCTGCGCGGCCAGGAGCAACGGGCCATCGGCGCGTACGCCGGCGGCGGGGCGTTCCATATTTTTGCGCTGAAGAAGGAAGCGAATCTTGAGGTTCAGCTGCCGGGGGTTTCACCGGCGCAGCGGCAGTTGGACGTTGTCCTGCTACACCGGCTGATTCTCGAGCGCGGCCTGAATATCACGCAGGACGCGGTGAAGGCGGAGAAAAACATCACTTACGAGCGCGAAATGGACGCGGCCATCGCCGAAGTGGACTCCGGCCGCGCGCAAATTTGCTTTCTGTTGAACCCGGTCAGCGTGGAAACCGTGGCGGAAATGGCCATGCGCGGCGAAGTCTTGCCGCAAAAATCCACGGATTTTTTTCCCAAGCTGATGAGCGGCATCACAATGTACCGCCTGAATGATTGAAATCGCAGAGACGCCTGTGAAGGTGGACCAATTCGAGCCGGTGGGGGGCTTCCCTTTTGCCTTTGCCGGTCGAGGCCGGCCCGCGGGAATGCGCAATATTCCCACGCGATCCATCTTCACCGGCGCCTGCGCGGGAAGCAATGCGCCATGAAAATGTTCTCGAACATTTGTTGAATCATGTTGACCTTAGAGTTGTTGCTTCTTATTGTGATGGTGCTATTGCTCGCGCCGGGTGTGCAGTTTTTTGGGGGCACGTGGCTCTTGAAATACCCAATTCGCAAGTGGCGATTTGGGAGAAGACCTCACACATTCCTGCTTGGCCGCAACTTTTCGTGGTTCGCGTTCCCTCGCGGGCTCGAACAAACAGTTCCATAGGTGTGTTCACTATGAGAATCAGAAGACGTTAACAAGAGGGGAGAAATGAAGGGGGGAATCATCCGAGTCCGGCCCGCGCTGTTCCTTGTGGCCGTACTGATTTCGGGAGCCGCACGGGCGCAGACAAGCAATGGGACGCTCTTGGGATCGATCGTTGATCCTAGCGGCGCCGTGTTGCCCAAGGCGAGCGTATCCGCAGTGAGTTCGGAATACGGCCAGACCCATGATACGCGCACGGACTCCGTCGGAACTTACCGACTGGAAAGTTTGCAGCCCGGAGTTTATGCGGTGACCATTTCTGCGCCGGGATTTGAAACCCTTACTGTCATGGAAGTCCTCATCAACGGGTCTCTGGCAACAACCATCAACGGTAAGTTGAAACTCGCCGCGGCCCGGCAAAGCATCGAAGTGCAAGCCGCGGCAGGGCAAGTGATTGACGCGCAGTCCGGGCAGCTTGGGGAAAACATCAGCCATCAGGAAATTACCGCACTTCCATTTAATAGTTTGAATGCTGCCGAATTGGCGATGACTTTACCTGGAGTTCACGATACACCCCAGGGTCAGGGAGCGGTAAACACTGATTACTCCAACGGGATCGCATTTTCCGTGAATGGCACTCGCCCGCGAGCCAACAATTTCCTGATCGACGGCCAGGATGACAACGATTACGCCATTGCCGGACAGGCCTACCAGCCGATCAACGCGGGCGCGATTCAGGAAATCACGATTCTGACAAACGCGTACAGCGCCGAGTACGGCCGCGGCGGCGGGTCCGTCACCAACTATATTTACAAGAGCGGCACAAACAATTTTCACGGAGACTTGTGGGAAATCAACCGGAATTCCGCGCTGGCGGCCATCCCCGCTCAAGTTTCGATCGCGAATACCGTCACCAAGAATCCTTATGATAACCAGAATACGTTCGGGTTTGACGCGGGCGGCTCATTGAAAAAAGACAGGCTCTTCGTTTTCGGCGCCGTCCAATGGAACCGCGAACGCTCACAGGCCACCGGGCCGGTATTTAATTTGCCAACGGCGGCAGGCGTCGCGACGCTGAAGTCACTGGAGCCGAATGCCAATATTTCGCTCTTCTTAAATGCGATCGGACCGCTCGTTTCCACTGCGGTGTTCCCGAATACGACCAATATCGCGCTAGGAAACGGGCGTCCCAGCGTGGAGATCGGACTTTTCCAGTTGCAGAATGTCAACACCGTTGCCGGCTTCGTGGATTGGAACTACCGGATGGATTGGCACTTCACGGACCACGATACGCTGACTGGAAGCGCCATTCGGGACACCGGTACGGTGGCTCCAGAATCGGCAGCGGCTTTGCCGGCCTTTGAAACGCAATTCAGTGGACCCGCAGAGATTTTCCGCGGCCAATGGGTTCGTGCTATCTCTTCGAAGCTCGTCAACGAATTGCGGTTGTCGTATACGAACATTGATTTTTCATTTCCCCTGACGCCGGGGACGCTTGCCGGACCTCTAGCCAATATTCCTTCCATCAGTTTCGGCACGGACATCAATTTCCCCTCCATCGGAGTCGCCAGCAACTTTCCGCAGGGGCGGGAGCACAACACCTGGCAGGTCCAGGAAGCGCTCAGCTATGCGGTCGGGCGCCAAACGATCAAGGGCGGGGTGGACATCACGGTACTCAGCCTTAACGATACGCTCCCGCTGAATACGCGCGGTTCGATTGCGTATAATTCTGGCGGAGGGTTTAGCTCTCTTGGGAATTTTATTGACGACTTTACAGGCGCGGATCCGGGGACGATCTCAAAAGGTTTTGGCAATCCGGACTTGAATTCAAATGCGACGATGTTTGCGCCCTACCTCGAGGACACCTGGAGGGTCAGGAACAACCTGACGCTGAGCATGGGCCTGCGCTATGAATACTGGGGCGCTCTGGCGAATGGGCTGGCCTTCCCGGCATTTAATACGAGTGCGGGAGTGGGTTTGGCGAACGCTACGGATTCGTCGTTCGCCAGCGATCCGGCAAAGTTTGACAGTTTGTTTTCGTTCAGACAGATCCCGGACAAGAGAAATTTCGCGCCGCGTCTCGGCCTGGCCTACACGCCGCATTGGGACCGGTTTCTGTTCGGGGACGGCAGGACCGTCCTGCGTGCCGGATACGGAATTTTTTACGACGGACTGTTTACAAATATCACCGACGATACCGCGGAATCGCAACCGAACTCTTTTGGCGGTAATATTCCCTCGCCGTCAGGGCGTGGCCAGCCAAACGCATCCGCATTTCCGGGGATTGCGCCAAAACTCAACCCCAAGCTTTTCATCCAGTCGATGGCCAGCAACTTGCATAACCCCCTGACGCAGCAGTGGAACGCGGACGTGCAGCGGGAATTGCCACTGGGCCTCATTCTGACGCTTGCTTACGTGGGCACCCGGGGCGAGCACCTCTTTGCCAATCAGGACTTCAATCCGCAGGTCTTCAACATTTCTGCAAACCACAATTTCGGAATTATCGGCATTCTTACAAACGCCGCGGACTCCCGGTACGACTCGGCGCAGGCCGAAGTGGAGAGAAGGATTCACACTCTGGTTTTGCGGGCGGCCTATACCTATTCGAAGTTCTTCGACGACTCTTCGGAAATAAACTTGACGACCGGCAGGAGCACCTATTCGCAGATCCTGACCAACCAGCGTTCGGATTGGGGGCCTTCGGCATTCGACCAGCGCCACCGGTTTACGGCGGCCTACGTGTGGCAGGTCCCTTATATTCGCCGCAATGCACTGCTTCGCGCGTTGACCAATGAATGGGAGTGGTCGGGCATCGCCACCATCGAATCCGGGACGCCGAACACGGTGGGGGTCGGCTTCGACAATATTGGCAATGGACATCCGAATGCCCGGCCCGACCTGGGCAACGTATCGGCCCCGCTCAATTCTCTGGGCATCGACGGCGGGGACTTCGGCGAACCCGGCTTCGTTTCCGGGAAGTACTATGATTTTCATTGCTGGGTCAATCGGGTCTTCTTCAGCAGCAAGACTGCGTGCCCCGACGAACCCGCCAGCACGTTTCATTTCATCGTTCCGAATCAACGCCCCGGGAATGTGGGCCGCAATTCACTGTTCGGGCCGGGACAGATTTACTTCGACACCGCCATTCAACGCGATTTCCCCATCCATTTCTGGAAGCTCGAAAATCAAGTGCTCGAATTCCGGGCCGAACTGTTTAATGCGTTCAACCACCCAAACCTGTACACGCCGTCGTACTCGATGATGGACATCAATTTCGACAATACGGCCACCACGATCAACGGCGGACGGCAAGTAAAATTCTGGCTGAAATATTCGTTCTAGGGAGCTTATTTCACGCAGGATTTGGATTTTTGCCGCTCCTGCGGGCAATGAGTTCGGCGCGCCCGATCGATTGTGGCTCCGGCGTCTCGCCGGCTTTTTGCAGTGTGTGGAAATCGAAAAAATCGCCGGCGGGACGCCGGCGCCACGATATAGGCACCGAACGCCAGTCTGATTTGGAACAGGGCGTGAGGAAATCGATCGCCGCTGGTGCGGGGCCAGCGGCGATAGAGAATTTTTATGCGGAGATTACTTGGAAAAACTGGCGACGGCCGCCGCTTCCGTAGGAAATACTTCAAACACCGTGACCAGCTTGGTCACCTGCAGGATTTCCTGAAATTTCGCGCCGAGATGGCACAGCTTCAGGGACGCGCCTTGGCCCCGCGCGCTAGTGTGCGAGGCGACCAGAGCGCCCAGTCCCGAGCTATCGATGTAGGTGACGTTGTTCATATTGAGAACGATCTTTTTTTGGCCGGAGGCCAGCAGCGACTTCACCTTTTCGCGCAGCGCGTTGCTCTCTTCACCAAGCACAATGCGCCCCTCCATCGCCACCACCACTACTCCATCCACTACTCGATCCGTCATTTTCAGTGCCACGGTCTATCCTCCTGACTTAAGCTTTCTTGTGAACTTGAATTTTCGGCGCCTGGAAAAGTCGCCCTCAATAGTAGTCCGAGCAAGACAGGTAATACCCGCACTTCCTGCAAACGAGTTTGCAACGCATCGGCTCCAGCCGCTCCGAACATACGGGGCAGAAACTGATGGGCTGGTCCACAGAACGCTGCCGCTCGCAGGAATCCACGCGAACTGCGCCCTGATTCCCATCTACTTGCGTAGTTGGTTCCACGGCCCGAAGGTTATAGCACAACCTGGGTAACGTGGGAAGAAACAAACCGCTGGCCGCCCCTGATACGGGATGCTCTAAATAACCCTGCTATTGCGGGGCGGGACGGTGTAGTGTTGACAGCGCGGCAGGCTCTGGGGGCTATTCACATTTCGCCCCCGGAAAACAGCAACCCCGGCAATCGCAGGCGCATCTGACCTCGTAGGGGCGAAGGCATGATCTCGAAGCTTCACGTTTTCGCAGCTGGACTTGCAGTGGTTCTGGCCTGCTCCCTGGCCGGCGCGCAGGCGCGCTCCGAAGCATCCTCTGCCCAGCGGCCGACCGGGCATGCCATGCCCGCCTCAAGGGCGCCGGCAAATCCGACTCGCAATTCCCCGGCCCCACCTCAATCAAATGCGCAAGCCAATGTGATTCATATCTCGCCCAGGGGACGGGTCACTACGGGGTTTGTTCCAGATGCAAATTCGTTCAGCTTCGACGATACCTCTGGCGTACCTGGGTTGGGATTCGATTTCCCCCACCTGGCGGCGATCAGCGGGGCGCTTCGCAACAATCCATCCATGCACTTCCGGCATCATGACTTTCGGGGGCAGGGTTCTTTCGTGCCAATCTTTTTTGGCGGTTACCCCTACTACTACGATGAGATGGGCTACGATCAATCAGAGCAACAAGCCGTGCAGCCATCCCAGCCTCAGCCGCAGATCATCGTGATTCAACAGCCGGCGCCGGTTCAGCAGAATGCGGACGCCGGGAGCAACTCGGGAAACTCTCCCGCCACTATGCCCGGGCCGCAAGCGGAAGCGCCCATCCCCGATGTGGGTAATTTTATTCTTGTGCGGCGAGACGGGCGCGTATTGCTCGCGTCGGCATTCTCGGTCGTGGGGTCGCAGTTGCAATACGTCACACCAGAGGGAATTCGGCGAACTCTCGAGGTTTCCGAGCTAGATGCTGCCGCCACGCAACAGATGAATGAAGCCCGCGGGACTACAGTAGAGATTCACAACTGACCTGCCTGAATTGAATCACAAAATATTCTTTTAGCGATTTGTGTGGCGGCTTTTGGCAACGCGGGCTCCCGCCTTTGGGATTCGGCCTAGAATGGACCAAAATCCACAGCCTGAAGCGTGTGCCACTGAACCCTCGGCCTATTTCGAGGTTTGCATGGGATGCGGCATGATGTAGCTGGTTTCGTGCGGGAGGCCGGCGCGCTCGAATTGCACGGTGATATGCGTGATGTGGAAATCCTGATCGAGCTTGGCGCAAACCGCCTGCAGGATTTTTTCGCTTTCATCCATGTGCATGTCCGGAATGCGCGCGTGGCAGGACAGCGCGACCATATCCGTCCCAATCGTCCAGACATGAATGTCGTGGACTTCCTGCACTCCCTTGATGCTCAGAATGGAACGCGCCACGGACTCGAGTTGGATCCCTTTCGGCAGCCCCTCGAGCAGGATGTTGCCGGCCTCCTGCAGGAGGGTCTTGGTGGACCAGAGCACCATCGCGGCGATGGCCACGCCGATCAGCGGATCGATCCACTGCGTTCCCGTCATTCGAATGGCCATGGCTCCGGCCAGAATCCCGAGGTTCGAAATCGCGTCGCCGAAATTGTGAATCAACAGGCTGCGCAGGTTTAAATCGCGCCGGCTGCTCACGAGGGCGATTGTAATCCCGCCGTTGATGGCCAGAGCCAGGAGCGAAACGCCGATCATCCAGCTTTCGTGGACGGCGACGGGGTGAAGGAACCGTTCGAACGCCTCATAGAAGAGGCCTAAAGACACCAGGACCAGCAAAATTGCGTTGGTAAATGCGGCCAGAACTCCGGCGCGTTGATAGCCATAGGTGCGTTCGTGATCCGCGGGACGCGCGGCCCAGTGCAGGGCGATCCAGGAAATCAGCAGCGTGGGAATGTCGGAAAGATTGTGGAGTGCGTCGCTGACCAGGGAGATGGAATGTCCCAGGTAGCCGCCCAGCAGCTCGGCGACGACCAGGAAGAGCGTAGCGGCCACAGCTCCGGCAAGCACCCCGGTGGTCATTTGCCCGGAAGGGTGCGAATGGCCGGCTGAGTGATTGTGGCCATGCGCGTGGACGTGCATCCAGCCCATTGTACCGGGAGTCGCGCCCGGAGGGACAGTTGAACGTTGGCAGGACTGTATCTAGTGACGCGTATAATTCACGCACATCGGCGCGGGAAGATAATTGACTTACCCGGAAGCGCTCCCTAGTATTAAACGATCATCGATTCGAGCTCCTGTGCCATCCACCCACTCCATCGTAGCGGAACCAGCGGCTAAGCCGTCGCGCAAGGTGCCCCCTGAGCAGGCTGCCACGCTGCGCTTCTGGGGCGTGCGCGGATCGACTCCCACGGTCGATAAAGCCACGTGGCGTTACGGCGGCAACACGGCATGCGTGGAGCTGACCACTCCCGTGGGCGCGCGCGTCATTCTGGATTGCGGGACCGGACTGCGCATGCTGGGCCGCCATTTGGATGCGGCGCGCGAACCTGTGAAGCAAGAGCCGCACATTTTTGTTACGCACTATCACTGGGACCACATCCAGGGCATACCGTTTTTTTCTCCCTTGTACGCGGAACAAAATCGCTTCCATTTCTACAGCTTCCGGTCCGAGTACCTGGGTGCGGGCAGTCTGAAGCGCGTGTTCGAGGCGCAGATGGCGTATCCATACTTTCCAGTGGACCTCAACGCCATGTGCGCGAGGCGGGAATTTACAGAAGTGAGCGGCGGAGACCAGATCAGCCTGCCGGGCGCGCAGGTAACGGCGCGCTGGCTGCACCACCCGCAAGGATGCCTCGGCTTCCGCTTTGAAACTTCCGCTGGAACCGTGGTGTATGCCACGGACAATGAGCCGGGCAATCCCGCGTTGGACAAAAGTTTGCGGGAGCTTGCCGCGGGCGCGGATATCTTCATCAACGACGCGCAGTTTACTCCCGACCAGCTGGCCACCACGCGCAAGGGATGGGGCCACTCCTCCTGGCTGGAAGGCGTGAGAATCGCGGAGGATGTAGGAGTAAAAAACCTGGTGCTGTTTCACCATGATCCAGATTCCGCCGACAAAGCCGTGGATTACATTTTGCGCGACGCGCGCGGCAGGTTTGCGAATGTGTGGGCGGCGGCCGAGGGGATGGTGATGACGCTCGGCCAGGACGACGTCGACGTGGTCATCCCGGAGTCGCGCGAAGGACTGCGGCGCGACGCGCATTTCCGGGCGCGGGTCAGCGGCCAGACGGACGCGGGCCGCTCCTTCGAAGAAGAAACCGTGATCAGCGATTTGACTTTGCACGGCGCGCTCATTTACCTGGACCACAGCCCCAAGCTGCAATCCGAACTGCAAGTCCTGCTCGACAATCCCGGCATTGATGGCTCTTCCAACAGCCCGCTGCGCCTCCGCGGCTACGTCGTGCGCATTGAAGCGCAAGAGGATAAAGAACGCACCGCGGTCGGGATAGTCTTCACGGAATAAACGGCGAACCGTCCTGTGGGGATCGCTCCATTTTTTGTGCTTCTGACAATCGACCGCTGCGATTCTCACCATACTTCATGCTGGTATCGTATATGGTATAATTCCCCAGAATGGCTAAAGCGCGCAAGATCACGGTGGAAGTTCCGGCGGACCTTCTTGAGAGGGCCCAACGCGCCAGCGGCGCCGGCGTCACGCAGACCGTCCGTGCCGGACTGCAATTGATGGCAGCGTCGGAAGCTTATGCTCGACTGCTTCGATTCCGAGGCAAGGTTCGCTTCTCGCGTTCCGTGGAAGAGTTGAAGGACGATCGATGATTGCGGCGGACACCAGCACCTGGGTCGCGTATCTTGAAGGCGGCGCAGGAAACGATGCAGAACTGCTTCGACAGGCGCTCAGTGACAAACAGGCGGTTATGGCGCCTGTCGTCCTCTGTGAACTTTTGAGTGATCCCAAACTGCCTTCGCAAGTCGCCGAAGGGCTCGCTGGTCTGCCCTTGATCCAAACCACGGCCGGCTTCTGGCAGCGAGCCGGCCTGCTTCGGGCAAAAGTGCAGGCACGGGGGCGGAGAGCTCGTCTGGGTGATGCACTCATAGCTCAGTCCTGCGTCGACGAGGGCGTCCTATTCCTGACTCGTGATCGCGACTTCCGGGTATTTCAAACAGCGGCAGGAGTCGTTTTGTTGATCGACTATTGAAACGATCGACGCCCCGCGCGAACGCGCCAGCCCCGTCTAGCCCCGGTTCCTTTCGCGCGAATCGTCCAGCCGGTTGAACACTTGACATTCGAACACCCCAAGGTATTAGCTGCTACCGCCAATTAATTCTGGTACTCGCGATTTCAAATTTGAAATTTTAGGAAGATCTTTTGCGGGAGGGTGTGATGAAGATGGTGATGATATCGGCCGCAATGCTATCAGCGATGGCTTTGGTTTTGGTTGGCCGCGCTCTTGCGCAACAAACGCCCAAGGATGTAACCGCGGCTCCTCCGTTTACATCGGTTCCGACATTTTCTACAGCCAAT
>Ga0210384_10003003_pt1 | contig 19961 bp, 16 predicted proteins | sample IncBWH2MmetaG_FD_160574 | JGI IMG/M metagenome (GOLD analysis project Ga0210384, IMG submission 160574) | Forest soil microbial communities from Barre Woods Harvard Forest LTER site, Petersham, Massachusetts, United States - Inc-BW-H-2-M | ecosystem: Environmental > Terrestrial > Soil >...
CTTGGTCGTCGACGCACAGAGGTCAACAGAGAACAAGGAAGACCACTCTTAGAAGTGAAGGGACTCGTGCGTTCAAAAAGTATTTGACAGAGCCGACACTGTTAGAGATCTCCGGTAAGCGCGTTCACTAGGACTTACGCTTTATACGGTCACTTCTGTTAGGTTAGACCGCGGGAAAATGAATATTCAGCTTATAGCAAATGAAGAGAACCAGAATCGCGCCGAGTGTGGATAAAATGAGGCCGGCGGGATGATATCGTTCGTTTGTCGGCCGCGAAAACATGTGGCTAACGCCGCCGCCAATGATCGATCCGATGATGCCGAGCACGACCGTCCAGAAGATCGCTATGTGGACGTGCATCACCGATTTCGCGATGACGCCCGAGACTAGCCCAATAAGAACATACCAGATCAAGTGAAACATACCGTTCTCCATCCTTTGCCTTGAGAACATCGTAGAGCATCAGCCAGAGCTTCGCACAGGGCCAACGATCAGGCAACCTGTGAAAAAGTTTAACAAACAGGTGTATTGAGAGTATACTTACGAATACTGATATGGCCGCCAATGCTAATTGTTACTCCTTAAGAAAGCGGGGCGGGAGGCCACCGTGGAGATATGCACTCGATCGCGGCAAATCAGGGAGCACAAGCAGATCGAGATAGTTTCCAGACGACAGAAGGACTCCGCAAGTTTCAGCAAGCGCTTGGAACGATGGACGGCTCGGAGCGTAAAGTTCTTGTCGACATGGCAACTGTAAATGGCAGGCAGGAGCGCAAACAAATCTTGAGTTCGCCGACACGGTTCAGGAGATTGAATGTGTCGGTTTTAGCGCAGGCGTGGAAGCGCCCGATGCTAATAGGAGCTGGGATGTTTCTTCGGCTGAAAGGAATGCGAACATGGACGTCGACTCCTCCGTTTCATGGCAGATAGCAAATCCGGAAGCTATCCTGATTGATGATCAGGGTACTGTTTGGCACGCGGGCTGTGTTAGAGATGTGATTCGCACAGTTTCGGGAGAAACGATCGTCGCCACCGACACAGGAGGAGTTTGGTCGGTGTCCGAAAAGGGCATAGGTGTCTCGCTCGCGGATTGGGACAAGCCCAATATGTGGTGTTTGGCGCAAGGCCCAAACGGCGATCAGCACCTTTATGCTGGAGGCGACGCGCTCTATGAAACAGACGTAACGGCCGCACTTCCTTTCCTCACCTGGCGACAGATTCCTCTTATCGACAACAATGGCGGCGGGATCGGCAAGGTCTACCGCACCGTCGCACTGCGGAAGTCTCGTAATCTCGTCTTGGCCACCTCGAACGGTGTGTACTGGTCATCTATTCCGGCTGCTTCTCAGGCTCAAGGTTGCCTTGCAGCTCTGCTCGGACTATTCGGGCCGAAACCGACTCTCACGAATTACAATTTCCAGAAGGTACAAGGCATTCCGGAGGGCAGGTACCTTGGACTGGCCGAGGGACCCAACGATACAGTGGCGGTTGCCTACTGGGGGGATGATAACCTCCGGGCCGATATCCTACACGGAGGATGGAAGCAAGGCGCTCTCATATTGCAGGAATCCCACATTCAAGACGAACTAATCCGCCTCGCGATGTTTGGTACCACTCTTGCATCCTGTGCCGATCACCCCGATCGGATGTATGGGGTCAGTTCGGATGTGGACGGTCTGGTTAGCGTGGTGTTGCGATCCGACAACGGAGGTATCGACTGGACCCCTATCGATCCCGTCCTCGATGTGCCGCACAAAAGTTTCAAAGAGCTCGCGGGAAATCAAGGAAATGATGCAAACCGCCCGTGCAATTGCATCGCTGTTGCCCCACACGACGCCGAAAAGGTCGCCATCGGATGGAGAAACGCAGGTATATTCATTTCCACGAGCGGCGCCCAACAGCCTTGGCACCATGCAGACGACTCTTCACCCCACGTCCACTCCGATCTCCACACTGTTTATTTTGATCCTCGGGACGACCGCGAGAATACGGTCTACATCGGTGGCGACGGGGGCTTGGTTTTAACCCGCGACCTCGGCCACACTTACGAAAGCTACCTCAATCGCAGACTTCTTAACCTGCAATTTCAGAGTTGGCCGGCGCGGGAATTTTATGGCACCTTCTGCCCCAGTCCCCAGGTGCCAGGACTCATCGCCGGCGGCTTGCAGGACAACGGCAACGTTTCGTGTATGGTCGAACCCTCAACCACCCCTTGGCGATGCTTCGCACGCCAGGACGACGGACTGCTCACCCAGTTTGTGCAGACCGGTCATTCGCTTTATTACTTCAATGACGACGATCAAACTCAGGATCTCGCTTGGGACATGAACGGCCTTCCCAGCAATCATACCTATGTACCGACTTGGACTCCCAATGGTCCTGAAGTTGGGCCATCCTCTGCGATCGTCGAGCCCGTGCGCAGCCCCTCTTGGAAGAACCGGCTAGGCCAGCTTATGTACGCTGTGGCTGTGAAAAATACTGTGGTCTTTGGCTTCTTCTCCGACCCTGACGGAAGCAAGAATCATTGGGAGTCGTTGGCGGACTTCGGCGTGGATGTCGCGGACCTATCTGCGGTCGGGTCCGCAGATGGTTCCTCGGTTTTTGTAGGCACCTCTGATGGCAAAATCTTTGAGCTTAACCCTTCCACTCGAAACGCCACCCAATGGGGAGTAGGACTGATAAAAGCTCCTCCCCCTGGCGGGGCGATTTACAAAATCGTTGCCCTTACCGATGACATTGTGTTCGCCACCTTCAACGTAAACTCAAACGGCTACGTCCTGCGAAAACAACAGAACGGGTTTACTCAGATGGTGAACGGATTGCCCGACAGCGACAACTTCTTGGGTCTCGAAGTCATCCAAAATGATCAAGTGGCTCTATTCGCTGCCTCCGACAGCTCGGTCTATGTGACCCGCGACAATGGAGCCAGTTGGCAGACTGCATCAACGGGTCTGCCCGTGCGGCCCCACTGTTGTGACATCAGGTATGTTCTCCAACAGGACGCCAACGCTTTTCTCTATCTCAGCACGTTCGGCCGCTCCGTCTGGGTTGCACAGGTTCAGTTCGGAATCAGTGTCACTCCGCGGTGAATATCGTTGCCCAAAAGGGCCAGCATTGAAGATGCCTGCCCAGAAACGAACCCGCTGCGGACATCGCGCCATCTCCTACAACTCTTGTAGAAACCGGCACTGCCCAAAGTGTCAGGCTGGGACTCGCGACCGCTGGCTCGCAGCACGTCGCCAGGAACTGCTCCCCACGCCTTACGTGCATGTGGTCTTCACGCTTCCCCGTCATTTGGCTCCGTTGGTTTTGCAGAACAAGAAGGTCATCTACGATCTCCTGTTTCGCACGAGTGCGGAAACCCTTCTCGAAGTCGCTCGCGATCCCCAACATCTCGGTGCAGAAATCGGCTTCTTCAGCGTGCTGCACACCTGTGGTCAAAAAACTCGACATTCACCCACATGTCCATTGCGTCGTTCCCGCCGGCGGCCTGTCCCCCGATCACACCCATTGGGTTCCTGCATCCGAGCGGTTCTTCCTTCCCTGCAAGGTGTTACGTAAAGTGTTTCGCGGAAAGTTTGTCGACGCCCTCAAGCAGGCCTTCCGCGACGGCCAGCTCTGTTTCCACGGAGACCTCACCCTCCTCGCTTCGCCGAAAACTTTTGCCGCCTGGCTGCGACCCCTGTATCGAAAAGACTGGATCGTCTATTTGAAACCACCCTTCGGTGGCCCACAGTTTGTGCTCCAGTATCTGGGCCGCTACACCCATCGCGTGGCCATCTCCAACTATCGACTGGTCTCGTTTGCTGATGGGAAGGTCACGTTTCGTTGGCGCGATTCCGCTCACAATAATGAACAGGAGTTGATGACCCTATCTCTCGATGAGTTCTTGCGCCGCTTCCTGTTGCACCTGCTCCCCGAAGGTTTCGTGCGTATCCGCAACTTCGGCTTTCTGGCCAACCGCAAACGTACCACCAGCCTTGCCCTTCGCGCTTCCGATACAACACTAAGACTTGCCGGTACTTGTCCAAGAGCCGAGTCTCCGTGGTCGTCAAGCATCAGCTCTTGAGGCCGCAGGCACTTGCATTGGGACGATAAAGTTGCTGGCAAGAAGATAGGCCAACAGGTGTCCGAGAGGCGGCACGCAACGGAGTTGGGCGGCAGAAACCCATCCGGCCGTTTCACTCCATTCCCAACCGGAGGCGGAAGCAGTGTTGAGCCATTCGCGCAGATCCGCGGCGGTCATGGGATAAGCGTAGACGCGGACGTTCTGGGCGAAGAGGCGCGCGAGGGCCCCTAGACGGTTGCCTTCGAGACTCCCATAAGGGTCTTCAAACGCGCGAATGATCAGGGAAAGGCCGACGACGAAGCGCACAGGCGCTGTTGTATAGCGGTCGACGAGGGCGGTCATGTGATAGAGCTCGCGCTGGCCAAAAAGCAGCACGTCGCCGCCAGTGGCGAGAAGCGCGTCGATGCGGCGAAGCAAGTCAGGGATCTCCGGAGCCGGTTCGTTATGCGTGAACGAAGCAGCTGTCAGGCAAAAGAAGCCAGCGGGCGCCGAGTGCGCTTCGCCCAGTTCATCCCGAATTTGCTGAACACCGGAAGCCAACAGTCGCGCGTGAACTTGCGAGTGCGCGGAATCGACGTGACCAAAGTATCCGGGTGCGAGCACGACGGTTTTCTTGTAGAGAGCCTCGGTCGGGGGAACAGCCGGGCCCTTGGACGGGAAAAATACGACCTCGGCAAATCCTGCCGAGACCAAGTGGGCTAGCAGCGTACGCTGGTCCCAATTCTGGAATGACGGCCCGCGAAGATCTATGTAGTCGATTTCAATACGCTCTTTGACAACGTCTTGTGCCACACCTGCCAGAAAAGATTCCTTGGTTTGCAATTCGTAGAACGCAGCATGGATGAGATTGACGCCGAGAATACCGATGGCTTCCTGCTGGAGCACATTGGCAGGATCGAGCATATTGATGTGCAGCAGGACGTCATTGGGAAGGCCCCCGGGCTGCGACTGAAAGCGCAGCCCGATCCAGCCATGCGGGTCATTGGTTCCGGCGAAGTTGCGCGCGGAGACGGTATCCACAAAGGAAAAGAAGCGAGTGCGCGACCCGCGAGTCTTCTCTAATTGGGTGAGCAGCTGGGCCCACTCGTTGTCCAGCATCGCTTCCAGGCGTTGCTTGGATACGTAACGCGAACCGGAACCGTAGAGATCGTCGCTGACCTCCTTGTCGTAAGCGGAAATAGTTTTGGCCACCGTGCCGGAGGCGCCTCCTACGACGAGGAACCAGCGGGCCACTTCCTGTCCAGCGCCGATTTCGGCGAAGGAACCGAACGTGGAGGGATCGAGATTAACGGTGAGCGCTTTGTGGTGAGTGTCGAGTTTTTCAGTGGAAGGCATAGTCAAGCTCCGCTCAGTCGGCTCGCGCGCCGGGCTTCGCGGCCTGTCACGCACGCTTCGCACTTCTTAGAAGGACGATTCTACCCGAGATTTTTCTTTTTGATTTCGAAAATAAGATGCTACAACCGTTTTGTCTTCCTGCCCGTTGATTGGACAATGTACCTTCTGGGTCGCTGCAAGGGTCAGCCTCCCGCGAGATCCAGAGCGGGGTCAGAAGTCCTCCTATGTCCGTTGACCTCGCACGTCGCCTACGCTGCGAGTCGGATCAGTTCCAACCTAAAAGGCAGCACTAAAAAATTCGGATGGCTGCAGGCCGACACAACCAAGGATAAACGCTTGAATTCAGCGGCCACAGCAATCCCCGGCGGCGATCACTAACTCTTATACGGATTAACTTTGCCACCGAGCAATCTGTCCCAGTGGTCGGTGAGGACCAAAGCGGGATTTTTGGATTCGCTAATGACTATTCAACGCCGTCCAGGCGGCCAGAGAGTCCATGTAGTCTCTCCAATGAATGATCTTTCTGTTCTCAATCGTGATGACCGAGATGAGCCTGTTGTCATAGGGTGTTCCACTCGAAAGAATCGTGCCGTGCACTTCGTACTCGAGAATCACGACGCGACTATCCCGGGAGCGGTGCACAACAAGTGCGTCGCCGGAGTGAAGCTTGATCGTCTTGCCGTATCCGGTAAAGATTGCCATCAGATTGGCGCGTCCTCGTATCGTCGGAGGCCAGCCGGGAAAGTGATAGCGAGACTCGAACAACGCGTCTTCGGCAAACGTGTCGAAATAGTGTTTGCCGTCAACAAGTCCCCGCAAGCCTTTCAGGACAACTCCGAAAAAGGGATTGAGGGCTTCAAACACTTCGTACTGGGCCTTTGTCATAAACAACTCCTCTGCGTCTGATGGGGGCATCGAAGCGCGGCTGTCTGCACATCTACTTTCAGCGAGATAGCAAGCGTCCTCGCTTCTGCTCTTCCGCGGGATGCACGTGCCGCATTGTCATCTGAATGCTCGTGTGTTCCAGAATCACCAAATAACGCAGGAGCAAATAGTCTCTGAGCATTCCGCGAGCCGATTGACGGAGAAAGTTTGTTGTTGATTATGGAGGAGGCAGTTTTAGCTCGGCGTAGTCACGGGAGAGATGTGCACACAAACCCTCAACGACCAGTTCGTGATCCGAGCGCTGCGGTACGCCAGAGACAGTCAACGAGCCAATGACACCCGCGCTCAACACATAGATCGGAAACGCGCCGCCGTGCGCGGCGTAGTCCGCGTCGGACAACGCATACTTTTGCAGGAGAGTACTGCCGGATTGTTTTAACTCGGTACCGATGGCATAGGAACTGCGATGAAAGCGCGCGACCAAGTTGCATTTGCGGCGCACCCATTCGAAATTGTCCGGTGTTGTGCCTGGCAGCGCACAATAAAACAACGGCTGACCGAAACGACGAATGTCGATTACAACTCCGAATTTTTTCGCTAGTGCTAGGTCGCGCACGCAAGTGCCCAGTTTCCAGGCCGCATCCTCATCGAATCGGGAAAATTGTAGTTCGCGTTCCTGCACGGCAATCGCCGCCAAATCTTCGACGAATCCCACCAATTCCTCTTCTCTGCCGGAAAGTAGAGCATGAATTCTGCTATCGATCAGAGATATAGGCAAGCAGGAATGACAGTCGATTTATCTGCCGCAAAATGCCATCTCGGTCGCTCGGGCGGGCTCGACTGGCGGAGTTGGCGCGGATGGCGGGTGTGACTGCGGGTTTATTGCGGCGTCAGCTTGATGTAGTCAAACGCCTGGCTGAAGCCGGAACTGGCGTGGTTCTTCCCTGCAAAGGAGCTGGCGGCTGGTCTGGCCGCTATTTCAGGTAGGTGCGCACGATGCCGATCAGGTCGTCGGTGGCTTCCTCGGAGGACTTGGAGTTTTTCGGCATATGGTTGCGGATGTGGTCTTCCATGAGCTCGCCCATCAGGCTATTGATGGCGCCTCGGGCGGCCGCCAGTCGTTGCAGGACGTCGGCGCACTGCTCATCGTCATTGAGCGCGCGCAGGATGGATTCCAGCTGCCCGATGATTTTTTTGGTGCGATTGACGAGGTCCAGTTTTTCCCGTGTAGTATGTGACATTTTTCGTTGACTACCCAGTAGGGGTATGGTATCAAACCCTGGGCCGGTATGGTATGGCCCGAGGGAATCTTCGCAGTATATATGCAATCGAGTCGGAGAACCACAATCTGCGGGGCCAGCGCGGGACTGTAACACTTCTGTAATGTCCACACCGAATACTGGTGCGCTTCCGTTGCCTCGCTGTATTGCGTGCCGTGCGAGACAGCCCGGTTTGTGACTCCAGGGAATTCGCAGATTGCGAGGTATCCCTTTCGGCGCGGCGAGGCGCCATTTCTGCTTGCCAGCATCTTGCTTCCGTTTGCCTACCAGCGAGCGATTGAGGCCAGGAGGATTTATGCAGCGGTTCATTCAACGTGTGTGCGGCGGATTCCTTCTGACCGCGATTCTGGCCGGAAATGCCGGCGCACAAAAAGCGATGACCTGGCAGGAAGTTCGCGCCAAGTTTGAAGCTGCCAATCCCACCCTGCAGGCGGGGCAAGTGGGCGTGGAAGAATCTCGGGCTCAGGAAATCACAGCGTACCTGCGGCCGAATCCAAATTTGAGCCTGCTTGCGGATCAGATCAATCCGTTCGATGGCGGCCCGCCGCACAGCACCTTCGGATTTCTGTTGTCGGCGGCGACGGTCACTTACCTGCACGAACGCCAGCACAAGCGGGAGCTGCGCCTGGAAAGCTCGCAAAAAGCCACCGGTATTGCGGCGTCCGGACAAGCGGATCTGGAGCGAACCCTCATTTTCGGGCTGCGCATGGCTTTCGTTCAGGCACTGCAGGAAAAAGCCGCTCTCGATCTTGCAAAAGAAAATCTGAGTTACTACGACCACGTGCTGGGAGTGAATCGCGAACGCTACAAGGCGGGCGCCATCGCGCAAGTGGATCTGGACCGGCTGGAAATCCAGCGCGTTCAATATGAATCGGATCTGCAGACCGCCGAAGTGAATCTACGCACCGCAAAAATTCAGCTTCTGACGCTCTTGAACGACCGCATGCCGGTGGATCAGTTTGACGTAACCGGCCCCTTCGATTTTTCAGACAAGCTAGTTCCTCTTGACGAAGTTCGCCAGACCGCTGTGGAAACGCGCCCCGACTTGAAGGCCGCATTGCAAGCGGTGGACAAAGCGAAGACCGATCACCAGCTAGCTGTCGCCAACGGGTCCACCGACCCTACATTCGGATTCGATGTGGGGCGCAATCCACCGATTGACCAGTACATCGGATTCAGCATGAGCATTCCGCTGCGCGTCTTTGACCGGAATCAGGGCGAGAAAAAGCGCACCGAGCTGGACATCAGCCGCAACGAAAGGCTGGCGGACGCGGCGCGCGCGCAAGTTTTCAGCGACGTCGATTCCGCCTACGCGATGGTCAACAGCGACGTCGTGCTTCTGCAACCATACCGCGACCGTTATCTGAAACAAGCCGCGAGTATCCGCGACACTATTTCCTTTTCCTACCAGCACGGAGCGGCTTCCTTGCTTGATTTCCTGAATGCCCAGGCGGAATACCGCACCGTTCAAGCCAGCTATCTGAACCTGATTGCTTCTTATTTGAGTGCGGCAGGCCAACTGAATCTTGCCGTGGGACGTGAGGTCATGCCATGAGAAGTATGTGTGTCCCAATGACGGCGCTTTCATTCGCACTCAGCATTCTATTTGCGGGCTGCGGCGACCAGCATGGCGACCCCAACGCTGGGGCGCCGCCACTAGTGAAGGTCGAGAGCGCAGCAGACCCGAACGTCTTCCAGGTGGACCACCCGGAAAAGTTTCCGTTGACCACTGCAGTGGAGCACATCGGCACCTCGCAACTGACGACCACGGCAACCGTCAACCCGGACGTGTCGCGAACCGTGCCAGTCATCTCACTCGCCACAGGAAGAGTGGTTGAGATCAAGGCGCGCCTCGGCGACACGGTTAAGAAGGGCCAAGTGCTGCTGAGAGTACAAAGCGCCGACATTTCCGGTGCTTTTTCCGACTACCAGAAGGCCATCGCGGATGAGCAGCTCACTCGGACGCAACTAGAGCGAGCGCAACTTCTATATGACAAAGGCGCCATCTCTTTAAATGACCTGCAGGTCGCGCAGGACACCGACGCCAAAGCCAAAGTAGACGTGAGAAACACCGCCGAGAAACTACGCGTACTTGGGAACACCAACCTCGATCAACCTTCACCCATTGTAGACATCCATGCTCCGGTCTCCGGAGTCATCACCGACCAGCAAGTTACGACCGCGGCAGGCGTACAAGGCTTGAGCGCACCGAATCCGTTTACCATCTCCGATCTGACCGACGTCTGGATTATCAGCGACGTATACGAAAACGACCTTCCCGCCGTGCATTTGGGAGAGCAGGCCGAGGTCCGGCTGAACGCATATCCGGACAAAGTATTTACTGGAAGGATCAGCAATGTGGGGCCTGTGCTCGACCCTAATATTCGGACCGCCAAGGTGCGCATCGAGGTGCGCAATCCTGGCATCCTGCGCCCCGGCATGTTTGCGAAAGCTACCTTCCATGGCCAGAAGAAAGAAAAGTTTGCCGCTGTTCCCGCGAACGCTATTTTGCATTTGCACGATCGCGACTGGGTGTACGCGCCCGCCGGAGGAAACAAGTTTCGTCGTGTGGAAGTGAAAGCAGGCCAAATGCTTCCTGGCGACATGCAGGTACTGCTATCCGGGATTACGCCGGGTCAGCAGGTGGTCGCCAACGCGCTGGAGTTTCAGAACACGGCGGAACAGTAATGATCAATTCCCTAGTCGACTTTGCGCTCAACAACCGGTTCATGGTGCTCAGCGTGGCCGTGGTTCTTTTCGTATGGGGCATCGTTTCCTTTAAAAGACTTCCGGTCGAAGCCTATCCAGACGTTGCCAACACCTGGGTGCAAATCATCACGCAATGGCCCGGCCGCGCCGCGGAAGAAGTCGAGCAGCAAATCACCATCCCGATCGAGATCCAGATGAACGGCATTCCGCATCTTCAGCATGTGCGGTCCGCGTCGCTGGCCGGTCTGTCGGTTGTGAATCTCATTTTCGACGACAATTCGGATAACGATTGGGATCGCCAAAAAGTGCTAGAGCGGCTTTCCGTGGTTACCCTACCTCCTAGCGTAACCGCGCAGATTGGACCTGATTTCAGTCCGATCGGCTCGGTCTATTGGTACACGCTGAAAAGCACCAATCCTCAGTACGACTTGATGGAGCTCAAATCGCTTCAGGATTGGGTCATCACTAAGTACATCAAGTCGGCTCCGGATGTGGTGGATGACTCTTCGTTCGGTGGCCTGACGCGTGAATATCAAGTTCGTGTGGACCCGGATAAGTTGGTCGCCTACGGGCTAAGCCTCGCGCAGATCGAACAGCAAATAACCAACAGCAACGCGAACGCAGGCGGCAGCTTCATCGAAGAAGGCTCGCAGCAAATCAACGTGCGCGCGGTAGGACTGGTGAGGAATGTCCGCGACATTGAAGAGACTGTGCTCAAGACGCAAAAGGGCACGCCGATACGCATCAAGGACGTTGCTGTTGTCACGCAAGGGCCGAAGATTCGCTTGGGGCAAATTGGCAAGGCCGTTCACCGCTCCGACGGTGTTGTGTTGGACGATAACGACGTGGTGGAGGGCATTGTGTTCATGCGTAAAAGCGCGGACACCGCGTCGACCATGGACGGCATACACGCGGTGGTGCAGAAGCTCAACGACCACATCCTGCCACCCGGCGTGAAGATCATCCCCTACCTGGATCGCGACGACCTGGTGCACTACACCACGCACACGGTGCTGCACAATCTGGGCGAGGGCATGATTCTCGTGGTGATCATTCTCTTCATCTTTCTGGGCAATGTGCGCGGCGCGCTGATCGTTTCCTTTACGATTCCCTTCGCACTCCTATTTGCTTCCATTTGCCTGGACCTCCGGCACATTTCCGCGAACTTGCTTTCCCTGGGCGCGCTGGATTTTGGGATGGTGGTCGATGGCGCCGTAGTGATGATCGAAAACATCGTGCGCCATTTGAATCGTCAGGAGACGGGGCAGCACACGGTCCTGGAGCGAATCCGCGACGCAGCGCATGAGGTGCAGCGGCCGGTCTTTTATGCCATTGCCATCATCGTCACGGCGTATGTACCGATCTTCACCTTGCAACAGGTCGAGGGAAAACTGTTTAAGCCGATGGCATGGACGGTGGCGTTCGCTCTATTTGGCGCGTTGATCTTCTCCATGCTGATTGCGCCCGCGTTGGCCAGCCTTTTCTTCCGCTCTGGAGCAAAAGAGTGGAAGAACCCGTTGATGCTCTTTTTGATTCGGCATTACAGGACATTCCTAACCTGGATCGTACGCCACAGCGGTTTGGCCGTCGCTGTGGCTGTTGTATTGTTTGCATTTGCGATATTCCTGGGATTCGGAGGAGTGATCGGTTCGGAATTCCTGCCGCATCTAGATGAAGGAGCAATCTGGGTGCGCGGCACCCTGGCCTCCAGCACCGGACCCACCGAGAGTGCGCGCGTCGCGGAGCGAGCTCGTCAGACGCTGGCCTCCTTCCCGGAAGTCCCGCAAGTGGTTAACCAGATCGGCCGTCCTGACGATGGAACCGACACGACCGGGTTTTTCGACACGGAATTTTTCGTGGATCTTCTGCCGAAGGAAAAATGGCGACCGGTCTTCCATCAAAATAAGGATCTGTTGATTGAGGCAATGGCTCGCGAGTTGGACAAAATACCAGGGGTGTTTTGGGGCTTCTCGCAGCCGATCTCAGACAATTTGGAAGAGGCGGTGAGTGGCGTCAAAGGCGCCTTGGCTGTAAAGGTCTACGGAGACGATCTCAAAACACTCGAAGAAAAGGGAGACCAGATTGTCGCCGTGATGCGAAATGTTCGAGGCGTCGAAGATCTTGGGGTGTTCCGCGTGCTCGGGCAGCCGAATCTGAATTTCGAAGTGGACCGCGATCAGGCTGCGCGATTCGGGATCAATGTGTCGGACGTTCAGGACGCAATTCAAACCGCTGTGGGGGGCAGTGCGTTCACACAGGTTCTGGTTGGAGAACAGCGCTACGACCTGGTGCTGCGTTATCTGCCGGAGTACCGGAATACGAAAGAAGCCATTGAAAGGGTTCGGCTGCTATCGCCGACGGGTGAGCGCGTCTCGCTGGCCCAACTTACCACCAGCAGCGTCACCGACGGAGGTTCGGAAATTTATCGTGAGGCCAACTCGCGCTACGTAGCCATCAAGTTCAGCGTGCGCGGAAGAGATTTGGGCGGCACGGTGGAAGAAGCGATGAAAAAGGTGAATGCCAGCGTTAAACTGCCGCCCGGCTACACCATTGATTGGGCGGGCGAATACGAGAGCCAAAAACGCTCCCAGCGACGGCTTATGATCGTGCTTCCGGTTACCATCGTGGCAATTTTTGTGATTCTGTATGGAATGTTCACGTCCGTAAAATGGGCGCTGCTGGTTTTGACGAACGTAGCCATGGCTCCGCTGGGAGGCTTGCTGGCCTTGCTTGTGACGCATACGAATCTCAGCGTCTCTTCGGGCGTGGGCTTTCTTGCGCTCTTTGGTGTGTCCGTGCAAACCGGTGTCATCATGGTGGAATACATCAATCAACTTCGCGCGCGTGGCTACACGATTGAAGAGTCCGCAGTGGAAGGAGCAGTTCTGCGTCTTCGCCCGATTATGATGACCATGCTGGTCGCCACCCTGGGCTTGCTCCCCGCCGCGCTTTCGCACGGAATCGGATCCGATTCACAGCGCCCTTTTGCCATCGTCATCGTCGGGGGACTTATGTCCAACCTTTTGATTGGCATCTTTCTGCTGCCCACACTGTATACCTGGTTTGCGCGCGGAACGGATGCACTTCCCGCGGCGGATACCGAGGGGGCCGTGTAGTGTAGCCTTCCACCGAAACGGTTATCATGGCTACGATTTTCGCGACCGAACAAAGGATGGGATTGTGACCATGAAATGTTCTGAAGTCTGCGAACGGATTAAGGAGATAGGCATCGTCCCCGCGATTCGCGTTTCTTCCGCACAAGACGCGCACTTTGCCGCCGATTCGGTTGCACGCGGCGGCATATCCATCGTGGAAATCACCATGACCGTTCCCGAAGCGGTTGAGTTAATTTCGCATCTCGTACGTCACCACCAAAAAATGATCGTTGGCGCCGGCACTGTGCTCGATACCGAGACGGCGCGCCGCTGCATGGACGCTGGCGCTAGCTTTTTGACCGCGCCCGGACTGGATCCTGCGGTCGTGGAATTTGCCACCAAGCAAGGAATCGCGGTTCTGCCCGGGGCATTGACACCCACCGAGGTGATGACCGCGTGGAGAGCAGGCGCGGACTTTGTGAAAGTGTTTCCTTGCGCCCAGGTTGGCGGGGACAAGTACATCAAGGCGTTGAAGACCGCCTTGCCGCAGATTCGCTTGATCGCCGCTGGCGGTGTCAATCAACAAACCGCGGCCGGCTTTATCCTTGCCGGTGCCGACGCCATTGGCATCGGTACCGAATTGATCCCCATGGGCGCCATTGAGAGGCGTGAAGCAGACCGAATTCGCGAACTCGCGCACCGATTCCTGGGTTTCGTGAACGACGCGCGCGGCCGTTTGGCCCCATCACAGAAAAAAGATGCAGACGCAACGGACAAGACCGATTTCCTGAAACTGGACAAGCGTACCCAACCTGCCAAATCGTAAAGCTAAAGAGAACGTTGCGTCGTACCAAGCGAATCAGTGTGGAACCCAGGTCGGATTGCGGGTGAACAGGCCGTTGACGATGCCCATTTGGTAGACGATAAACAGGCCGAAGACCAGGCTTACGATTCCTGAAGCGAGTCCGAGCCCACGATTGAGGCGAGCGAAGCGTTTCTCCGAGAACTTGAACGGGACCGCGATCGCTGCGGTGATCAGCATCATCCCCGCAACGGTGCCAATTCCGAAAACCAGAAGATACAAAACAGCCCAGGACGGAACGCGGATTGTGGTGAGCACCAACAACGCGACTGCGGCCGACCCGGCGAGACCGTGAACAATGCCGATCGCCAGCGGCCGCAAGGTTTGATAGAGGCCAAGTTTTCCAAACGTGCGGTCCATCCAACCGACGGGCGTCGCATCTTCACTGTGGCCATGTTTCTCCGGGCCGTGGCCGTGCGGATGGGTGTGAACGAAATCTCCGTGTTCGTGTGGATGCGAGTGCTGCGATGACTGTCCGGGTGTGAGGGTTTCGGTTATCCAGCGCATCATCCCGGACAAATTCAAAATTCCCAGGAGGATCAACATCAGGCCCACGGAAAATTCCATGGTCAGGCCGAGTCTGGGCGGTATCACGACACCGAAAAGAATAATCGCCGAGCCAACCAGCAAAATAGTCAGGGTGTGTCCCAAGCCCCAAAGGACGCCGATCAACGCGGCGTGGCGGATGCTGCGCTGGCGGCTGACGATCGTGGTCACGGCGATTACGTGATCCGGGTCAGTTGCATGGCGAATCCCCAGAAAAAATCCAAGTGCGATGATGGAAACAAAAGTAATCATCTACTTTCAGACGCTACCGCATCTGCAGCACGGAGCGTTAGCCTTAAACGAGCTCCAGATCTTCGGCCGCCAGCGTTTCGTACAAATACCATTTCCAGCATCCCCAGGCAATCAGGCCAACCACCATGGAGTGCGGTGGCTTGCCAAGGCTTTGCGCCTGCAGCGCCAGAGCAATCTGATGTCTGCTGCGCAAGGCTAAACGCTCCGTCCAATCCTCGTTTTTGCACACTCGTTCCGTTGCGTAACGGTGTCGAACTGGGATAGCTTGTCTAAGAATTTCGGGTGTTATCCTGCAAGGGCGTCGGAGGCCGCACAAATGCTCAAGTTTCTAGCTCTGTTATTTGTTCTGGCGCTGGCGTTGCAGGCGGGACTGCGTGGCGCTGGGTCTTTTTCCGGCGGCGCGCTGCTGGTCATGAACAAGAACGAACAGACCGTTGGCGTGCTTGATCCCGAGGGAACGCGTCCGATGGAGAGAATCCCGGTAGCCGGCGTGACCGGTCACGAACTTGCCGCCACACCCGACGGGCTTCGCGCCTTCGTTCCCATCTACGGCAATTCCGGCGTTGGACTCCCCGGCACCGATGGAAACACGCTAGTAGTGATTGATCTGGCTACCCGTAAAACCTTGCAAACCATCGATTTTGGCCACGGCGTTCGGCCGCATTGCGCGTTGTTTGGCCCGAAGGACGGATTACTGTACGTCACAACTGAACTCGACAAAAGCGTGAGCATCATTGACCCGAAGACTTTGACGGTTGTTGGAAGCGTCCCGACCGGCCAGGAGGAATCGCACATGGTAGCACTTAGCCATGATGGGCGTTTCGGCTATACCTCCAACGTTGGCCCGGGCACGATATCGGTGCTCGATCTCGCGGCGCGAAAGACCAAAACGATTATTCCGGTGGCGCAACATATCCAGCGTATTTCTATTGCGCCCGACGATCACTGGGTATTCACTTCCGACACGGAGAAACCTCGGTTAGCCGTGATCGACGTCACAAAAGAGGCGGTGGATCGCTGGATTACGCTGCCCAGCGTGGGTTACGGCACGGGAGTAACCGCGGACGGAAAATGGCTACTAGTTGCGATGCCGCAAGCCGACGGTGTCGCCGTCGTAGATCTCGCAAGGTTTCAGGTCGTGAAGACGATTGCTGTGGGAAAATCTCCGCAGGAAGTGCTGATTCGGCCGGACGGCAAGGTGGCCTACGTTTCCTGCAGCGCCAACCATCAGATCTCCGCAATCCAACTCAGCGATTGGAGCGTAAAATCCATCGAAGCCGGCAAAGGCGTGGACGGCCTCGCGTGGGCCAAATGACTACGACGGCGGCTGGTTCATGGGGAATTGTCATTGTTTAGTAACCTGCCAATCGCTTTGCGTTCATAAATGCGGCTATTTTCTGGCCTAGCCGACGAGTCGTCACCAAGTTTCGCTCGAACAAAGAATTCCGCTACTTTCTTGCTTATCGAAGTTCTTGACAACGCTTCCCTGCCCGTATATGAACTGTGAGTTTATTAGCCATTAACGGCAACGACGCGTCGGGGCTCCCCGCTATTCCTCTGAAATTTCCGACAGGTGCGCCGTTTTGTGGTGTGTTTCAGGTTGGTTTGCAGCTGTGCTTTTTGTTGCTCGAATGTCGTAGAACTTTGAATTGACAGCGTTTCGGGGGAAAACATGGCCAGCCAAGCAGTGATTACAGCAGAGGGTCAAACCGGGTACGGCATATGGCGCGTAATTACGGCGTCGTCCGTCGGCACGATGATCGAGTGGTATGACTTCTATATTTTCGGCAGCCTGGCGGCAGTTCTCTCTCCGAAATTCTATCCACCTGGCAATGAGACGTTCGCTTATATTGCCTATCTGGCAACCTTCGCGGTGGGCTTCCTGGTGCGGCCGTTCGGGGCGCTGTTTTTCGGGCGTATCGGCGACTTGGTCGGCCGGAAATACGCCTTCCTGGTTACGCTCAGCATCATGGGTGGCGCCACGGCCCTGATTGGTTTGCTCCCGACGTACAAAACCGCCGGCTGGTTTGCTCCGATAACGCTACTGGCGATTCGTGTGCTGCAAGGTCTCGCTCTCGGTGGTGAATATGGCGGCGCAGCGGTTTACGTGGCCGAACATGCGCCGGACAACAAACGGGGCTTCTACACCAGCTTTATCCAGATAACTGCGACTCTGGGGCTGTTCGTCTCCCTTCTGGTTGTACTCGGTGTACAATCCGCGATGACCAAGGAAGGCTTCACCGACTGGGGTTGGCGGATTCCCTTTCTGCTCTCCATCATACTGGTCACCATCTCGCTTTACATTCGCCTCAAGATGAAAGAGTCGCCCATCTTTACGCAAATAAAGAGCGCCGGCATGACCTCGGCAAAGCCTCTAACAGAGGCTTTCACCCAGTGGCCGAACCTGAAGCGCGTCTTGATTTCTCTGCTCGGCGCCACCGCGGGCCAAGGTGTGATTTGGTACACCGGCCAGTTCTATGCGTTGTTTTACTTGCAGACGGTCTTGAAGGTGAACGCAAAAACTTCCTCAATCATTGTGGCCATCGCCTTACTTCTCGGCATGCCTTTGTTCACCGTATTCGGGGCGCTCTCCGACAAAATTGGGCGCAAATGGCTGATGATGGCCGCCTGCTTGCTCGCTATCTTTACGTACGTTCCAATCTACAAAGCGATGGAGTCTGCGGCGGGCAACAACATCAACGGGCTGAAGTCCACCCAGAACAAAGTAACCGGAGCGATCAGCCTCACCGCGCTCACCATGGATCCAACGACCGGCCAACAGGTTCCTGCTAAAGAGGCGTCCGCTCCCAACGTTCCCAAGCTCGTGTTCCTGGTGCTCATCCAGGTCATCTACGTTTGTATGATTTACGGCCCAATCGCGGCGTACCTCGTGGAAGCTTTCCCGGCAAAGATTCGTTATACATCGCTCTCGTTGCCGTATCACATCGGCAACGGTGTATTCGGAGGATTGTTGCCGCTCATTGGATTGTCGCTGTGCGCGCGCACGGGCAATATTTATGCGGGACTCTACTATCCCATTATTATTGCTGCTATCACCCTTGTGGTCGGCAGTCTCTTCTTGAAAGAGACTCATGGAACGAAAATTTGGGATGAATATGTGGAAGCCAAGCGGCCGTAAAAGTCGATTTTGGATAGTGGGTCAGTTTCCGATATCCGACTTATCGGAAGTTAGCGGAGGATGTCCGAATTTTAGTTGATTGCAGCGACTCTCGATGTTCGGCACTGTAAGCCTATCTCGAACCAAGTTCAAGCGACTTCTACTGTGCGGACCTCCTTCTTCGGAAGACGCGACGGATTCAGGCGCTCCTTCAGCAACAGGATTTCTTGGTATCCCTTGATGCGTCGAAACTTCTTCTCAGCTTCCAACAGTCCTGTGGCGGTCCGGCCCAGCGGCTGATCTCCTTCGCGCCAACGCTTTACGTTTCGCGCCACCCGCTGCACCGTCGACAAGCACGATTCGATCGGGTTAGTGGTAGCCAGTTTCCGTCGCAACACCGCTCCTACACCCAAACGATGCACCGTTAGCGTTTCTTCTAGTCCTTCCTCCAGGCTCCGAGCCGCGCTCGGGTTGATCCTTTCCAGTTGCCGGAAGATTTTCTGCAACGCTTCTTTGGCCTCCACGTAGTGGTTCATCGCGTAGGCATTGCGCATCCGCCGATCGTAGTCTTTCTGGCAGTTCTCCGGCAGGTACTCCTTCACATTCCGCCGCTTGTGGATCTGGCAACGCTGCACTTCCACTTGTTCACCAAAAACTCGTTCTACACCGGCCCGCAGCGCTTTCGATCCATCCATCACCACCAGATACCGTCGCTTCAGATCCAGTCCGCGGTCCACCAGATCTTCCAACAGCCCTTTGACCACCGTGCTGTTCTCCGTGGCTCCTTGCCACACTCCTAAAACGTGCTTTTCTCCGTTTTCCGCGATTCCCAGGGCCACCACCAGCACCTGGCCGCCAAAGTGAATGCCATCGATCATCAGCACCACCAGATTCAGATCCTCCAATCGTCGCTCGCATAGCACCCGCAACTGATTGCCACTGGCCTCTACGAACTGCCGGCTCACGCTGCTCTTCTCGATCCCGTAGCCTTCCAGAACACTTTCCACCGCTCGCCGATAATTCCGTGTGGACAACCCGGCCACCATGCGTTCCCGCACCGCTCGTTGCAGCTTTCCGTCTTGCTGTAACTGACCGTAGCTCTCCAGTTCCACTTCCTGGCCTTCCCGTGTTCGGACCCGCGGCCGTTCCAGCGGAATTTTCTGTCCAGCAAAAACCACATAACCCGGCTGCTTCCCCCAGCGCACACAGCCGGCGTTGGGATTCGGCCGATGCGGTGGCCCCACTCGGCTCGTGACTTCGTTTTCCAGGATGGCGCGCAGAATCTGTAGCCCGGCTTGCCCGGTCAGCTCTTCCACCTGCGCTTGCATCTCGGCCCACACCTCGGCCATCGGCAACGGCACTCGCACCATCAACTCTTCTCCACCGACAACCTCGAACTTGTGATTGGACTTGCGCTCTTTCCTCTGGTAATTCTTTCTCACGGCGGCTCTCTCCTTTAAAAAGGGATTCTCAACCCGAACTCTATCCGAGTTCGGGCGAGAGCCGCTGCTTCTTGTTCTCAAGTTTCAACTAAACCCGGGGCATCCTCAGTTAGCGGCATGTCCAACGATAAGTTCCGAGTAGCCGACATTCCGGACACAGCAGATTCATGGAAGGGTTGCGGACAATGGCGGCACCTTCTTCGGGCACCGATTCTCCCGCCGGCTTCGCCAGAATACGCCCTCCAACGAGTAGACCTCGCTGGGCGATATGCGTCTAATTAAAAGTGTAGGGTGTGAACACAACGCCATTTAAGAGGCCGTGTCGTGCACCGGTTTCGCCACACAGGGTGATTTATGAGATTCCGAA
>Ga0210384_10003004_pt1 | contig 19953 bp, 14 predicted proteins | sample IncBWH2MmetaG_FD_160574 | JGI IMG/M metagenome (GOLD analysis project Ga0210384, IMG submission 160574) | Forest soil microbial communities from Barre Woods Harvard Forest LTER site, Petersham, Massachusetts, United States - Inc-BW-H-2-M | ecosystem: Environmental > Terrestrial > Soil >...
CTTTTCCGAAGTGTGCGAAACCATGGTGGTGAGCGCGCACGGCTGTTCGCTGCGCTCGCCGGCACAACTGGATGCCGGGGTGCTGCTTCACTTTCACAGCAAGGAGGGGCGCGAGACCACGGCGAAAGTGGTGTACTGCCAGCCGCTGGAGTCCGATCGCTCCGGTTGGCGACTCGCCGCGCGGCTCGATCGTCCGGAGAACTTCTGGGGTCTGACCACATATCCGTCGGACTGGGCACAGCTGCCGCCGCCAGCCGCGCCGACGAAGGAAAAGCTGCCACCGAAACTGGTGGCCAAGGCCGCTCCGCCGCTCGATCCCAACAGCGTCTCGCCCTCGCTGAAGGCGATGTTCGACAAGATTCAGAAACAGGTCTCCGACGAACACCTGCGCGGCCTGATTACGGAAATGGTGCAGCCGCTGATGGCAGAAACCGCCGACCTGCGGGAAAAGATGAGCCGCGGGCGCAGCAAGTTCGAAGTCTCTCTGTCGCAGATTCCGCCCGAGCTTCAGGACCAGATGGAAGAGCGCCTGAACAAGAATCTCGGGCCTCGGGTACTGGAGGAGACACGGGCCCAGGCGAACCAGGTACTCGAAGCGGCCAAAACCGCGATCGACAAGAAGACGGCTGCAACCCACGACGATTTCCTGAAGCGGGTCACGAGCGAACTACACACGGTCGAAGAACGTGCCCGAACCCTTTCCGCCGACATCGCCGAACACCAGCGCGAAAACCTGAATCGCGGCATGGGTGAGTTCCACCAGCACGTGGTGGATGCTGGTAGCCGGCTGAAGCGACTAAGCGAAGACCTTCTCCAGGTGATGCAACACGATCTGGGTGAGGATCACGACATCCGCCGCCGCGAACTCGACCAGGCGCAGGCCTCCATGATGGCCGAGAAGGCGCGCATCGACAAGGAAGTGGGATTTCTCGATGGCCGCATCGCCAAGCTGGACGAATCGGCGAGCAACCTTGAATCCGGCCTCGACAAGCGACTGGGGCAGATGGCCAGCAATACCCTGGCCGAAGTACGGCGGCAACTGGAGGCGGCTGTCGATGAGATCCTGCTCGAGCTCGAGACACGCAGCTCGCGCGACCTTGCCGTCCGGGTAGAATCGGCCTGCTCGCAACTGAAGACCATCCAGTCCGACATCGAAACTTCCACCCTGCGGTCACTGACTGCTCAAGTGGATCAGACCCTGCGCATGTTTGCGCAATCTGTGCAGGAATTGCAGCGTGAGTCGGTGGAGCGCCTCAGGACCACGCTGGCCGGCGGCTTGAATTCGATGGTCAAGAGCCTCGGCGAGCAATTCTGCAAGGATGCGGAACCGGCGGAGCGCCGTTGGCCGGCCGCCGATTAGGCAGATCTAACTTTAGACAGATCTAGCTGTTGGGATAACGCGTGAAAGAACCGGCGCGGGTCGCGCCGGGGCTCATCTCAATTCTTCAGGAAATCTCAGGCGCGGCGTCGGCGGTTCGAATCAGACGCGCCTGTGTGCTAACGAATTGTCCCCTGATTTAACCGGAGTAATCACGCGGCCGGTTCGGCACATGTTCACCAGGTCATACTCGTACGCAGTTCCACAGAGCAGACACACCTGGTAGTCCTGTCCCTGGGCTCCGCTGTGTGGCCACGAGAACTGGTGCGGGCACATTTTTTCCAGGAGTCGCTTGAAGAAGTCGGTCGCCACGCTTTCGTGCTCCTCATGTTTCGAAGTGTGAACTCAAAGTAGCACAGAGCCGCAAAACCCGTGCGCACCGCGGTGCATGGAGCAACAGCGGAAGGTCAGGGCAGGGTCTGATTACCCGGCGAAAGGACGATGCTGCGCTCCGCAACTGGACTGGCTGCAGAGTCCTAACGGACTTCGTCTCCTGCAGGCGCAGTATCGGGAGTGTCGATTTTTAGTGCCGCGGGATTCGCGGAGGTGGCGGCCGGAGGCGGCTGAAACGCACCTGGGTCCTTGCCGGCAAGCGCGATCTTCATGAATTCGATCCACATGGGCAGGGCAGCATGGGCGCCGCTCTCCTTCGCACCCAGGGTCTTCTTCTCGTCGTAGCCGATCCAGACCCCACAGGTAATATTCGGAGAGAACCCCACGAACCATGCATCGGTGAAATCGTTGGTGGTGCCTGTTTTCCCGGCAAGAGGAAGCTTCGTACTGGCAGCCGAGACCGCCGTGCCATGCTGTACGACTTCCTGCAGCATCGAGGTCATGACGCGCGCTGTGCGCGAAGAGATCACGTCTTTCACCTCGGGGAAGTCTTCCTCGAGCACGCGTCCATCGTAGTCGGTCACTTTCGTAATGTAACGTGGAGTGAGGCGGACACCGTCATTCGGAAACACGCTATAAGCGCTCGTCTGTTCGAGCAGCGTGACTTCAGCCGCCCCGAGGGCTACCGGTAAATAGGGTGGGAGATTTGAGGTAATCCCGAAGCGCCGTGCATAGTCGATCACAGTCTTGATGCCCACTCGGTCAGCCAAACGCAGGGTTGGTATATTGCGCGACTGGGCCAGCGCTCGCCGCAAAGTGATGGTGCCTTCGAATTTTTCATCGTAGTTGTGCGGGGTGTAGGAAGTCGTCCCCGTCTCGAATGTAATGGGGGCGTCGAGCACGGTGTCATCCGGGCTAGCACCTTGATCGATCACCGCGGTATAGACATACGGCTTGAACGACGAACCTACCTGGCGCAGGGCCTGTGTTGCCCGATTGAACTTCGATTCGTTGAAATCCCGCCCGCCGACCATAGCTTTGATTTGCCCGGTGGCGTTGTCGATCGCGAGCAGGGCGCCCTGTGCGCCCGAATCCTGTTCCAAGGTCACTCGCGCGGTTCCGTCGTTCCCGAGGCTGGTGATCTTGACGTAACAGATATTGCCGGGCTTCAAGATGTCGTGAATTTTCTTCTGCGTCCAGGCTGCATCCTGCTGCGTGAGTGTCGCGCGGTAGCGGCCGAACCGGATCGTTGCAGGTCCAGGTGCGGCGGACATCACCAGCGCGTGCAGGTACCCGTTCACTTCAGGTTCGTCGTCCCAATCAGGATGGTCGTATTTGTCCAGCGTCATATCGCCTGACAGGATGTTTTCCAGGTGATCCTTCCAGCCGTGCCGACGTTCGTAAGCCGCGACACCGTTGGCTACCGCTTTGTTGGCGGCCTTCTGCAGATCCATGTCGAGCGACGTGTAGACGCGCAACCCACCTTCATGTACCTGGTCAGTGCCATATTTGTTTTCCAGGTAGCGACGGATCTCCTCAACAAAGTACGGAGCGAGGGAATTCGGATCGTGTTGCAGATTGAGCCGGATCGGTTTGCTCCGCGCGGCGTCCGCCTGTTGTGCTGTAATCTTGCCGTCCTCGAGCATGTTATTGATGACCAGGTTGCGGCGCCGCAGCGCGCGATCGGGATGCAGAATCGGTGAGTAGTACTGCGGCGCCTTAGGAAGGCCGGCTAGCAGGGCGGCCTCGTCGAGTGTTAGCTTTTGTGCAGGCTTGCTGAAGTAATACTCCGAGGCAGACTCGAACCCGTATGCGCCGTGGCCGAGGAAAATCTGATTTGCGTAAAGTGTGAAGATTTGCGGCTTGGTGAACTTGCGTTCGATCTGGATCGCGAGCAGTGACTCCTGGATCTTGCGATGAAATGACCGATCCGGGGAAAGAAACAAATTGCGAGCCAGTTGCATCGTGAGCGTCGATGCGCCCTGCACCCTTCCACCCGACTCGATATCGCGATAGGCAGCTCCGGCAATGCGCCAGATGTTGATCCCGGAATGCAGGAAGAAATCCTTGTCCTCGGTGGAAATTAGAGCGTCGCGCAGGACTTGGGGATAATCCTCGTAGCTTGCCACCACCCGCCGTTGCAATGCGAAAGAGCCGATGATCCGCCCCTGGTCGTCGTAGAGTTCCGTGATGGAGCTGGGGCGATAGTGTTCGAGTTCGTCGACCTGCGGCAGATCGGTCGAGTACACCAGCAACAATCCGGCGGTAGCACCCACCAGGGCGGCAGCCAGCACCAGAAACCCGAGCAGTACACGGCCGACGAGCTTGTGTCCGTGGACTTCCTGGACCGGAGGATCTTCGAAGAGCGACCTCATCGATAGACTTTCAGGATACCAGTGCGCAAAAACAAACTGCGCGCCCTGTTGGTTTCAGGACGCGCAGCAGGTAAGAGGAAAGACCAAAAACTGCTTCTACGCTTTCGTCTCGCGTTTTTTCAGGACCTCGATGGCCTTGCGCAACTGTTCGTCCTGCTGCGGCACTTTGACCTTATTCTCGTCGGCCGGCGCGGCGGAGTCCTGGTCATCGTCAGGAAGAGGTGCGTCTTCGTCGATGTCCGCAACCAGCACGTTGGGCGTGATCGCGTTGTCCTGAATCGCCTTCCCGCTGGGCGAGTAGTACTTGGCTACAGAGAGAATCAGCGCCGACCCGTCCGGAAGGTCGATCAACTTTTGCACCGACCCGTCGCCGAAGGTTTTGTCGCCGACCACATCACCGCGGGCGTTTTCAAGGATGGCGGCGGCCACGATCTCGGCTGGCCCCGCGGTTCCGCGGTTCACCAGCACGGCCACAGGCAGATTCGTGATGGCCTTCGAAGGATCCGCGGCAAACGCTTCCCGTGGATACTTCTGGCCCTGCAGGTAAGTGATCGTCCCGTGATTCAGGAACAAATTCGCCGTGGCGATGCCTTCTGATTCCTCGCCTTCGCCGTTATTGCGCAGGTCGAGAACAAATTTCTTGGCGCCCTGCTTCTGCAACGACTTGAGGCGACTGGCAATTTCCTGCGACTTGCCCTTGGAGAACGTGTCGACTTTGACGTAGCCCACACCGTCTTCCATCAATTTCTCGGAAACCGTCGGAATCGCCACCACATCGCGGGTGATGACCAACTTCTGCGGTTCGGCGCGGCGCGCCCGCACCACAGAAACGGTTACGTTCGAGCCTGGCTGGCCGGAGAGCAGCGCCCGGATTCCTGCCAAGGACATCTCGCGCGTGCTGTGACCCTCGATGGCCTCGAAAATGTCCGATCCCTGAATGCCCGCCTTGTCGGCCGGCCCGCCGGGGACAACCGAGATCACGGCCGCGTACCCGAAGCGCTTCGAGATGGCGGCACCAATGTCGGCCTTGGCATCGGTTTTCTTGGACTTATATTCCTCATACTCTTTCGGGCTCAGGTAGCTCGAATTAGAATCGAGCGCCTCAAGCAGACCGTGCAACGCGCCATCGGTCACCTTGGGGATGTTGGGATCTTCGACGTACTCGCTGTTCACGCGAGACAATACTTCGCTGTACACCTGCAGTTGACGGTAGGCGCCGTCGTTGGACGAGGCCCGCACTCCACCCAGCCCACCAACTACCATGAACAGCAGAACGGCGAACGAGGTAACAAGAATGGCTGCTTTTGCTTTCATTGACATCGGTTTATGGTCATCCAGCGCAGGAAGGGACGTCACTTCCAGAGGGATACTCGCATTATATCCTTATTGATGTCGCTTTCCCCACGAGGGCTGCTCGAAATCAAACGGTGGTAACTCTGGGATTACCGCTGTTGGCTACCGAAGGAGGCCACCGGTTTGGGACCAGACACCGGTTCCGGTTCGTGGCACTCGGTAAGCCTCTCAGCGATATAGGCTTAACTTCTGGGACGATTCACTTTGGAGATTTGAAATTCAGCGTCACCGTGGTTTGGAACTCAACGACGCGGCCGTCTTGAACGAACGGCTTGAACCGCCATTGCTTGACGGCGTCGAATGCGGCCCGGGCCAAGATGAAATATCCCTTCACCAGCTTGAGGTCGCGAACGGTTCCGTCCTTCGCCACCCACGCCTGCAACACGACCGGCCCCTCAAGATGCTGCTGCAACGCTTGCGACGGGTAGTCTGGATCCACCTTGTGAATCAGCAGAGTTTGTGAAGTCTCCTCAGGCAGGGAGAACGTCTCCAGGCTACTGGCGGGCGAGGGAGCCGGAGTGGTTCGCAAACTGTCCGGAATAATCACCCCGACTCGGGTATCAGGCTGCGCGGGAACTGCCTCCAGCACTGGCTTCGCTGGGTCGGAGTGAGGTGCGGCCGGAGCCTGGCGAGCGGGCTCCGCTGGCGATTGCAGACTAGCTGCGGCATTGGTCTCCGAGGCAGCAGCTCCCGGTTCCGGGGGCAACTGCGGCTGGGCCAGCGCTTTTGCCTGGTCGGAATCGGGTGGCGGATTGTAGCTGGGTGGCTGCTGTGCCCCTGCCTTCGGAATCGCCTTCGTCTCAATAATCTGGATCTTGCTGGGATCGACGTCGGTAGTATCAATCGGCCCCGGGTCTGGCGCCACTTCGGGCCTGGCGGCAGGCGTGTCCGGACTCGGCTTCAGAATGGCAACAGGTTGAACCGCGGGGCCCTGCGAGTTCGCTTGTGCGACTTCGGACTTCGCCTTCGCCGAGAGCGAGTGGACCGCAGAGCTCATCCTTCCCAGGTATGAATCGCCTGGAGCCCACACATAGAGCACCCCGGCGACGAGGACGCAACCAACCATGGCGAAGACCAAATACTGTGGAAGCGATGAAGTCGCGGCTTCGGGAGTGACAAAAGAAGGCTCAGGCAACGAGGAAAAAACACCCGTCGAATCCTGGGAGCCGTGCCCCTCAGGAACGGGTTCCTCGCTTTGTTCCTCCTCAGGCTTCGGCGCGTCGCGAAAAATCGACTTCACATCATCCCAGCGCTTCTGGCTTACGGGCTCGACCTTTCTCGATTCGGTGTTTGCTTCCTGTTCGCGAAGGGAGGCCGGTCCACGCGCGGCCTGCCAGCCCGAGTCGCTCGCCGGCATCTCGATCTTCCCAACTTTCTCTTCGGCTTCCAGGGCGCTGCGGCTCATGTTCTGCTGAAGGAAGCCGGCCTTGGGCGCGAACGACTCCTCGAGAGGCTCTTCGGTATTGGTTCCTTCGGCCTGCAACGCCGCGAGGCGAGCCTGCTTGTCCCGTTGTTCGGTGCGGCGGGACAGAATCAATTCGCGAGCAGTGGAAAGCGTGTCATGCGCCTCGATGGGATCGACCGGTTTCCGGATAACCGAGTTCGCACCTTGCTGCAATGCGCGGCCAATCGCGGCTTCATCCGGCACAAGAGCCAGGTTCAAGCTGAAACTCTTGTGCTCGCGTGCATTCTTGAGCAGCAAGGTTGCTTCTGATTCGTGATCCCAGTCGACGATCAGCGCGTCATAATTTTCGCGCCCTACGCGTTCTACGGCGACCAGCACTTCGGAGCAGATTTCAGCGGCGATGCCCAGGTCGGTCAGCACCTGGCACAGCGCGGCCGAGCTACTCCCATCGGCGGTGAACAATAAAGCGCGGAGATCCACGTTTTTAGGCTAGTAGTGGGTAATGCTTGCAGCAAGTTACGGAGGTGGAAGCATTTGGCACGACAGGCCTATGGCAGGGTGAGGAAGGACATGTCCCTTCGGAGAGATCGCCATCCGGTTCAGTCACCCATGAACGACAGAGGCCCTCAATCCCGATCAGCTACAATCAAAGGATTCCACTCTCCCATGCGCAGTCTTTTTCTTCTGGGTCTTCTTTCGGCGGTGTTGGCCTCTGCGCAGAAGCTCCCGGTGCCGCCCGGTCCGAATATGCCGACGGGCAAAGACGAATCACCTTCCGCGGATCTGCCTCATTTTGAAGACATAGCCGCACAAGCCGGACTGACCAAGGCGCACATCTCATCGGCGGACAAGCGCTACATCATTGAATCGGTCAGTGGTGGCGTCGGCCTTATTGACTGTGACAACGACGGAAAGCTCGACATCATTGCGGTAAACGGCTCGAACGTCGATCGTTACCGTAAGCAGGGAGGAGACCCGCTGATCACCCTCTACCACCAGGATGCGGACCTCAAGTTCACCGATATCACGCAACAAGCTGGACTGACTCGCAAGGGGTGGGGCATGGGTGTGGCAGTCGCGGATTACGACAACGACGGGTTACCGGACATCTACGTGACCGGTTACGGCGGAAACGCCCTGTACCACAACCTTGGAAATTGCAAGTTCGAGGACGTCACGGAGAAAGCCGGGGTCGCCGTCGGCGGCCTCAGCCTTGGTGCGGCCTGGGGCGATTACGACCGCGACGGGAAGGTTGACCTGTTTGTTTCGCGGTATGTGCACGTCGACATGAACAAGCTGCCTGAGCTGGGCAGCGACGAAAAGTTCTGCCAGTTTCGCGGCGTGCTGGTGCAGTGCGGGCCCTGGGGCATGCAGGGCGAGAGCGACTTCCTCTTCCACAACCGTGGCGACGGAACGTTTGAAGACGTTTCCAAGAAGGCTGGTGTGGATGATCCCCGGCACTATTACGGTATGGGTGTGGTGTGGGGTGACATCGACAATGACGGCTGGCCGGATCTTTACGTGGCCAATGACGCTGGGCCGAACTATCTGTACCGCAACAAGCATGACGGCACGTTCGAAGAGATCGGACTGCTCGAGGGCGCTGACCTCAGCGGCGACGGCCAGGAACTTGGTTCGATGGGAGTCGACCTCGGCGACTACCGCCATGAGGGACGCCTAAGTATTTTCGTCACGGAATTCGTCGATCAATCAGACACGCTCTACCACAACAACGGCAGCGACGGCTTTACCGATGTCAGCTGGAATTCCCAGATCGCACAACCCAGTCATCCCTACGTTGGATGGGGCACGAGTTTCTTCGATATGGATAACGACGGCTGGCTCGATATTTTTGTCGCCAACGGACACGTGTATCCCCAGGTCGACACCATTCCGAATGCCGCCCATTTCCGTCAACCCATGTTGCTCTTCCGCAACAATCGCGATGGCACGTTCGCGGAAGTCGCGTCGTCTACCGGACTCGCTGATGTCCCGTTGCGTTCGCGGCGCGGGGCCGCTTTCGGCGATATCAACAATGACGGCTGCGTCGATATTGTGACCCTGAACGTGGGCGAGCCACCATCGCTCCTGTTGAACCACTGCCAGAACGGCAATCATCGCGTTCTGTTCAAGCTGCAGGGAACGAAAAGCAACCGGCTTGCCATCGGCGCGCGGGTAACAGTTCGCACCGACAAAGTGACACAGATCAGCGAGGTCAAGGGCGGCTCAAGCTACATCTCGCAAAGTGACCTGCGACAGCATTTCGGACTGGGGAAGAACAAAATGATGGACGAGGTCACGATCCGCTGGCCCAACGGCGAGAGCGAGACTCTGCATGACGTACCGGCCGACTTCATCTATACCGTCGTCGAGGGCAAGGGCATCCAGGACAAAACCCCGCTTCCTCCCCCCGACCAGAAGAGCAACCAGGCTAGTTCTGCGCGCTAGCGTTTGCCGCCGAACCTCTGTCAAAACTGCATACAATATCGATTTTGTGCGATACAATGCCTGCGCACGACGTGTGGGTGTGCGCGCACCATTTACAATGCGACGCCGTCGTCGTTGACAGAAGAACCATGGCGAAAGATCGAAAATCACGTTTGAAAAAGCCAGGCGCGATCACTTTGAAAGCGGTCGCGGATCATGTTGGCCTGACCCCGGGGACGGTATCTTCCGTGTTGAACGGCGCCCCTTCCGCGCGCTCCATTCCGCAATCTACGAAGAACCGCATTATGGCGGCAGCACAGGAGCTCAATTACCGGCCCAATTTCTTCGCGCAGTCACTCCGTAAGAAGCGCACCTATACGATTGGGGTCATTGTTGAGGAGATCGGGGACGCGTACGGGTCGCTAGTGATTAGTGGTGTAGAGCAGTACCTGCGCTCGAAGAACTTCTTCTTCCTGACCGTGGTGCACCGCCATGATCCCGACCTGCTCGACCGCTATGCCCAGATCCTGCTGGAACGCGGGGTCGAAGGCTTCATAGCCATCGACATGCAGCTGCGCGAAGCACCGTCAATTCCCACCGTCGCTGTTGCTGGCCATAAGGCGTTCCCCGGCGTGACGAACATCATTCTCGACCATCGTTCCGCTGTACGTGCGGCTCTCGGACATCTCGTGGACCTGGGACACACGAAGATTGCGTTCATGAAAGGCGCCCGGTTCAGTTCCGACTCTGAAGACCGCTGGAACGCGATTGTCGAAGTGGCACGCGAGCTGAAGATTGATCTGAACCCGGACCTCACGGTCCAGATTGATATCAACGATCCCACACCCCAACTCGGCTATCCCTTTGCCAAGCAACTGCTGGAACGGAATGTCCCGTTCACCGCGCTGTTCGCCTACAACGACTTGTCCGCCCTGGGAGCGATCCGCGCTTTTCAGGAAGCTGGACTACGGGTTCCGAACGACATTTCTGTCGTGGGTTTCGATGATATCCAGGGAGCGGCCTACAACACGCCGAGCCTGACCACCGTGCGCCAGCCATTGATCCGCATGGGCATGATTGCTGCGCAAACTCTTCTCGAGCGCATCGAAAATAAGAAGGAAGAGCCGCGCGAAATCGCCATCGAACCGGAATTCGTGATCCGCGAATCGACGGCGAAACCGTCCTAGAAGCGTTGCCAGGCTTTGTCTCAGAACTGCGGTCTGTCGTCTGAGAGGTTCTGACCCGCCGGGTCATCCAAGGTAAACCCTGCTTCCTCAGTGACTTCCAGCTTGATCGCCCTTCCCCCACAGCGTCACACCTGCAAGTGACTTTCCGCACTGCAACCACCCCGGCGAACAGGGGAAGATGCAGAGTAATTCCAGCGCGGTGAGGTTTCCTATGAAAACCGTTCTGTTGCTGGGAGCCGCGGGTCGAGACTTCCACAATTTCAACGTCTACTTTCGCCACAACCTTGAGTATCGGGTAGTCGCCTTCACTGCAACTCAGATTCCCGACATTGCCGGGCGCCGTTATCCGGCCAGTTTGTCCGGACACTTGTATCCGGATGGCATCCCCATTTTCGAGGAGAAAGACCTCGAGAGGTTGATCGCTGAGTATTCAGTAGACGTCGTGGTGTTTTCCTACAGTGACGTTTCCCACCAAAACCTGATGCATCTGGCTTCGCGTGCCGGGGCAGCGGGCGCCGACTTTTGGCTGCTGGGCACGGAGCATACCCAGGTTGCGTCGCGCGTGCCGGTGGTTTCGGTCTGCGCCGTGCGCACGGGCTGCGGCAAGAGTCCTGTGTCGCGTCTGGTCGCTTCCGAGCTGCGCCGCCACGGACGCAAGCCGGTGGTGGTGCGCCATCCCATGCCATACGGCGACTTGGCCACGCAGGCCGTACAGCGCTTCGCGACCATGGAGGACCTCGACCTGCAACAGTGCACGATCGAGGAGCGCGAGGAGTACGAGCCCCACATCCAGCAAGGAACAGTCGTCTACGCGGGTGTGGACTACGAAAAGATTCTCCGCCAGGCCGAACACGAGGCCGACGTCATCTTGTGGGACGGCGGGAACAATGACACCCCGTTTTACAGATCGGACCTGGAGATCGTGGTCGTCGATCCCCACCGCGCCGGCCATGAACTCTCCTACTATCCCGGCGAAGTGAATCTCCGGCGCGCGGACGTCCTCGTCATCAATAAGGTGGATACGGCACAGCAACGCGACATAGAGACCGTCCGAACCAACATCCGGCTGCACAATCCTGAAGCAGCCGTTTGCGAGATGGCTTGCCGGGTCTCGGTCGACGACCCAGCGCAGCTCAAAGGCAAGCGGGTGCTGGTAGTTGAGGACGGGCCCACCCTTACGCACGGCGAAATGCCCTATGGTGCGGGTGTGGTCGCAGCCCGGCAGTGCGGTGCTGCGGAACTGATCGATCCTCGTCCCTACGCCGTGGGATCCATTCGCGGCACCTACGAACGTTATCCACACCTGACCGCCCTCCTGCCTGCAATGGGCTACAGCGACATGCAGCGACACGAACTGGAAGAGACCATACGTCGCACGCCTTGCGATCTGGTCATCATCGCAACACCTATCGATCTGGCCCGGGTTATCAAACTGGAGCGCCCAAACCTGCGCGTGACGTATCAGGTCGAGGAACTGAGCACGCCCAATTTGGCGGACAGGCTGGCTAACTTCGTACTTGATCACGAACTGGCAGAAACAGGAGTTGCCCGATGAAAGGAAAAGACTTTCTTTCCATCCGCGACTTTTCACCGTCGGAGATCTTCTATTTGCTGATCCTGGCGCGTCAGGTCAAAGCGCATCCCGGCACTTATAACGAGGCGTTGAAGCGGGAAACGCTCGCGATGATCTTCGAAAAACCGTCCCTGCGCACGCGCGTTAGCTTTGATGTGGGTATCCAGCAGTTAGGCGGATTCTCGATCTATCTCGCCCCCACGGAGATCAATTTGGGGAAACGCGAGTCGATCTATGACGTTGCCAAGAATCTCGAACGCATGGTGCAGGGCATCATGATTCGCACCTTTGCCCACGAGATCGCCGAGCAAATGGCAGCGCATGCGGCCATACCCGTGATCAACGGGCTCACCGATTACAGCCACCCCTGTCAGGCGATGGCAGACTATCTCACCATGTGGGAAGCCAAGGGGGATCTGGAGGGCCTGAAGGTCGCCTTTGTTGGCGACGGGAACAACGTCGCACATTCCCTGCTGTTTGCCGGGGTGCAGTTAGGTGCGAACGTGTGGATCGCAACGCCGCCCGGCTACGAACCCAAAGCGGATGCCATCAAGTGGTCGCGGCAGCGTGCTCTCGAGACTGGCGGCAGTTGTACCGTCACCAATGACCCGGTTGAGGCTGTCTCGGATGCCGACGTTGTCTACACCGATGTCTGGGCCAGCATGGGCCTGGAGGCAGAAGCCGAGAAGCGCAGCAAAATCTTCCGTCCATTCCAGGTAAATGATTGGCTCTTCCAGCAAGCGAAAGGCGACGCCATCTTCCTGCATTGCCTGCCAGCTCACCGAGGTGAGGAAGTAACTGACGACGTGATCGACTCACCGCGTTCGCTGGTGTTCCAGCAGGCTGAAAACCGGCTGCACGCGCAGAAAGCCATCATGCTCGAGCTGATGAAAGGCGAATTTGTTCGCTTGCCGAGTGTGATCGAGTTGCAGGAAACGCTGCACGTCTGAAGGCAAGTAGCCCCTGAGCCTGGCTGCGGCTGCCACGATGGACAGTGGATGGCGTGAACCATGAAGACGATCCTAGTCGCTGTCGGCGGCAACTCGCTGATCCGTGCCGGGGAGAAGGGCACTTTTGCCGAGCAACTGGCGAACGCCCGCCGAACCGCATCCGAGATCGTCGCGCTTTGTGCCTCTGGCTACCGCATCGTTGTCACCCACGGCAATGGTCCGCAAGTAGGCGCGGCGCTGCTCCGTTCCGAGCGTGGCGCCAGCGAGGTCCCGAGCCAGCCTCTTGACGTATGCGACGCCTGCACCCAGGGTGAAATCGGATATACTCGAACAATCGCTGGAGACGGAACTCAAATCCGCCGGCCTGCATATTCCTGTCGTCACGCTCCTAACACAGTGCGTTGTTTCTCCGCACGATCCGGCGATGACCCACCCGCAAAAGCCGATCGGTCCTTTCTATTCGCGGGCCGAGGCGGAAGCGCACCGCCAGCAGTTTGGATGGCAAATCGTCGAAGACGCCTCGCGTGGCTACCGCCGGGTTGTTCCGTCGCCAGACCCGATCGACATTGTCGAACTCGAAGTGATCCGTGATCTGGTCCAGCAGAATGTCATCGTCATCGCATGCGGTGGCGGTGGGATTCCGGTGGTCTGGCGCAATGGCATTCTTCAGGGCGTCGAAGCAGTTATCGACAAGGACCGCGCTTCCGCCTTGCTGGCTACGGAGCTCGGTGCTGATCTTTTTGTCATTTCCACTGACGCCGAGTTCGTCTACCTCGACTATAAGAAGCCAACCCAACGCCCGCTGAAAGACGTGCGGGCGGACGAACTGCGGCGACATCTCGATGCTGGACATTTTCCGCCCGGCAATATGGGCCCCAAAATTGAATCTGTGTTGCGCTTTCTGGGAGGCGGCGGGAAGGAAGCCATCATCACGTCTTGCAACCGCCTAAGCGAAGCCGTAAACGGCTCCGCGGGAACTCACATGTTTGCCGATCAGGAAAGCTTGACGCTCTCGCTGCATCTCAGGCTCGGACTTCCCGTAGGAGGCTGCTGATATGGCTGAGCCAACTGGTACCGTTCCACGACTCGTGGCGGGGGAGAGCAGTCACTGCTTGCGCCATGTGATCGAGTCTCAGCAATTTACCGTGCCTTTACTCATGGAGCTTTTCGATCGCACTCGAGGCATGGAGCGCATCGTCGCTCGCGGCGGTTCACTCGACTATCAAAATCGCATCATGTCGACGCTGTTCTATGCACCTTCGACTCGTACGCGCTTCTCGTTCGAAGCAGCCATGCACCGGCTTGGGGGCAGAGTGCTATCCACCGAACATGCGCGCGCCTTTTCCTCTGAGATCGAAAGCGAACAGGTGGAAGATTCGATTCGCATTATCGGCGGCTACTCCGATGTCATCGTCATCCGCCACCATCAGGCGGGCGGAGCTAAACGGGCCGCGGAGGTTTCGCCCGTTCCTGTGATCAACGCCGGCGATGGAGACGGAGGACAGCACCCCACGCAGGCGCTCCTCGACCTCTACACTATTTATCGCGAACGCACACTCAACGGATTGAGCATCGCACTTATTGGTGAGCTCGACAAAGGACGCACTGCCAGATCGCTCGCCTATCTGCTGGCAAAGTTTGAGCGCATCAGGATGTTCTTCGTCAGTCCACCTGATATGCGCATGAAAGACGACATTCTCGCCTATCTCGACGAGCACGGCGTGCAATACGAGCACGCAACGGACCTTGAGCGCGTCGCGGGAGAAGCCGATGTGATCTATCAAACCCGCATTCGTCCGGAACGGCTGTGCGATCGAGCTACCGTGCTTCGATACTCGATCGACTCGTCGCTGGTTCGCAAAATGAAGCCCGACGCCTTGATCCTGCATCCTCTGCCGCGCACGGCCGAACTCGATAAGTCTGTCGATAACGATCCCCGGGCTCTTTATTTTCGCCAGGCCAGGAACGGCCTGTACGTGCGTATGGCACTGCTAACCATGCTGCTGGAACACGACTAGCATTGCTTTAGGAGACGATATGCCCACCGTAACCGCGACTGAGCACTCCACAGAGGAATTTGTCGAACTGGAAGATCAGTTTGGGGCCCACAACTATCACCCGCTCGATATCGTGATCGAGCGCGCCGAGGGTGTGTGGGTGTATGACGTGGAAGGCAAACGCTACCTCGACTGTCTGGCTGCGTACTCCGCTGTCAACCAGGGTCACTGTCATCCCAGGATCCTCGAAGCGCTGATCGAGCAGGCCCACCGAGTAACGCTCACCTCGCGCGCTTTTCGTAACGATCAGCTTGGGCTTTTCTGTCAGGAACTCCACGATCTGACCAGTTTCGAGATGATTCTGCCCATGAACACGGGCGCTGAAGCCGTCGAAACCGCGATCAAGACCGCCCGCAAATGGGGCCATAAGGTGAAGGGGATCGCAGAAGAGAAGGCCGAGATCATCGTCTGCGCCAACAATTTCCACGGACGTACCGTCACCATTATCAGTTTCTCGACCGATGCGCAGTACCGGGATGGTTTTGGTCCGTTTACGCCGGGATTCAAGGTGATTCCCTTCGGCGACGCAAGTGCCTTGCGCCAGGCCGTGACTCCTAACACTTGCGGGTTCCTGGTGGAACCAGTTCAAGGCGAAGCCGGCATCGTGATCCCGCCAGCTGGTTTTTTGCAGCACGCGGCACAAATCTGCCGCGAGAACAACGTTCTGCTTATGGCGGACGAAATTCAATCCGGCTTGGGCCGCACGGGCAAGCTCTTCGCCTATATGCACGAAGGCATCCGGCCCGACATCCTGATCGTTGGGAAAGCGCTTGCCGGCGGCTTCTACCCCGTCTCGGCCGTGCTGTCGTCGAAAGAAATTCTCAGTGTGTACAAACCTGGAGACCACGGCAGCACATTTGGGGGCAATCCCCTAGGTTGTGCGATAGCACGTACGGCATTGCGGGTGTTGATCGAAGAGAACCTTGTACAACGCTCCGCTGAACTGGGGGCCTATTTCCTCTCGCTCCTCAAAACGATTCGCAGCCGGAACCTGAGGGAAGTCCGGGGGCTCGGCCTCTGGATTGGCCTCGAGCTGCACGTCTCCGCCCGGCCCTATTGCGAGGCTCTCAAGGATGAAGGTGTGCTCTGTAAGGAGACGCACGATAAGGTCATTCGAATCGCTCCCCCTTTAACCATCAGCCGCGAAGAAATTGACTGGGCGTTTGCACGCATTCGAAACGTGCTGGAAAAGAACTGAGGGATGGAACTTTATCCTCGGTAGTAAGGTCTTTCAGGACTGGACTATTCCTGTGGCAGGTCGGGCCCAACTCTGAATAGTTCGGGTTACTTACGGCGAGCGGCGGCGGCCCAGAGACGGGCTGTTTTCAGGAAGTCGCGAGGCTAATCGACAACTCTCCAGAGAACCCCCTAGCAAGATTCTCGGCGGAACGTGCTTCTCAGAGCATCTCACCCAAAACCTGAGGCAAGAGACGTGACCATGCGAGCGGTAGTGAGTGAGTCGATGTCGGAGGTTCGTTCGGACGCACTCCGACCTCGAAAGAGGAAGAGTTGGTGGATTTGGCTGATCGCAACGATCGCAATTCTTCTTGTTATCGCAGCAATTCTTCTGGCAAGGGCTTGGCCCTTTACCCAAGCCAACGTCATCAGGGAACTGGAGCTGGCGACTTCGAGCCACGTTCGTATCGGTGCGTTCCGTCGCACTTATTTCCCGCGGCCGGGTTGCGTCGCTGAGCAAGTTACTCTCGAGCGCGGTACAAACCCGCAAGATCGTGCGGTCATGACGATGCAGAGGCTATCGATCGAAGGCAACATCACCAGAATGCTCAGCAGGCATGTCGCGTTGATCCGCGCCGAAGGAGCTCATCTTCAGTTTCCTCCCATCGGGGCGGGACAACCCTGGAAACCGACAGAATCCAGTGTGATCGTCGACGAACTCATCGCGGACGGAGCACTGTTGGAATTTGCCCGTCACGATTCAAGGCAACCTAAGGTGAGGTTTCTCATCGACAAGTTTGCGGGACACCATCTCGCCTCTCACGATGCGATGAGGTTCGAGGTAGAGGTACAGAATCCAACGCCCCCTGGAGAGATCAGCGCCACTGGAAGCTTTGGGCCTTGGGGAGCCGACCAGGTCAGCCGCACACCTGTTTCCGGGAACTACACATTCCGTAACGCCGACTTGGGGGCCTTCGGAGGGATTCTCGGAACCCTGTCCTCTGATGGGACATTCCGCGGAACTCTCGAAAGTATCGCCATTGACGGAAAGACAGCGACGCCGAACTTCGCCGTCAAAGGAACACCGCACAGGCTTGCCTTAAGCAGCGAGTTTCACGCTGAAGTCGACTCCACCAACGGCGATGTCACGCTTCATCAGGTACAGGCACGGTTGCAGCGGACACTGGTGTCTTCGCGCGGGACTGTCGCCGAACATCGGAATGAAGATGGAAAACGAGCCACGCTCGACTTGGCGGTGCAGAACGGGCGCATTCAGGACCTGCTCTTGTTATTCGTATCGGACCCGCAGGCCCCGCTCAATGGCCAAATCAGCATCGCGGCGAAAACCGTGATTCCCCAGGGCAAAGAACCGTTTCTGCGCCGGTTGCAAATGACAGGCGACTTCGGTATTGCGGATGCTTTTTTCACGAAACTGAAAACGCAAGAAGGCATCGACAAACTAAGCACGCAGGCCCGAGGCCAGGCTGATCAGGTCGACGACCCCGAGCGCGTCGTCTCCAACCTGCAAGGTCACGTAGAAGTTCGCGACGGCATCGCGACGTTTAGCAGTTTGTCGTTCAGAGTTCCGGGTGCCAAAGCGCGCCTCGACGGAACCTTTGACCTGATTACCCAGAAGGTCAATTTTCACGGCATGCTTTTCATGGAAGCGAAGTTGCCGCAGGCCACCTCAGGGATCAAGTCCTTTTTGCTGAAAGCCATTGATCCCTTTCTCAAGAAGAATCGCCGCGGGGGAGCGAAGTTCCCAGTCAGTATCACGGGCACGTATCAGCATCCCTCGTATCACGCGGACCCAGTCTGATCCCGGAGCGCCGCCGTCCCGGTGGCTGTCTGGCGGGCGCGCGCCCACCGTTGGCGAGAGCGAGACGCCCTCGCGACAGCCGGCAAGATGCCGGCGCTACCAGTCTTCGATTCCACGAGATCAACAGGAAGCTTCTCGGCTGTGGAAAAACTCGTAACTAATTCGATGCGTTTCCACCGCATTTCCACAGGTAGGTTACTTTCGTCACTGTGCTTTTTCCGGGTGTGTGGGAGATAATCAGCGCCTCAACTTCCCTTTGGAAAGGTGTGAAGCCATGTCCATCCTCCCCCTGCTGTCTCGACTCTGGTCTGATGATCAGGGCCAAGATATCGCCGAATACGCCGTTATGCTTGCCGTGATCCTTGTGCTCGTGGTCGGCACGGTTCGCATGATTGGCTCGAACGCCAACGGGGTATTCTCCCAGGCGGCCAGCTCGATCCAATAAGTCGTTCAGGGATGCGCGAATCAGAGGATCGCCCGGCTTGTGCTCGAGGCCGGGCGAGACTTTTCCGTTGATGCAGCCGCTGCATTGGCTCGGCCAACCCGAGTGACTCTATCGGCATGGTGCTTCTCGTCTCGTGGTCCGTGGCGACGTCTCCATCCCAACATTGCTATAATTTCTCAGGTGACGCGGGGCTGGATGCTTTTACCCGGACCAAACAAAGCGAATCTCGAGAGGAGCCGCTGGCGCGTTCTGCTGGTGGTGCTTGCAATCTGCGGGCTTACGATCAGTTTGACCACCCGCACCTTCCACTTTACGATTCCGCACCAGATCGCGGCCAAGTCTGAGTCAGGGCAGGCGGTGCGACAGCACCTCGATCGCGATGGCGCGACGTGGATTCCTCCCGTTCTGACCTTTGCCGTATTACAGGTCTCTTCGTTTTACCCGCGCGTAGCCCCGGCAGGGCCCCCACTCCCCACGGTTCTCTTCGAAAAAAGCCTTTATAACCGGCCCCCTCCATCATGCTGAAGTTGTAATCGCAGATTACAGTCTTTCCCAAGAAATCATCGAGAGTATCGAGGCTCATAGGGTCCGCCAAGCGTTTGCACGGGGCGGAGCGGTTTCGACCGGCCCATGTACCGGCGTTGCCTGGAATCGCCGCAAACTCGAAAGCGATTTCGAGTGAGGCAATCTCTCGATGATCTTCGGAAGGGTGTATGTTTCTCAGGCTTGGCAGTCTCGCGCGATCATTTGAATGACGTTGCAATGCGCGCACTCGCCTGAGCACCATGGTCTTTTTCCTGAAGTGTACGTCGATGCGTTGCCACTCTTGCTAGTGGCACGGTGGAGGTTTTTACATGGATGGCTGCCAATATGAATAAGCGGCCGGTATTGATTCTGGTAGGAGTATTGCTGGTCGCGGTGCTCGTCGTGCTGCGTTTTTCGGGCAAGAATGCGAGGGCCGGGAATGCTGGGGAGCCGGCTCTCCGCCCTGTGGCGGTTGCAATCGTGAAGCGTGGACCGGTCGCCAACACGCTAAACCTGTCGGGAGAGTTTCGGCCCTACCAGCAAGTAGACGTACACGCCAAGGTCGCCGGATTCATCCGAACAATCAACGTAGATGTGGGGGACCATGTGAAGGCAGGGCAGGTGCTTGCCATCCTTGAGGTCCCTGAACTGAGTGCGCAAGTGGCGGGCGCGAAGGCCGACATTCGCCGTTACCAGGATGCGATCCGCCGCTCCGAGAGCGAAATCAGGCGTGCCGAGTCGAGCCACAATGCATATCACTCTGCCTACTCGCGTCTGAAAGAGGCTTCGGAATCGCGCCCGGGCTTGATCGCCGCACAGGAACTCGACGATTCGCTGGCAAAGGACCAGGAGACCGAGGCGCAGATTGAAAGTGCCCGCGCCACGCTGGCTGAGTCGCAAAGCCAACTCGCGGTCGCCCAGGCCGAATGGGATCGCCAGTCGGCGCTGGA
>Ga0210384_10003005_pt1 | contig 19953 bp, 12 predicted proteins | sample IncBWH2MmetaG_FD_160574 | JGI IMG/M metagenome (GOLD analysis project Ga0210384, IMG submission 160574) | Forest soil microbial communities from Barre Woods Harvard Forest LTER site, Petersham, Massachusetts, United States - Inc-BW-H-2-M | ecosystem: Environmental > Terrestrial > Soil >...
TGAAGGCCGACATGTCCGTCGGCTACGAGGAGGCCGGCAAGCCCGGCAAGGGCTTCGAGGTGGTCAACATCCCGCCCGCGGGCTCGCTGTCGTCCACCGGCGAGGACATGGCGCACTTCATGATCGCCCACCTGGCCGACGGCCGCTACGGCGACGCGCAGATCCTCAAGCCCGAGACCGCGCGGATGATGCACACGACCATCACGCGCCCGTTCCCCGACCTCAACGGCATCGCGCTGGGCTTCTACCAGACCAACATCAACGGCCATCGAGTGATCGCCCACGGTGGCGACCTGAACTACTTCCACAGCGACCTGTTCCTGTTCCTCGACGACCACGTCGGCCTGTTCATCTCGGTCAACGCGCCGGGCAAGGAGGGCCTGGGCGAGGGCATCCGCGACGACGTGTACCACGAGTTCGCGGACCGCTACTTCCCGCATGCCGAGCCGGTGCAGGCGATCGACGAGGCCACCGCGAAGGCGCACGCCCAGCTGATCGCCGGCCGCTACCAGACCACGCGGCGCGGCGAGACCACGTTCCTGTCGCTGATCAACATGATCCAGCCGACCGTCATCACCGCGAACCCCGACGGCACGATCACGACCAAGCTGCTGCTGCAGCCCCAGACCTTCGTGGAGACCGGCCCGTACCTGTGGCACCAGGTGGGCGGCCACGACAAGCTGCAGGCCAAGGTGGTCGACGGCAAGGTGGTGACCTGGAGCACCGACTACCTGGCGTTCGCGTTCGCCTACGAACCGCTGCACGGCCTGGCCGGCGCCGGGCTCGAGGTGCCGCTGTTCGTGGCGTCGCTGGCGCTGCTGCTCGTGACGGCTCTGGCGTGGCCGGTCGGCGCGGCCGCCCGCAAGTGGTACGGCGCCGCGCCGCTGTCGCCCGCGGTGCGCGCGGGCACGCGCTGGACCGCCTTCGCGGCTATCGCCGCTCTGGTGGCCGCGGTCGCGTGGACGGCGCTGTTCGCGGTCGTCGCGGCCATCACCACGCCGCACCTGGACAGCTGGGTGCACGTCGTGCAATTGCTCTCGTTCATCGGCTTCGTCGGCGGTTGGCTGGTGGCCGCGTGGAATCTCGCGCAGCGCGTGCGCGCGCCGGGCCGCCGCGGCTCCACGACCTGGGCCGCGCTGCAGTTCGCCGCGTTCACGATGCTGCTGTGGGTGGCGTTCGCGTACCACCTCCTCAACTTCAGCGCGGGGTACTGAGACCATGTCGACGCTGCCCGCACGCACCTGGTTCGGCCAGCCGCCGGGCCTGACCATCCTGTTCCTGACCGAGATGTGGGAGAAGTTCTCCTTCTTCGGGATGCGTGCGCTGCAGGTCTACTACGTGGTCAAGCAGCTGCACTACGACCAGGCCAGCGCGTCGCTGATCTTCGGCACCTACGCGGCCGGCGTCTACCTGACGCCCATCTTCGGCGGCATGATCTCCGACCGCTGGCTGGGACGGCGGCGCGCGGTCATCATCGGCGGCCTGCTGATGGCCTGCGGCCACTTCATGATGGCCTCGGAGGCGCTGTTCTTCCCGGCGATGGTGACCATCGCCCTGGGCAACGGCCTGTTCCTGCCCAACCTGCCCAGCCAGGTGCGGCCGCTCTACGCCGCCCGCGACGCGCGCCTGGCCGGCGCGTACAACCTCTACTACATGGGCATCAACCTGGGCGCCTTCATCGCGCCGCTGGTGTGCGGCACGCTGGGCGAGGTCTACGGCTGGCACTACGGCTTCGGCGCCGCCGGCATCGGCATGTGCCTGGGGCTGGCGATCTACGTGGCCGGCACGCGCCACCTGTCGCCCGACGACGCGGTGGCGGAGGTGCCCGCCGCCGGCACCGCCTCGCGCCACCAGCTGCTGTTCCTGCTCGGCGCCGGGCTGGCCGTGATCGTGTTCCGCGTGGCCTACGAGCAGACGGGCAACACGCTGGCGCTGTGGGCCGACACCGCGGTCGACCGGCGCGCGTTCTCGTGGCTGGTGCCGGTGACCTGGTTCCAGTCGCTGAACCCGTTGTTCGTGTTCGTGATGACGCCGGTGCTGGTGGCGTTCTGGAATCGTCGCGGCGGTTCGGTCTCGCCCGCCGCGCCGCTGGGCAAGATGTCGTTCGGCGCGCTGGCCGTGGCCGCGTCGTACGTGCTGCTGGCCCTGGTGAGCCAGTGGTCGCAGTCGCGCGGCGCGCCGGTGCACTGGCTGTGGCTGGTGGCGTTCTTCGGGGTGCTCACCTTCGGCGAGCTCTACATCCTGCCGGTGGGCCTGGGCATGTTCGCGCAGCTCGCGCTGCCGCGCTTCGGGGCCACCACCATCGCCGCGTGGTTTCTGGCGGCGTTCGCGGGCAACCTGCTGTCGGGCGTGGTGGGCACGTGGTGGGGCGGCATGAGCCCGGCCGGGTTCTTCCTCGCCATGGCCGGCATCGCGGCGCTGTCCGGGGCGATCCTGGGCCTGCTGGCCGCCATCGAGCGGCGCCACTTCACCGGCCTCATGATGGCCACGTCCGACGCAAGGAGCGCCTCATGAACCGCCGCCTGGATTCGATGCTGGTGTGGGACAACCACGCCTGCATGCCGCTCAAGCCGCACGACACCGCGTTCCTGCCGCAGCTCAAGCGCCATCGCGACGCCGGCGCCGACGTGGTGATCGTCAACGTGGGCTACGGCGACGACGGCGTCGAGCAGCACCTGCGCATGCTGGCCTCCCTGCGCGACTGGCTGGAGGCGAACTCGCGCGACTTCCGCCTGATCGAGGGCGTGGACGACATCGAGGCGGCGCGCGCCGCCGGCCAACTGGCGGTGGGCTTCGACATCGAGGGCGCCAACGCCATCGGCGACCAGCTGAGCCTGCTGGGCCTCTACCGCGACCTGGGCGTGCGCTGGATGCTGCTCGCCTACAACCGCAACAACCGCGCGGGCGGCGGCTGCCAGGACGACGATCCGGGCCTGTCCGACTTCGGCCGCGCGATGCTGCGCGAGATGGCGCGCGTGGGCATCGTCGCCTGCTGCTCGCATACCGGCTACCGTACCGCCCGCGAGGCGATAGCCGAGTCGCCGACGCCCGTGATCTTCTCGCATTCGAACGCCCGCGCGCTGGCGGACCACCCGCGCAACATCCCCGACGACCTGATCCGGGCCTGCGCCGCGCGCGGCGGCGTGGTGGGCGTCAACGGCATCGGCATCTTCCTGGGCAACAACGATTCGTCGGTGGACAACGTGGTCCGCCACGTGCTGCACATGCTCGACCTGGTGGGCAGCGAGCACGTGGGCATCGGGCTGGACTACATCTTCGATTCCAGCGAGCTCGACGCCGAGATCGCCGCCAACCCCGACAAGTTCCCGCCGCACCTGGGCTATTCCGCGGGCATCGCGATGACGCCGCCCGAACGGCTCCCCGACCTGGCCGAGGCCTTGTCGCGGCGCGGCGTGGACGACGCGGCGATCGCGCGCATCTTCGGCGGCAACTGGCTGCGGGTGGCGCGCCAGGTGTGGCGCCCGCGCGCCTGACGCTGTCGGCTTCGAGAATCCCTGATCGTCGAAATAATGGGAGGACTGCCCCCCATTTCACGGGATCGAAAATACCGGCCTCCTGCGAGCATGGATTGTCGGCCGTACTTTCGCGGTGCTCGCAACGCCACCCGTTCCTCGATTGCGAGCCATTCTTGTCCTGCGGAGCAGTCTGGGAACAAGTGCGGCTGTGGGATCGCTTCAGAAAAATCCAGATGCCACGTGCCGATGCAAGACTCAATGCCGTCCCGGTAGCAAGACCTGTCGAGGGCGCCGCTGGTATCGACTCGCGGGCGGATATCGCCGCTGCGCTGCTGGGGACGTACCGCAGGGCCGGCTACCTGCACGCCGATGTGAATCCGCTGAGGCTCGCCGAGGCATGGCATCCGGGTGCGAGCCCGCTCGATTTCGAGCACCGCCTGTTGCCGGGACTGGCGCAGGAACTCGGGGACCTGCCGCGAATCGAGGAACTCCTGCGCCGCAGCTATTGCGGTGCGCTGGCGTTGAACGCCGCGCATGTCCGGAATCACGAGCAGCTCGCGTGGCTCTACGAGCGCATGGAAGGCCGTCCCTCCGGCGTGAGCTACGGCGAGGGAAAGAGGCTGGCGATCTACGAAGCCTTGTTCGCCGCCGAGCGATTCGAGCAGGAGATCGCGGATCGGTATCCCGGTCACAAGCGCTTCGGCCTGGAGGGCTGTGAAGCCTACATCGTGTTCCTGCAGTCCGTGATGGAAGCCGCGGCGGCCGCGAGCGTGCAAGAGGTCGTCATGGGCATGCCGCATCGCGGACGCGTGAATGTGCTCTACAACGTGCTGAGGCTGGGGTTCGGGCGCATCTGCTCGCTGTACTCCGACGATCCCGATCCCGGCCTGGCGACGTGGGATATCAAGGAGCACCTGGGCCTCGGCGGCAGGCTGTCGACGGCCGCCGGCGAGATCGGGTTCTTCCTCGCCCACAACCCGTCGCACCTGGAGAGCGTGACGCCGGTGATCACCGGCATGACGCGTGCGCGGCAGGAACGCGATGGAGCGAGAGCGAGAGGCGCAGTGATGCCGGTCATCGTGCATGGCGACGCGTCGTTCAGCGGGCAGGGCATCGTGACGGAGACGTTCAACCTTGCCAGGACGCGGGGTTACAACGTGGGAGGAACCGTGCACGTCGTCCTGAACAACCAGATTGGCTCGACGGTGTCGAATCTGCTTGACGCCCGCTCGACGCTGAATTGCGCGGATATCGCACGTGCCTACGACATACCGATCCTCCACGTGAATGCCGATGCACCGGAGGCCGTGGTGTTCGCCGCCGAGACCGCCGTGGAATTCAGGCAGAGGTTCCGCTCGGACATCCTCGTCGACATTCTCGGCTACCGCCGGCGCGGGCACTACGGTATTGACGACCCGACGCTGACCCAGCCCGCCATGCAGCGCGCAATCCGGGGCAAGGCGACGGCCGCCCGGCTGTATCGCGATTCGATGCTGCAGTCGGCCATGATCAGCGAGGAGCTCGTGGCGGACGTGGAGCACCGCGTACTCGCCAGGATGTCGTCGCCCGGGTCGGACGACCGGACGTTGTCCTCGGTGACGTCGCTCCAGGCGTCGGTCGCCCGATCCGAGGTCTACGCCAACTCCACGACGGCGGTGCCTTTCCAGCAGCTCAAGCAACTGACGGTGTCGATGGCGTCCGTGCCCGCCGGATTTGCACCCCATGCAGACATCGTCGCCCTCGCCGACGGGTGGCGCGCTTGCGCCTCTGAGCCCGCGAACCAGGTCGACTGGCGCCTCGCCGAGAACCTGGCCTATGCCACGCTGCTGTCGGCGTCCATCGACGTCAGGTTGACGGGCCTCGACATCGGCCGCGGCAGCTTCTTCCATCGCCAATGCATCTGGTACGACCAGCAAGCCGTCGAGGACGGCGAGGGCCCGCATCATGTGCCGCTGCGCCATCTCGGGCGCGAGCAAGGCACGTTCTCGGTCTTCGACACGCCGCTGTCGGAAGAAGCCGTGCTGGGCTTTGAATATGGCTATTCCGTCATGGCGGCGCGTTCGCTGGTCGTGTGGGAGGCGCAGTTCGGCGATTTCGTCAACAACGCGCAGGTCATCATCGACCAGTTCATCAGCTGCGGCGAAGTGAAGTGGGGCTACAAGAGCAGCCTCGTGATGATGCTGCCGCACGGGTACGAGGGTGGCGGCCCGGATCATTCGAGCGCGTATCTCGGGCGCTTCCTATCGCTGTGCGCGCAACAGAACATGGTCGTGGCCGTGCCGAGTACGTCCGCGCAGCTCTTCCATTTGTTGCGGCGCCAGTTGATCGGCCGCATCGACAAGCCGCTCGTCGTCTTCACGCCAAAGCCCCAACTCTATGGGAAGGCCGCGAGTCATTCGCCGTGGTCCGATTTCACCGACGCCCGCTTCCGGCCGGTGATCGACAACGATCCACCCGGTGCCGGCTCTGCGGTCGAGCGAATCCTTCTGTGCAGCGGCAAGGTGGCCTACGACCTGACCGAGGCACTGGAGAAACGGCAGGATCCCCGCTGCCGCATCGTGCGCATCGAGCAGCTCTATCCATTTCCGGCGGACGCGCTCCGGGAGGTCCTGGCGAGGCATCAGAGCCTTTCGGAGGTCGTCTGGGTGCAGGAAGAGGCCCGCAATCATGGCGCCTGGTCCGTCGTGCGCGATTGGCTGGAGGCGGCCTTGGCGCCAGGACTGCGCCTGCGTTGTGTCTCGCGTCCGGACTCGGCGCCGAGCGCCGGCTGCCGGCGCTCGGCGCACCTCGCGGAACTCCAGGAGATTGTCCGCGACGCGCTCGACCTGCCCGGCGCCTGAGCCTCCTTCACGCGGCGGATACGTCTTTCGCGGCGCGCCGGAAAAGATGGATCGGAGACGAATTCGCGAATGCAAGGAACTCCCGCGCCGGCATGGGCTTTGCGAAATGGAAGCCCTGGAACACGTCGCAACCGAGTTCGGCCAGAAACGTGGCCTGGGCCCGGACTTCGATGCCCTCGGCGACTGTCCGGAAATTCAACGCCCGGGCGATGTCGAACGTGGCGCGCACGATCGCCTCGGACTGCGGACTGGTCAGCATCTCGCTCGTGAACGCCCGGTCGATCTTGAGAGTGTCGAGCGTGAACTGCTGCAGATAGCTCAGCGAGGAGTAGCCGATCCCGAAGTCGTCCAGCGCGATCGAGACGCCGAGCTGCTTCAACTGGCGGATCGTGGCCTGGCTGTGGTCGGTATCCTCCATGAGGAGGGTTTCGGTGAGTTCGAGCTCGAGGCACTCTGGCGGCAGACCTGCGGTCTGCAGCGCCCGCTCCACGGTGGCGACGAGCGTGTCGCCGCTGAACTGGCGACCGGAGATGTTGACGGATACAGACATGCCGTGCAGCCCCGCGGCGCGCCATTCGGCCATCTGGCGACACGCCGAGAACAGCACCCAATCGCCGATCTCTCCGATGACGCCCGTGCGCTCGGCCAGCGGGATGAATTCATTGGGCGGGACCAGGCCGAATTCGGGGTGCTGCCAGCGCACGAGCGCCTCCGCCCCGACAATGCGGCCGGTCCTTGCGGAGATCAACGGCTGGAAATGCAGCCGAAGCTCTTCGCGCTCGGTTGCATGGAACAGGGCACTCTCCATCGAAAGACGGCTGTGCGCACCGGCGCTCATCTCGGGGGCGTACGTGACGCAGGAGTTGCCTCCGCGGGCTTTCGCGCGATACATGGCGATATCCGCGTTCGCGAGCAGCGTCTCCGGCTCCGTCGCGACGTCCGCGGTGATGCTCACGCCGATCGATGCTGTCACGTTCAGCGTCTCACCAAGATGCAGGATTGGATCCTTCAGTGCTTCGCGATAGCGATTCGCGATGTCGCGCGCGACTTCCGGGCTCTGGATGCCTGGAAGGACGACAACGAACTCGTCGCCGCCCCAGCGCGCCAGGGTGTCCTGCGGCCGCGCGCAGTTCGCGAACCGTCTTGCGACCGAGGCGAGCAGCTCGTCGCCGTGACGATGCCCGAGGGTGTCGTTGATGTTCTTGAACCGATCCAGATCGATGAGCAACACTGCGAGCAGCGATTCGTCACGGCAACGGCGCGACATGGCCAGCTCGAGCTGCTCCTCCAGCATGAGGCGATTCGGAAGGCGGGTGAGACGATCGGTGCGCGCCTCGAGATGGAGCTTGTCCTCCATCCGCTTGCGTTCATCGATGTTGCGGGAGAGGCAGAGTATTTCCGCCCGCTGATCGGCGCCCTTCATGATGCGAAGCGCACTTTCCAGCCACACGTATTCATCGCTCACGAGGCGAGCCCGGTAAGTGACGGTGATCGAAGCGTCGGTGGTCCCCGCTTCTTCGAAGGCCTGTTGCACGCGGGGGATGTCGTCCGGATGTATGAGTTCGATGATGTTTCGCCCGGCCATCTTCTCTGCCGGAATGCCGACGACGGTCGCGCTGGCGGGCGACGAGAACAGCGTCGATCCGTCCAGGCCGTGTCGCGTGATCATGTCCGTGGAGTTCTCGGTGATGATCTGGTACTGACGCATCGCGTCGATGACCGATTCTTCACGATCGTTCAGGCTGCGCGTGAGTGCGTTGAACGTCATCGTGAGCGCGCGCACCTCGCCGCTGCCGGTTCCCGCAACGCCAGGAAGCGGTGCGATTCGGCCCTCGGCGGCGGAATAGGCCGTGATGTGGCGGGTGAGGGCGATGAGCGGTCGCGTGAGGTAGGCGGCCAGCGCCCAGATCGCGAGCAACACCAGCAGGGTCGAACTGCCGAGAACCCACAAAAAGTCGGTGACGAACTGTCCGATGTCCCGATAGGCCTCTTCTTTTGGATAAATTGCCGAAACGATCCACCCCGCGCTCTTGACCTCGCGGTACGAGATGAACGAAGGCCTGCCGCTCTCGTCGGCCCCCTCGGCCGTTCCTTCGAAGCCGGCGAGCGCCCGATCGAACAGAGGGTTCTGGCCAGGGCTGTACAGCGGTTTGGACAGGCGGCTCTTGTCCCTGTCCATGATGACCTTGCCGTCGCGGGTCATGATCGCAAGATAGCCGGTGCGGCCAATCACTGTCCGCGCGATGTTGCCAAGCATCTCGGGGCGCGTCAGGTCAAGGCTGCCCGTGAGGAGTCCCACAAGGCTGCCGTCAGGCGCAAGGACCGGCATCGTGAGGACGAGAACGATATGCTCGTCGCCGATGTTCGTCTTGAACGGCTCGGAGATGACGGGCTTTCGGGTTTCGATCGTGCGCTTGATGTAGCTACGCCAACTGGCGTCCAGCCCGACGCGGTCGTTCCGATCGGGCCTCTCCGCAAGCAGGATTCCCTTTGCGGAGAACAGGAAGATCGAGCGATCGAAGACGGCGGAGAGCCCGTCGTTTCTTTCCAAGACGGATTGGGCTCGGGTGTGGCTTGACAAATCGGCTGGCGTGATATTTCTTGCGCTCGCTTGCAGGGCGTCCTGCAAGAGCTCGAGTCGCTGATCGACATTTTCGGAGATCCGACCGAGCAGGAGGTTCTGGTCACTGGACAGAACACTGATCAACTGCGAATTGAAGGTGCGTAGCGATACCGACGCGATCGCGGCGATAGCCGCCAGGAACACGACGGAGATGGCGACCGAGGCGCGTGCGGCCAGGCTCTGCGGAACGAGTTTTCGCATCAGCGATGGTCTTGATGAAGCGAAGCAAGTGGCCATGGCGCAACGATTCCGATGTGTAGCCGGTCTTATCGGTACGGCAGCGAGAACATTGAGCGGCGTCTGAGCCATCGACGCGTTTCGCGGGGCGCGCCGGGAGCGCCATTCGATGCTTTCACCTCTATACCCATAGGGGTACGAATCGAGGCGGCGATTGCCTATGCCGACGGCCTCGTTCCGGAGCGACCTCTTGGCGACGCGATGCATCAGCCACCGATCGACGCCGGGCCGGCAGTCGGTCAAGGTTTCCCCACATGATGTTGCGCTCGCGCCGATGGCGCCCGCAGCAATGCGTCATTCAGCCGGCCGCAATCGCGCGGGATGTCTCGTCCCGCGTGCGCTCGTGGCGCACGAACGCCTCTTGCAGGATCTCGACCAGTTGCGATCGCTTCCAGGGCTTGCCGAGGTAGCGGAACACCTCGCCCCGATTGATGGCCGTGGTAATGGTGTCCGGGCTCGAATCCCCGGTCAGCAGGATGCGCACTGTGTGGGGATGCAGCTTGCGGACACGGGCCAGGAAGTCGACGCCGTTCTCCCCGGGCATCTGGAAGTCCGACAGCACCACACCCACGTCGTGGAGGGCGAGGACATCGCAGGCAAGATCGGTGTTCTCGACCCCGAGGAATTCCAGTCCCTCCTGCTCGACGACGTGGCGCACCAGCAGGTGCATCTGCGGGTCGTCGTCGACCAGGAGGACCGTCCGGCGGTAGGGCGGGTGCTCGAGCTCGGAGAGGTCGAGCGTGCGGCCCTCGCGCAACATGCAACTCACCTCGCACCCGGGTACCGGGCGGCTGAAATGGAACCCCTGGATCGCGTCGCAGCCGAGTGAGTCCAGGAGCCGGAGTTGCGCCTTCGTCTCGACGCCTTCTGCCAGCGAACGGATGTCCAACGCGCGCGCCAGGCTCACGATCGCGGCCGCGATGGCCAACTCCTCGGGCCCGCTCGCCAAGTGGCGCACGAAGGACTGGTCGATCTTGAGCGTGTCGATGGGGAATCGTCTCAAGTAGGCGAGGTTCGAGTAGCCCGTGCCGAAGTCATCGATCGACAGAGAGACACCGATCGTCTTGAGCTGGTGCATCAGCTGCACCGATGCCTGCGCGTCGGCCATCGACAATGATTCGGTCAGTTCGAGGTCAAGGCACTGCGCCTCGATGTCGGTCGCTGCGATCGCCCGAATCACCAACTGGTCGATGCGCTGTTGCGCGAATTGCGACGCAGCGACGTTGATCCCCACAGGCACGATCGGCACCCCCTCGCGTTGCCAGCAGCCGACGTCATGGCAGGCCTCGTTGAGCACCCATTCGCCGAGCAACCCGATCAGCCCGGTTTTTTCGGCGAGCGGGATGAACCGGTCCGGAGCCACGAGGCCGAAATTCGGGGATTGCCAGCGCACGAGGGCCTCGAGGCCGACGATCCGCCCGCTGCGCAGGTCGACCTGAGGCTGGTAGTGCAACACGAACTCGTGGCGCTCGAGGGCGCGTTGGAGGTGCCGTTCGAGCACGACGGGCTCGTCGGCGCGTGTCTTCGCCGTGGCGTATCCCTCGACCATGGGATCCGGTTCCTCGCAGGCAGTGACAAGCCTCCCGCGTTCACGAGTCGATGCGTGCACTTGAACCCCCTATTTCGGAGGGCCCGGATCCTTGCGACCGGTGCCTTCCTGGCTGCAACTCGATGCCTTTGCGGCATTTTGTCGGCGAGCACCCATCCCGAACGCTCAGCTGCCGGACCTCACGATGCTATGAGTCGAGGCGTGTGTCAACTCAAGCGACGAGGGATTCGAATCATGCCCGGACGCTCTTCGAGTCCGGGACGCGGCACCTGGACAGGTCATGCACGCCAAGGAAGAGATCAACCGATGCTGCGGCGGACTGGGTCAATCATCGGCATGCTTGTTGGTGCCGTAGCCGGATTGACCTGCCCGCGCGACTTTCCGCTGCCCCTCCTCATAGCTTGGAAACAGCACTACGGCGAGGGGTTTTGCAATCTGCGCCGGGTCACCCTTCGGTCGGCACGACGGCCTGACTCAGCGATTTGATGGAAAGCCGCCGGAAAGCGGCTGTCGGTGAACGACTGCACCCGGGCCGCGCGCCGCCTCTCTACCATCGGATCTTGAACAATCAGGTCGCCGGGCACTCGCTCCCGAACCCGGACGATGCCCCGGCCTGCAGCGCATCCGGCGCCGGGCAACGGCCGACGATGCTCCCCCAAAGCCACCTGTCGCGAGCGGCAGCTTGTGGTCGAACTGCGACGTTGTGCGATGTGATCAACCGGGCCGCGACGGTGGAAGTTGGGAACACAGACCGGTGACTCGCCGCGCAGGGGAACTCGCGCCTCCCGTTCGACTCGAATACACACGCCCCGGAGCAAGGCGAAACAGAGCCCGCCGGGCATCGGGGCGCTGCGAAACCGCCGCATGGCGGGCCGTTGGACACCGGTGTGGCGCCTCGCGCCAGGAACTGATCGAGATCGCTGGTTCGCGGGCCATAGCCACCAAAGCAGCCGACCATGAGCACGCCTTCAGTTCCCTTCCAAAGTGCGGGCGACGGCGCTCCGCTCCATGCTGTCATCGAGTACCTTTCGGGGCCTCTGCGAGGGAACTCCGTCTCGATCATCGAAGCGAAGCTGCACTTTGCAAAGCGCAGCGGCACGCTGCTGACGCCCGACGAGGTCGGCGATTCGCCACAGGCGGGTACTTTGAGCCGTGCTGGCGCGCGCTACGAGCTGGTCGCGGCGAAGCATCAGTCCGTCTGGGTCAACGGCGAGCCCATCGACGCTCGGGTGCTTGCGTCGGGCGATCTGATCGAAGTCGGCGACGGCCCGGTCCTGCGCTTCTGGATCAATCCGTCGACGGCAGGTCCGCACGAAGCCACGAAGGACACCGTGGCGCGTTGCGCCCGCGCGGCCAGGCGCTGGCCGACGCGCCTGGGGAGCCTGACGCTCCGTCTTGCCATACCGCGGCCGCATCATCTCGTGGCCAGAGTTTGGCGCAGATCGCGCGCTGGCGTGTTGATCGCGCTCGCCGGCCTGGTCGGGGTTCTTTCGTACCTGAGCCTGCAGACGCACGATCTCGAACTGCAACTCGCGCGCGAGCAGACCCGCGTCGCCGGCCTGGCCAGCTTGCTGAACAAGTTGGAGGGCCAGGCCCTCACCCGAAACGAGCTCGGCGCGTTGCGCGACGAACTGGGCAAGGGCTTGATCGACACCGGTGAACGGGTCCGAGCGCTGGAAACCAGCTCGGTGGCCGTTGGCCGGATCATTGCCCGCTCCTCGGGGTCGGTGGCGCTGGTGCAAGGAAGCTTCGGCTTTCGCGATCCGGCGACGAGGCGATCGCTGAAGCTGGTGGTCGCCAAGGATGGAAGCCCCGCGCGAACGCCGGACGGGCGACCGGTGATAACGCTCGAAGGCAGTGGCCCTCTCGTGGAGATTCGGTTCGGAGGCACGGCTTTCGTGGCAGCGAGCGACGGTGTGTTGCTCACGAATCGCCATGTTGCCCTCCCGTGGGAAGGCGAGCCATCGCTGCCGAAGCTCCGAGCCCTGGGCCTGGAGCCCGTCATGCTGCGCATGAACGGCTACCTGCCCGGGAATTCCGAACCCTTCGACATCAAGCTTCTGGGGGCGAGCGACACGCACGACGTCGCGGTACTGCAAGGCGACGGTGCGGCACGCGAGGTCATGCCATTGCCGCTTTCGATGGATCCGGCAACGCCCGGCGAGGCGGCCGTCCTGCTCGGGTTCCCGACCGGGATCCGAGCCCTCCTCGCGCGCGCCGGCGACGCCTTCGTCGCGAAGCTGAGCAGTCAGCCCAAAGTCGATGTCGACCAGGCGACGACCGAGCTCGCCCGGGCGGGACTGATCAAGCCGCTCGCCAGCCGCGGGATCGTGGGACAGGTTTCAAGCGAGGCGATCGTCTACGACGCCCAGACCACCGCCGGAGGCAGCGGTGGGCCGGTGCTCAATCTGAAGGGCGACGTGATGGCGATCAATCGAGCGACGCTGCCGGAATTCGGTGGATCGAACATCGGCGTGCCGGCCCGGCAAGCACTGGAGCTGCTGCAGCAATTGAAGATCAGCGCCTTGGATCCGCAACGTTCGACCCCGCGGTGACGTCTTCGAGGCGCGAGCCAGCGAGGAATACCTGTTTGCGTTGCGCGCGCTGTCCGGCACCGACCCTTTGAGCACATCACCGTCACCGCCCGTCGAGAAAGCATCCGATCATGCTCCTGCGCGACACCCTCGCCGTCTGCCTGCTGCTGGCCTGCACGGCAGGACGCGCAGACGTCGCCTTCAGCTCGGCGCATGTCATGGTCGTCGATGCGGAGAGCGGCGAGATTCTGCTGAAGAAAGATATCGGCACCGCCGCGCCGATCGCGTCGCTGACCAAACTGATGACGGCCATGGTGGTACTCGACGCACGGCAGGATCCGGACGAGGAACTGCGGATCGACGCGGCTGACGCCGATGCCCTCAAGCACAGCCGCGGCGGCGTGCCCATCGGTGCGGTGGCGTCGCGTGGCGCCCTGCTGGAACTCGCCCTGCTCGCTTCCGACAACCGGGCAGCTTCGGCGCTGGCTCGCTCCTATCCGGGCGGAATGCGGGGCTTCGATGCGGCAATGCAGCAGAAGATCCTCGCGCTCGGCCTGATCAGCACATCGATCGCGGAGCCGACCGGACTGTCGCCGAACAATTTGTCGAGTGCCCAGGACATGATTGCGGTGCTGAGCGCCGCAGCGCGTTATCCCGCCATTGCGCAGATCACCAGCGAGCGCAGCCACACCGTGCTGATCGACGGCCGCAGCCGGGCGCTGCGCAACACCAACCGGCTCGTCGGCGGATCGGGGTGGCAAGTGCTGCTGTCGAAGACCGGCTTCACCAACGAGGCCGGCCGCTGCCTGGGCATGCGAGCCCGAGCTGGCGGGCGCACGGTGCTCGTCGTGCTGATGGGAGCGGCGAGGCCCTCGGGGCGCACGCGCGATGCGATGACGATTCGCCGTTGGCTTGCTGCCGAGCGGCTCGCCGCGCTCGCGCATTCAGCGGGAGAGCGCCCCCCGGTGACGGCGCAGCGCTCGCCCACCGCCGAGTTCGCATCCGATTCGACGCCAATCGGCATCAGCGCGGCCAAAACCGTGGTCCCGTGAAGATAGGCCGACCGAGAGGCCATCATTCAGTCGCTCTACCCCTTCACGACCGGGGGTGGCGTCAAGTACCCTCGCCAAACGACCTCGCTGGCCCATGCTCTTGATCACCAAAAGGAGACCTGCCATGAAATCAGCCGCCGACATCCTGAAGTCAAAATCTCGCCAGACGATTTTCACCATCACGCCCACGGCCTCGGTGTTCGACGCCGTCAAGCTGATGGCGGTCAAGGACATCGGCGCGGTGCTGGTCATGGACGGCGAGCACGTCGCCGGCATCTTTACGGAACGCGACTACGCGCGCAAGATCGCGATCATGTCGCGGTCGTCCAGGGACACGATGGTGCGGGAGGTCATGACATCAACGGTGATGTACGTGCGCCCCGACCAGACCAGCGAGGAGTGCATGGCGCTGATGACGGAGAGCCGGATTCGCCACTTGCCGGTCATGGACGGCGACAAGCTGCTCGGCGTCGTCTCCATTGGAGACCTGGTGAAGGACATCATCTCCGAGCAGCAATTCACCATCCAGCAGCTCGAGCACTACATTACCGGCGAGCGGGGCTGATCGCTCGGAACCCGGCGGCAGTCACGGTCTTCAATCGGCTGGAAAGCCTGGTCATTTAGGCGCGCGCCACGATCCGCGTCACGAATTCGCACGTCCGGCGCTCGACAAGTTGACTGTACCCGCCCTCTATTTCGTCAGCTACTTCGGGAGAGGAAGGTTGGTGCGCAATTGCCCTTGCCTGTTGACCTCGATGCATGGCGCATGGTGCAACGGCTGCCATACCGGCAGCGACGGCGGCTGACGAACAACGCGATCGCCGAGCGGCTTCCAGGGCGGAGGTTCCGGTTCGCCAGCGACTTTCATGATTCCTCCCCCCCACATTAAGGCGCGGGTTGCCCGCGACGAGATTGCGCACGACGGGAACTCGCCGTGGAAATCGGTGCGGTGCATTGACACGATCTGCATGGCGCTGGTCGTCGACCCTTCGCGCGCGAGTTTCCGACTAAAGATCGCTTCATGCCGGATCATGATGCGCCGCGAATGGGATGCCGGGCATCCTCAAAAATGGGGAACTTAAGCCTCGACCTCGCGCAACCAAACGCTCTTCTTTCCGGTGTCCTGACACCAAAGGGAAAGCCATCCCTCCCGGTTCTCACATACGCAGCCACAAGCAGCCCTTGACGAGCGTCCGCTTGCGAGCCGCCTATATGCCAGTTCGGACCGACCGCGGGGCGCCAAAGGACTGATACCTCATTTTTTGGCCGACGCCGATACACATGCACTTTCGGAGCCACCGAGCGCATAGGTCTGGTTGCGTCCAGCGTTCTTGGCAGCGTACGTCGCCCTGTCAGCCCGAGTGACGAGCTCGTCTGCCGTCTCGTCATGCATGGCCTGCGTCACCCCGATGCTCACGGTGACGTGCTCGCTCACCGATGCGGCTGCGTGCGCGATCGCCTCCGCCGCCAACGCCTCGTGGATCCTCGTTGCCACGCGAACTGCCCCTGCCAGCGTCGTGTTGGGCAGCAGGATCGCGAATTCTTCCCCGCCAACGCGGGCAGCGAGGTCGGTGGGTCGGCTGGCAGCCTCGCGCAGTATCCGGCCGAGGGCCACCAACACCCCGTCGCCAGCGGGGTGCCCGTAGAGGTCGTTGTAGGCCTTGAAATGATCCACGTCGAGCACCAGCAACGACAAGGGATTCATGCTGCGTCGGCTCAGGCGTATGTCGGTGGCCAGGTCGCGGTCGAAGGCGCGCCGGTTCGCCAGGCGCGTGAGTGGATCGGTCAGCGATAGAAGCTCCAGTGCCTGTCCCTGATCCCGCAGCACCCGTAGCATGCGATTGATGGCCTCTCCGAGGGTCGCGATTTCGTCCCGACCGGGGGGTATCGAAATCTGATCGGGCCATCCGCCAGCCGCGCCCGCGTGGCGGAGCTGTCGTTCCATGAGCTGCAATCGTCGCACGAGAAAGTACTGCACGCCGAGCACAAGCACCACCCCGCTGAGCAACGCTCCTACCATGACAACCAGGACCACCCGCCAGGTGATCTGTTGTCCGCTGCGCTCGATATCTGCTGGCAGTCGTATATGGAACAAGAAGACGGGCTTGCCCGACGCGTCAAGCATCCTGCCGGTCAGCATGTGCTTGTCTCGGCGACCGATCACCAAGGAATCGGTAGAAACAGCGCCACCGGCGACTCCAGGATTGCCCGGAATTGCGGTGGGGGGTGCCCTTTCGATATCGAATTCGAGCGCGCTCTGATTTCGGATCCTTTGCAAGATGTGCTCGTCCAGCAATCGCCCCATGAGGAGCGTGCCACGCGGCTCGCCCGATCCATCGCTGCGATGTATGTACTGCCAGCAGAGAAGATAGATCTCGCCGTCGGTGCCATGCAGCGTGCAGGACTTTGTGGCCCCCTGCGTTTCGTAGAGACGCTGCACGGCGTCCAGAGTCCTCGACAGACCTTTGTTGGATTCCTGGTCGATGAGATTGGCTGCAGCCCTCAGAAACGTGCGTCGGTGGTCGTTGTCAAAGATCGCCACGAAACTCAATTTCGCGCTATCAAGTGCACCAGTACCGACCTCGGCCGCCGCGAACTCGGGAGATAAAGTCTGGGCAAACGTATACATGCCTGCCCAGTCTGCCCAGTCCGTGTTGAGCTCGTTCAGATGCTCGAGTTCGGCCTTAAAGTTGCGTACCAGCTGGTCATCAAGTTTCAGGGCCTCATTGCGCTCCATTTCGGCAAAGTCAGATCCCAGGTTGCGGACAAGGATGCCGATGCCCAAGCTGCACGTCGATGCGAAGCCGATGAAGAACAGCGCGACCAGCTTCCATCGTAGTCCCATGGCGATGCACGCTTTCCTGAGATGACCTGATGAAGTCCTTCAAATATCGGATGTCAGCGATCGTGAGGTAAAGATCCCCGGCCTCGTCGTGTCCAATACGGCCCGCTCGAATTCACGACCGAGCCCCCGAACGCATTTCGACATGGCGATGTCGAGCGCTCTACCGCAGACAGCATGTTGAACAGTTTCGGTCAGGATGAAGCTTGAATCTCGCATGTCCTTCTTCCGACCAGGGCAACAATCAGACCCTGCGGCGAGGGACCACGTTCCTATTCGCACAACCAGACGTCGAGCCTCGGCCAGGTCCGGTCGGCCGGGGACGTCGGGTTTCGGCCGGGCTGGTGCCGTCAGCCCGAAGTGCGTTGAGGAAATCTCGAAGTTGTCCGCTGCTGTCATTGCCGTGCTCGCGACGGTCGAAGCCTGCGCACCGGCTTGCCACCCAGTCGGTTGCGCCGCAGTTGCAATCCCACGGTCGCAAAACGACGTGGACATCAAGTCGGGGATCGATCATGACCGTCTGGGATCGGCTTCATGCCCCGGCTTTTTGCCGCTCTCGGCCGATCACGAGCGAAGTCGCATGCGCGTTGAGCAGCGAGCCTGAGTCGGTGGCACAGTTGAACGTCGGACCAGTGGCTTGCTCTGACGTCGGCATCAACTGCCACCACGACAGATTCGGAGAATGGACATGGCTAAAACACAAGACGTTACGGAGTACGGCGTTCGTGAGGTTGTGCTTTATGTCGAGGACCATCCGGTCAACGTCGCCTTGATGTGGACCGTCTTCGAGCATCGACCCGAACTCGAACTCGTGATCGTGCTCGATGGAGCCGCTGCGATGGCTGTCACACAACATCTGCGGCCCGCCTTGCTGCTTCTCGACTTGCGCCTGCCGGATTGTCACGGCACCGAACTTCTAGCACGCATGCGAAGCGTTCCTGGCTGGGAACGAATCCCCGCGATCGCCGTCACTGCCGAGCTCGAATTCGATCCCGCTGGCACCGATTTCATGGACGTCTGGCACAAACCGCTACGCGTGCCAACGCTATTGGCCCGACTCAATCGCGTGCTGATCCCGCGGCCGGGCCACAAGCGAACGATCGTCCCAACTTGATTCACTCGACGATACCGAAGCGAAATGGGAAGTCGCAGATCCCAGCGGGAGAAGCGTCCTGAGTCAGAGCCCGGGAATCGTGAAGGCGACCGTATGGCTGTCAATGACGGAATGATTGGCGTCTGCGAGGTCCACCCGAAGCGTGTGCGGCCCGCTGGCAAGCCCTTGGATGACGATCAAATCGTTGCTCGCCTGCACCCAGTGCCAGTTTGCGTTGTCGAGCGTCAGGTGCAGATGACCGACCCGCGGCACGACCTGGGCCGCAGTCGCTCCGAATACCGGAGCGATTTGCAAATGGTCTGCGTGAAAGGGGATGACGACGGCGCCGTGTGCGAGGGGGCCCGGCAAGGGCCCGTCGACACTGAGTCGGGCGATTTGTGGCGCGGCTGAATCCATGGCCGAACCCGACGACGGCCGTGGGCCCGGGGGAGCGGCGGCTGATGAAGACGCGGAATCGGCCCCGGACGCGGGCATGACCGTCGTGGCAATGAGGCATGCCAATGACAACGCCGCAAGGCGCGCGGGCAGGACGAAAGACATTTCCAAGCTCCTCTCGGTTTCAATGTGATCGATGATTACATTGAATTCTAGTACGATGTGATCACCGCTTACAAGCGATGTGTACACGTCCCACAAATGCCTGCCGAAAGTGCCGCCGAAGAAGAACGCGGCTACCACCACGGCGACCTGCGCCACGCACTGGTTGCCGCTGCCGTAGCCCTCATTGAGGAGCAAGGCCTGGAAGCCGTCAGCGTGCGTGCGCTCGCGCGCCGACTTGGCGTGTCGCCAGGAGCGCCATTTCGCCATTTCCAGAGTCGCACGGCCTTGCTCACAGCGGTGGCCGAAGAAGCGCAGAACCGCCTGCTGGAGGCCGTAACCCAGGCACGGCGCCAGGCGCGCGAAGGCGACCCGCTCAACGTGTTTCGCGCGATCGGCGAAGGCTTTTTGCGGTGGGCGTTCGCGAACCCAACGCATTTCCAGGTGATCTCGACGCGCGCGGTCATCGACTATGACAGTCCCGCGCTGCGTCAACGCAACGACGCCCTGCGACTGACCATGTCGCAGTTGATGGAGAGTGCGTCCTCCCAAGGGCAGCTACGTCCAGGCGATGTCGGACACCTTGTCCTGGGTGCCCGCGCGCTGGCCTATGGTCTGGCGCGAATGCATATTGATGGTCAATTCGCAAGCTGGGGCGTCGATAGCGACCAAGCGCTAAGCGAGAGCATGGAGGTGCTCGATCAATTCATTGCGGCTATTCGGGCATGAACTCGAGGGGGAGTTTGCTTGACCGACTCGAACCAGTCGGGCAGTAACCGTCGGCAGCCGCTCCATCCTCCCCAATAGCTGCCGTAGCGAACGGCCGGTTGCGGCCAGCCAGCGACGGTCGCTGGCACAGTCACTCTACTTGTACCGATGTGATCGCGTTCCTACCGGCAGCATCCCTGCATCAACGCTCGTACAGCCCGATAATGCAGGCACATGGATCTCGACCGCTTCGACCTCGCCCTGCTGGATGCACTGCAGGAGGATTGCCGCGTACCGGCCGAAATCCTGGGCACCCGCATCGGCCTGTCGGCCACCGCCGTGCAACGGCGCATCCGGCGTCTGCGCGAGGATGGCGCCATCGCAGCCGAGGTCGCCGTGCTGGGCCCTGTGGATCCGGCGCTGGTCACGGTCATCGTCGAC
>Ga0210384_10003007_pt1 | contig 19951 bp, 18 predicted proteins | sample IncBWH2MmetaG_FD_160574 | JGI IMG/M metagenome (GOLD analysis project Ga0210384, IMG submission 160574) | Forest soil microbial communities from Barre Woods Harvard Forest LTER site, Petersham, Massachusetts, United States - Inc-BW-H-2-M | ecosystem: Environmental > Terrestrial > Soil >...
CACGCTTCCCGCGGCGTCCGCCAAACGTCGGCGGGGGTCTCGACGCTCCACGTGCTTAACTTCCGGCCCTCCTGGCCGTAGCGCCCGTCATGTGGGCGAATCAGGATGCTACGCTACCACGAACCGACGCCGAGTCAGGTCCAATAGCCTTGGGCAGCCTCTGCTCGGTCGCAACCGGCTGCCGGGGGTCGCGTTCGGTCAAGCGCTCCGTGGAATGAAGCACGGGGAGCTCGTGGGCCGAGCGGTTCTGCTTGTAATAGGGGTCGCGGCCCCTTTCGTCGTCTATCCCGTGTTCCTCATGAAGGCTCTATGCTTTGCTCTCTTCGCCTGCGCCTTCAATCTCCTGCTCGGGTACGCGGGGCTTCTCTCGTTTGGCCACGCCGCGTTCTTCGCCACCGCGGCATACGTGACCGCCTATGTAGTTAAGGTCGTTGGGGTTACGCCGGGGATAGGGATTCTCGCCGGCACCGCCGCGGCCCTCGCCCTGGGGCTTGTCATCGGCACCGTCGTCATCCGTCGCCAGGGAATCTACTTCGCGATGATCACCCTGGCCCTGGCCCAGATGCTCTACTTCCTCATTCTGCAGGCTCCCATTACCGGCGGAGAGGACGGCATCCAGGGCGTGCCCAGGGGTCGCCTCCTCTGGGTCATCGACCTGGAGAACGATCTCCAAATGTACTATGTGGTTTTCGCCATCTTCGTGGCGGGATACTCCTTGATCAATCGCGCCATCCACTCCCCTTTTGGTCAGGTGCTCAAGGCGATCCGCGAGAATGAGCCGCGGGCGCTGTCCCTGGGATACGACGTGGATCGCTACAAGACCCTAGCCTTCGTTCTCTCCGCCGGCCTGTCGGGCCTGGCGGGATCGACGAAGGCCATCGTCTTCTCCTTCGTCACCTTGACGGACGCCGACTGGCGCACATCGGGGGAGGTCGTCCTGATGACGCTCCTGGGCGGCATGGGCACGGTGTTGGGACCGGTGGTGGGAGCCCTCTGCATCGTCACCCTGCAGAACGAGCTGGCGGACAAAGTCGGCTCCTTCGTCAACGTGATCATGGGAGCGATGTTCGTGGTCTGCGTTCTCTCGTTCCGGAGGGGAATCGTCGGGGAGTTGGGAGGTCTCTACCGGAGCCTAGTGGGGAGGCGCGATTGAGGAGCGGCCTCGGAAGGGCCAGGTAATCGGAGGGGGTGGGTGATGCTGAAAGGACGCAGCGCCCTCGTGACCGGCTCCACGAGCGGAATCGGTCTGGGCATTGCCCGCGCGCTGGCCAGGGAGGGCTGCGACATCATGCTCAACGGGTTCGGGGAGGCAGGCGAGATCGAGAAGGTGCGGGCTTCCCTGGGCAGCGAGTTCGGAGTCAAGGCGCTCTACAACGGGGCCGATGTCTCGAACGCAAATGCCTGCGCGGGTCTCGTCACGGAGACGGAAGCGCGCTTCGGTGGGCTGGATGTTCTGGTCAACAATGCCGGCATCCAGCATGTGGCCGCGGTCGAGAACTTCCCCGTAGACCGCTGGGACGCCATCCTGGCCGTCAACCTCTCCTCGGCGTTTCACACCATTCGCACCGCGATACCCGGGATGAAGAAGCGGGGTTGGGGGCGCGTGATCAACATCGCCTCCACCCATGGCCTCGTGGCCTCGGTCAACAAGTCGGCCTATGTGGCGGCCAAGCATGGACTCGTCGGCCTGACCAAGGTCGTGGCCCTGGAGACGGCCAGGACGGGGGTCACGTGCAACGCCATTTGCCCGGGCTGGGTGCTCACTTCCTTGGTCAAGAAGCAGATCGAGAGCCGGGCCCGCAATGGCGGCATCCCGCTGGAGCAGGCGGAGAAAGAGCTGCTCGAGGAGAAACAGCCTTCGGGACGCTTCACGACCGTCGAGGAGATCGGCGGTCTCGCCGTCTTTCTCACGAGCGCGGCGGCCGTCAACCTGACCGGCGCGACGCTCCCCGTCGATGGAGGCTGGCTCGCTCAGTAGCCGGGTTGGCGAGCAGCCATTCCCGGCTATCCCAGGGTTCGAATCCGGACCTGGGTACTGAAGGGGCTCTCCACGAGCCACCCGGGCAGCGGGCTACGGCCGTGAGAACCCTTCAAGACAGGGCGTACAAGCTCCCATCGGCGCTGCCGATGTAAACCATGCTGCCCACGACCAGAGGCGTCGAAAAGAAAGACCCGATGCTGAACTGACGCTCCACGGCCGCCAGAGGCGTTTCCCGCCATCGCGAATAGAAGAGCATCGGCCCGTTGAACTTGCGATCCGCTGTGAGAACCCAGCCCCGGTTCTGTTGCGAGGCGTCGGTCTTGAAGTCCCAAAGCAACTGGCCGGTGTTGAGGTCACGTGCCTCCAGCGTGCCGTTCAGCACGCCGACATAGACGACGTCTCCCGCAACCGTCGGGGAGGAGAACACGTAGGCCTTCACGTCCTGACGCAGAAGAGGCTTCCCCGACCCAGCATCGACGACGTGCAACAGGCTGGAATCGGAAGTCGCGAAGACGACCTTGCCTTGAGCTACAGCGGGCGATGCGACAACCCAGCTGCCTTCGTTGTTGAAGCGCCACTTCTCCTTCCCTGTCGCCGCATCGATGGCGTAGAGATTGGAGTCGCGGCAGCCGGCGTAGACGACGCCGCCGGCCACGGCCGGGGAAGATTGAAAGCCGACCTGGTTGTGGATGAAGGGATCCTCGCCTCCCTTGAACCGCCACTTCTCCCTGCCGGTCGCGGCGTCCAGCGCATAGAAGAAGCTGTCCCAGCTGCCAAAATACAAGACGCCTTCAGAGTAGGCCGGAGACGCATGCACGACGTCCCCGGTCTGGAACTTCCAGCGCAGCAAGCCCGACGCCGCGTCGAGGGCGTAGACGTTCCCGTCGCCGCTGCCGAAAAAGACCCGTCCTTCGGCCACGACTGGACTGGACAGGAAGACATCAAAGGGATCCGCAATTGTCTGGCTCTTCGGCTGCACCCCGTGCAGACCCTTCGCCTCGAAGCGCCGTTCGCCGCCGGTCTCGAACCTCCACCTTAGCTTCCCCGTGTCAGCGCTGACGGCGTAGAACCTTCCGTCGTAGCTTCCGAAATACACGAGGCCCTTGGCGACGGCGGGGGTCGAGGAGACGGGGCCCCCCGTCACGTACTTCCATCGCTGACGGCCGGTGAGGCCGTCTACGGCGTATAGGTTGCCGTCGTCGCTTCCGAGATACACCGTGCCGTCGTGCCACACGGGCGACGAGACGATGCGGCCGCCGGTCACGAACTTCCATCGGACGCCGTGTAGCTGTCGGGGCCCCTGCTCGGCAGAGGCGCCCCGGTGGGCTGGATCCCCTCGAAACATCGGCTGCGTCTGGCCAAAGGCGGCGGTCGACAACATGAGCAGCGTGACGGGAAGGGCCAGCCATCGCATGGATTTCACTCTCCGGTCGATAGATCGGACGTCAGAGGGGTGCACGGCGCTCCGTCTCAGGGATGCCCCTGGGTTGTCGTAGCGTTCGGCCGGAGGACTAGAGAGCCTTCGAAGGAACCCTGAGTCAGGGTGCCCACGATTTCGCGTGTTTCCGGACGTAGTTGACCCTCGTAACGAACTCCGCCCAGATCGGGGGAGCGCACGGTCAGGAAGCCGTTCTCCTCGGTCACCAGATCCACCGGGAGGTCATGTTCTCTTTGCCCGACGACGTAGAAGTGGACGACCGCTGGACCAGCCGTCCGATTTGCAAGGGTGAGCCGAGCGCGGACTTGGTTCCCCCCCAGCTCCGTCTCCCCACGCCACTCCCCCTCGAATGCGTGGCTGACAGACGTGCTCTGCGGGATTGGTTCAACCTCCGGCGGACCGATCCTCCGCAGCTCGAACGGTGCCGTGTTGCCCGCTTGAAGGAAACGCCCGGCGAGCGTTCCCTTCTCCTCCAGGCGTCCCTCGAACCGTGGGTCGCCAAGCGCACCCTTAATGGTGAAAGCGACCTCGCGGTCTTGAGTCACAACATCAGCGAGGGGCGCCCCCTTGATGCCGAACCCCGGGACCGTCGCCGAGCCAGTCAACGCTCCCTGGCTATCCTGGACGAGATCGATGACGACTCCGATCTCTCGGCCGGGGATCTGCACGGTGCCCTCCCAGCGACCGGTCGCGCCTTCGGGAGCAGACCACAAGGGGCTCACCACCGCTACGACAAGGACGAGTCCCGCCCTGCCTGCAAAGGAGGGTCCGGTAGGTTGAGGTCGTGGATGATGCCTCATAGCCCCTGTCTCTCGCGCATCGCCGCGCGCTTCAAGACTGACCGCGTGCCCGGTCAGCGGCGATCATCGTACCAACTGGCCGTCGGGGGTCACACGCTCCACCCGGACAAAGAGCGGACGGCGCCAGCCAATTGTGGGCACAAAAGCGACCCATGGTCGCGAGGGATTCAACCGCATGAACGGTCGGCATCGGCTGGCGCACGCCGCGCTTGTCTCCGGGGTCCTTTCGTCGGCATTGAGGCATTCGTTTCTTGACGAGCCCAGTATGAGCGTGTAGCATCAAGTGTGGGAGATCACACATGCCGACGAATCTCAACATAGACGACGCGCTCCTGGAGCAGGCGGTCAAGCTCTCGGGCAAGAGAACCAAGCGTGAGACGGTCAACGCTGCCCTGGCGGAATACGTCTCGCGCCGGAAGCAGCGGCGGATCCTTGAGCTCTTCGGGAAGCTGGAATGGGACCCCCGATTCGAGTACAAGAAGGAAAGGGAACGGCGCTGAGCGTCCTTGTGGACACTTCGGTTTGGTCGATGGCCCTGCGCCGGGATCAACCGCCGCCAAGCCGAGAGCTCGAAGCCCTGCGCGCCGCCGTTGAAGGAGGGGATGTATGCCTTCTTGGAGTCATCCTCCAGGAAGTGTTGCAAGGGTTTCCTAGCTTCGAACGAACGCGCCGGCTCGTTGAGCATCTCTCTTCGTTCCCCCTTCTCTCAATGCACCGCGGCGACTACGTCTATGCCGCGGAGATCCGAAGCCGGTGCCGCGCCAAAGGGTTGGCGATTTCAACCATTGACGCCCAGATCGCGGCCGCGGCCATCAACCACCGATGCGCGCTGCTCACCCTCGATCGTGATTTCACGAGCGTCGCCAAGCTCTTTCCTCTGCGCTTCGTCTGAGCGCGCAAACGTCCGGCTCGGTCGGAAGCTCGGCAGATTCACGACTGCTCGGGGCCTGGTCCCGGCCCACCCGTGTCGAACAGCACTCAAACGGGCTCTTCGGCTCTCTCGGTGCAGCCCCAGGAGCATCGTCTGACGTCCTCCTACCAGACCCGGCACGCGTTCGCGCGGACCTCGGCCTGGCCCGGGTGGCACGCGAACGCCTCGGCGAACTCCGGCATGTTCGCGACCGAGTTGTTCACCCGGTATCTCGCATAGGAGTGGGGGTCCGTGAGGACGAGGAGCCTCACGAGCTCGGGCCGGAAGACCGAGCACCAGCCAAAGGCGAAGGACATGAAGAAGCGCTGCTGGGGCGTGAGGCCGTCCGACTCCTTCCCCTTGAGCGGGCGCCCCTGGCGAGCCAGGGAGGCCTTGAGAGCCATGTGGGCGATCCGCAGACCGCCGTTGTCCGCCGTGTCCTCGCCCAGGGTCAGCCGGCCGTCCTGTTTCACCCCCGCCTCGGGGACCATCTGGCTGTACTGGTCGGAGATGCACTTGTCCCGGTTCTCGTACTCCTTCGCATCCCCGGCGGTCCACCAGTCCCGGAGGTTGCCCTGCGCGTCGAACTTCCTCCCCTCGTCGTCGAACCCGTGGATGATCTCGTGGCCGATCACCGAGCCGATCGCGCCGTAGTTGACCGAGTCGTCCTGTGCGGCGTCGAAGAGGGGAGGCTGGAGGATCCCGGCGGGAAAGTTGATGGTGTTGGTCGGGGAGTCCTCGTAGGCGTTCACCGTGGAGGCGGTCATGCCCCATTCGCTCCGGTCCACCTTGGTGCCGATTTTCCGGACCCAGCGCGCGAACTCGAAAGCGGTCGCCCGGGCCCGGTTCCCGAAGTGGCTCTCCCGTCCGACCTCGAGAGTCGCGATGTCCCGGTCGCGGTCGGGATACCCGATCTTCTCGAGGGTCGCCGAGAGCTTGGAGTGGGCCTGCTTTCTCGTCTCGGGGGACATCCAGGAGAGGGAGTCGATGTCCTCGGAGAGGGCCGCGTCGAGGTCGTGGACGAGGGCGAGCACGCGCTCCTTGCTCTCCTTGGGGAAGGCACGGGTCACGTACACCCGGCCCAGGGCCTCCCCGAGGTTGGCGTCCACGCTAGCTACGCAGCGCTTCCACCGGGGCTGCATCTCCCGGGTGCCGGCGAGGGTTCGTCCGAAGAAGTCGAAGCGCTCCTCCACGAAGGCCCTCGGAAGGGCGGAGGCGGTTCCCGCGAGGAGCTGCCAGCGCAGGTACGCTTGCCAGTCGGCCACGGGGTGGGTCCGGAGCGTCGTCTCGACGCTCTTGAAGAAGCCGGGGGCCGTCACGTTGTAAACGGCCACGGGAGGCGCCCCCACGGCCTTCAAATAGGCGTCGAAATCGAAGGAGGGGGCGAGGGACCGGAGCTGGGCGTGGGAGAGCTTGTTGTTCTGGGTCCGGGGATCACGGCGGGTCACAGGGTCGGTGGCAGCCCTTGCAAGCTCGGTTTCCAGGGCGAGGATCGTCGCCGCGTCCTTGCCGGCCGCCTCGGGCTGCTCTCCCGACAGGACCAGCATCTTCGCCACGTGCTTCAAGAACTTCTGCCGAATAGTCGCTGACTTCTCGTCCTGGTCGAGATAGTAGCTGCGGCCCGGGAGGGACATCCCGCCCTGGTCGAACTGGGCGATGTTGGAGGAGGCGTCGTCGAGGTCGGGCTGTCCCGAGAAGCCCAGGAGGGGGCTGTTCGTCTGGTTGTCCGAAGGGGTCCAGGCTCCCGGCATCAGCTGCTGCACGTGCGCGAGGGCGCCGGGGAGGTCCGCGAGGGTCCGAATCGCGGCGACGCGGTTGAGCTCCGGCTGAAGCGGCTGCAGCCCCCGCGCCTCGATCCCGGGTTCGTCCATGCAGGCCTGGTAGAAGTCCCCGAGCTTCCTCTCGTCGGCGCTTCGGACCCCCTCGCCCCTCGCGAGGCGGGCGAGGTCCTGGCCGAGAAGTGTCTGGTTCCAGGTGTCGAGGACGGAGGTCGTCCCCCAGGCGGGCTGGTCCGCGGGAATCGGGTGGGCCTCGTGCCAACGGCCGCACGAGTAGGCGTAGAAGTCGTTGCAGGGATCCGTCGAGGGGTCGGCGATGTCCGGGCTGAAGTGCGAGAGGGGGGGGAGCTCGGGGGGCGGCCCCCCCGGCGCGGGGGTCGCCTGCTGGGCGAAGGCCCCGGCGGACACCCCGAGGGCCACGGCTAGCATCGTTGGCACGCGCATTCTTGTCCTCCTGACGGGGGGCCCCTACGAGCCCTCTTCCGGCGTGGGGCGCGTCAACCGGAGGACGGTCTCGAGGGGGATCCTGTAGAGGTTGCCGAGGCCGTTGAAGAGGCCGCGGGACATGGAAACGAAGCTTCGGTAGGTCATGGGCAGCACGAGGGGGGGATCGATCCTCTCGCTCGTGTAGAGAAGCCACTGGCCGTCCCCCGAGATGCGGGGACTGTAGTCCCGGGCGGGGGTGTTGACGAGGGGCCCCAGGTTCCTAGGCGGGGTCCAGCGGTCCCCTAGGTGGTAGCTGATGTAGAGGTCCGAGCTCCCGAAGCTCTCTTTCCGGCCGAAGCTCCCGATGAGGAGGAAGGTCTCGTCGGGGGACACGAGGGCCTCGAAGCTGTCGATCTGCGGTCCGTTGAAGTCCGGGCCCATGTCCTCCGCGGGCTGGTAGCGCCCCCCCTCGAAACGGGATCGAAAGATGTCGTAGTGGCGGGTCTTCCGGCTCGAGCAAAAGTACAGGTTGCCGTTCCTTGCGACCGAGCAGAAGACCTGGTTGAACCCGTCGTTCACGGGGCCGTCCAGGAGGATGGGCTCCGTCCATCCGCCCGTCCGTCGCTTGGCGGCCCAGATGTAGAAATGGTGGCGGTCCACGCCAAGGACCGGGCGGTCCGACGCGAAGAAGAGAGTCTCGCCGTCGGGCGCGAGCACGGGGTCGGTGTCTTTGTAAACGCCGGAGAAGGGGAGGACGACGGGGGGAGTCCACTTCCTTCCCTGGAGCCTCGACTCGTAGAGGACGTACAGGTAGTGCGGCGGAACCGACCTCTCGAAGTAGATGATCTTCCCATCCGCCGTGAGGTTACCGCCCAGCTCGTCGTCGGGCGTGGAGATGACGCCCTCCCCGATGAGTTCGGGCCCTCCGCCTAGGCCCAGGGAGGGGTCGGAAGGAGCGGGGGGACTCGCGGAGAGGAGGGCTAGCAGGAGCGGCCAGGCCAGAATCCTCCTCACCTCCCCTCCCCCTCCGGCAGGTCGAGGGCGGCCCTCGAGACGAAGAAGATGTTGCCGTGTCCGTTCAGCGTGGAGTGGAGCATCCTGTGGATCTCCCCGGCCTCAAGGCGGTGGGGCTCGGGGACGGTGAACGGGCTCCTCTCGCTCGTAAAGAAGAGGTACTTCCCGTCGGGCGTGAGGCACGGTGCCCCCTCCTCGGCCACCGAGTTGATGCCGTGCTCCAGGTGACGCGCCTTCGACCAGATGCCCCTTTCCCCGGTGCTCACGTAGAGGTCGGCCCGGGCGTAGAGGACCCCACCCCCCTTGAGGGTCTCCCTTCGGTCCTCGTCGCCGAGGTTCTTCCCTGAGGAGGCGAAGATCAGGATGGTTTCGTCGGGGGAGACGTAGGGATCGCGCTCGTTGAACTCCGAGTTGACCTCGGGGCCGAGTTTCTCGGCCTCCCCGAACGTCCCGCCGGTACAGCAGGAACGGAAGAGGTGCGACTGCCCCCCCTCCCGGGTCGAGGCGAAGTAGAGGGTCCCGTTCCCAGTCACGGACGGCCCCCAGTTCAAGCTTCCCTCGGCGTTTACAGGCGGTGGGAGCGGCTCGGGCTCAGCCCAGCGATCGCCCATCCTCGAGACGCGGAAGATGCGCAGCGTGCGGCTTTCGCTCCCCGGTACCGGACGGGACGAAGTGAAGTAGAGGGTTTTGCCGTCGGGCGCGAACTGGGGGAGGAGATCGAGGTAGCTTCCTGAGAAAGGGAGGACCTCGGGCTCCGTCCAGCGCCTCCCTCGGAAACGCGAAACGCACAGCAGGCCGAGCCGAGGGAACGTGGTCGACTGGATGACTTTGCTGAAGTAGAACTCGGTTCCGTCGGGGCTGAAGGTACCCCCGGCTTCGTCATCTTCCGTCGAGACGATGCCTTCGGCGAAGAGGCGGGGCTCCAGGACGGGGCCCACGTCATAGGGTGCCTTCTGCACACCGCCTACCGCCGCGAAGGCGAAGAAGGCAGGGATCGCTAGCGGCAACAGCCGGCCCTTCATGGCGAACGGTGCTCCAAGATCCTGGATGCTCCCCCTTTAGGTCCCTGGGATGCTACCTGCTGGCTCTTGCCCCGGTCCAGGGCCAGACTTGGCAAGGGGACCAGACCAGGGCAAGATCCCGTCCCATGGCCGTCGCGAGAGCCCGGGACCCGGCCGGCGCAGGCGCCCTCGTGCTTGTCACGTTGCAGCCCGGCCTCGGAACCCCGCTTTACCGACAGATCTATCTCGAGCTGCGGCGGGCCATTCTCGGCGGACGGCTCCCGCGGGGGTGCCGCCTGCCGTCCACCCGCAGCCTCGCCCAGGACCAGCGTGTCTCCCGGGCGACGGTGGTGCTCGCCTACGAGCAGCTTCAGGCCGAGGGCTACGTCGAAAGCGTTGGGCGGGGCGCGACCCGGGTGAGCTCTCTGCTCCCCGACCCCCTGACTCGGGCCGACGCTCCCGAGAGGACTTCCCCCTCCCCTCCCGCCGGTGGCCCCTCCGCGCGGGCGGCCGCGATCGCGGAGGTGTCCCGGCGCTTTCCCGCGGTCCCCGACCGCCCTGGACCCTTCCGCACCGGAGTACCCGCCCTCGACGTCTTTCCGGTCCACATCTGGGAGCGTCTAACCGCGCGTCGGCTCCGGCGCTCCTCCACCAGCTCGCTTGCCTATGCCGATCCCCGCGGCCTCCCCGCCCTCCGGGCGGCCATCGCCGCCTACTTGACGGCCGCCCGGGGAGCCCGCTGCACCCCCGACGAGGTCCTGGTGACGGCGGGGTCCCAGCAAGCGATCGACCTCGTGAGCCGTGTCCTTCTAGACCCGGGAGATCCCGTGTGGATGGAGGACCCGGGCTACCTGGGGGCGATGGGCGCCTTCGTCGCCTCGGGTGCCCGGATCGTTCCCGTGGGAGTGGATGGGGAGGGCCTGGACGTCGAAGCGGGGATCCGCCTCGAGCCGCGGGCGCGGCTCGCCTTTGTGACCCCCGCCCGGCAGCTGCCCCTCGGCATGACCATGAGCGCTCGGCGGCGCCTCGAGCTCGTGCGGTGGGCCGCGGCCAACCGCGCCTGGATCCTCGAGGACGACTACGACAGCGAGTTCCGGTACACGACGCGGCCCCTCTCCTGCCTCCAGGGTCTCGATCCCCAAGGGAGCATCATCCTGACCGGCACCTTCAGCAAGGTCATGTTTCCGGCGATGCGGATCGGCTACGTCGTGGTGCCGCCCCACCTTGCCGACGCCTTCTCGGCCGCGCGCCGGCTCCTCGACTTCTGCCCGCCCCACCTGACGCAGGGGACCATGGCGGACTTCATGAACGAGGGGCATTTCGAGCGGCACATACGGAGGATGCGGGCGATCTACGACTCACGCCGCACGCTGCTCGTTCACCTCCTCCGCCGCGATCTTCAGGGACTTCTCGAGGTCGAGGCGCCCGATGCCGGCCTGAACCTCATCGCGTGGCTGCCCAGAGACATGGACGATCTGTCCGTTTCCCGTGCCCTTGCGGCGGAGGGAATCGACGTGACGCCCCTGTCGAGCTTCGCGCTGAAGCGCCGTCTCCGCCCCGGCATCCTCCTGGGTTTTAGCGGAATGAGGGAGCCCGAGCTGCGGCGGGGCGTCGTGCGCCTCCGCGCGGCGCTCGAGTCGTTCCGCCAGTCGGACTGACCATCGCGGGGGGCCGCGGCTTCGGCCCCGGCGTCAGGGGTTCTCTCTGGACTCCACGGTGTTGACTAAGAGGGTCCCGAGCTCCCTTCCCCCCCTCGCCACGCGGAGTGCTATGCGGTCGAACAGAAGGAGCTCGTGGACATCGTCGACGAGGCTCACGCTCCCCCTGGAAAATGATCGCCACCAGGGGCACACACTACTTCACGGCCGGTGCCCCGTTCGTGAGCACGATCCATCCGGGCTCCACTCGTCCGGTCTCAGTCACCTTGCTCCCGACCCGACGGAACCCCTCAAAATGGGCCGGCAGCCCCCCTGCTGCGAAGGGGTCCGGGCCGTCCTGCAGTTCGTAGTGCACGTGCACGAGACGAGAGCCCATCCCCGACCAGCCCATGTGTCCCACGATCTGCCCCTGCCGGACATGGTCCCCCGGCTTCACCGCCAGGCTGCCTTTCTGGAAGTGCGCCAACATGCTGTACTCGCCGTTGCCGTGGTCGATCACGACGTAGTTACCGTTGGCAAGGCCGGGGTCCTTCGCTAGCGCTTGGTCGTCCTCGGGGATGTCGTCGGGCCGATCGTCACGCGCCGCGATCACGTTCCCGTCAGCCGGCGCCACCACCGGGATCCCCCAGCCGACCCAGTCCTCGCGCTTGCTTAGGGCGCCATGCACGATCTCGCCGTTGTCGTCCACGACCACCAGGTCCAGGGCATATCGTTCTGCATTGCCACGCAGCTTGAGCACTTCCCGATTCAATGGATCCATTGGATCGATCCGTCGATGGTGTGAATAGAGGTCCGGGCCCTCGTAGACCCAAAGGCGGGCGCCGGCCACCGGAAGGATCAACCGAGTCTTCTGCAGGTACTCGACAGGATGCACTTCGACGGGTACAACCTCGCGGCTGCCATCGGCTCGGGCAAAGCGGAATTCGTACCGCAGCACCTCCAGCGGCACTGCCGTGTCTACACGCCAAAAGGGATTGAAAACTGTCAACGGCTTCCCCGGTTCCACTCGATGGGGGCCAAGTGTTTCGATGCCCGGTCGCGTCCCGTTGCTATCGACCTTCGGCCAGACGACCAGACGCCCGCTTCGGTCGTAGGCCTTCATATAGATGCTAACCAACTCGATGGGCCTAGAAGCGACACTCGTCAGGATGAACTCGAAACTAAAGTATTGTGTTGTGCCTGAAAGCTCGGTCAGGATGCGGTCGGGCTCCGCCCGTACGGTGACGGATTCTGAATCCACCGGCGCCCCGAGGCCCGTCGTGCCCACCACTGCCAGTACCATCGTCGCCCACCCAATGAACATCGATCCCCCAATCCGACACGCTCCCCTAGCTGAGATGGCGTGGCGACCCGAAAGGTTGGAACGAGTGTGGTAGCCGTCCACTCCCTTGAGTCACCTCATCAGGCATATGCGAATAGGCGCTCCGGGAGTGCTCGGACGAGACGGTGTCGAGACCAGGGCCTTGAGGCGCCAGGCCGACTTCTAAAGTCCTTCGGTCGGGCCTTCGCCCCTTCGGGGCCGGTTTTGGGACGTCGAAACGAGGTCGGTTGTCGCGCTCCTGTTCACAGCACGGCGACAGGCGCCTCCAGTTGGGCTCTTGCTTGAGACTGTCTCCGCTCCCCAGGTGACCTATTAGAGCACTTTCTCTCCGATGGTGGATTCCCTAACTTTGGGTCAGACAAGTTGTTGCATTTGAGTCAAAAGCCGGCGATCTAACCCAGGTTCCCGGCCCTTCGCATATTCCAGCAGCGCGGGACCACACCCTTCCGCTCGCTGACGGGCGGTTTGTGGAAAGGAGCTTTCGATGAACAGGTTCAAGGGTTCTAGACCGATCATGCTGGGCGCCACTCTTCTGATCGCCGTCTTCGCGTGGAGCAGACCCATGCTCGGCGTCGCCGCCCCGCCCGATAAGGACGTGGTCGTGGTAAACACGCCCGCCCAACCGGTGCCAGTCACTGGGAACACCACAGTAAGCGGGACGGTAAGCATCGCGGGGACGCCCACCGTGACGGTGGTCAACACCCCCGCCCAGCCAGTACCGGTGACTGGAAACACCACGGTGAGCGGCACGGTCAGCATTGCGGGGACGCCCACCGTAACGGTAGCGAACTCGGTCAAACTCGACTCGTCGAGCACGGTCAATCTGGGTGCAACAGACAGCAGCAAGCTTGATACCGCCAACGCTCATCTCCAGCATATCGACAGCGCAGCCTCCCTGCTCAGCTATGACGGCAGCGGCAACCTGAAAGTGAGTGTGGCCGCGGGAGGTGGGAGCGACCCGACAATCGCAAACAGGAGCCCGTTCGGGTTCGGCTCCGGCCTCCTCATATCTAGCCATCATGGTCAGGTCTTCTCTACCGTGGGTAGTGCCAACGTCACCGCGTTCTCCTTCTATACTGACAACGACGTTGAAGTGAGACTCTACAACCAGGTGGGCAGTGGCCCTGATGACGTAACAACGATGCTTATCATGCTGGTCAAGGGCGGCAGCCCTGGAGTAGTCCAGAGCCTCTCCCACGCTATGCCGGCCAACGTTCTGGGGTTTTACTGTCTGAGCGGCAACGACTGCACCGTGAGCTTCTCCGTAATCGCCTACTAACCAGAGGGAACATGACGAGCTGACAAGGGATGGCGGCAAAACTCCTCTATTGAGGGGCAGAACCAAGACGACCCGCGGATCCCTGGAGTCGGTCGCTCAATTTGGGCCCCCAGGCGAGCCCTTTAGCCGGAAGGGGGCTGGGCGCGCTCGCCCCCTTTACGGCTCTCCATACTCAGTTCGTTACTTTGCGGTGATGGGGATGGCGGCCTTCGCGGGCAGGGATCGCCAGCGCGCCGCGTGCCTGGGCAGGAGCTTGCGGGACAAGGGCCGCAGCTCCTCCGGATGCTCACGCAGGTAAGCGATGAGCCGCTGCTTTTTCTCCTTTCCTCGTTTCCCCCCCCACCTCTCATCGGTTAGTTCATCTGGGAGCAGGGCGGGCTGGCTTCCAGCGATGCGTTGGTAGATCGTTCGCCAAGCCTTCTTGACGGCCGAGAGCGAGATCCCCAGATCCTCAGCCAGCTCCTCGTCGGTGCCGCCCTCCAAGGCCGTGGTCAGAAGGCGCTGCTCGCTGGGGCGCAGGCCGAACTGCGGCGATTGGTAGATGAAGAGTGAACCCACCCAGCTTCCGACCTGGCCTAACGCCATCTCGCGAGTGAGACCCAGGATGTGGGGTTCCGACAACAGCCGCTTCCGGTTATCCGCTGGCGCAACCACGTACCCTCCGGCGGTGCCGCTCCAGAGCAGCCCTCCGGTGTTGAGGATCATTTCTACCTGCTGCTCGCCCTCCCCTTGGGCTAGGAGCTCGCTCAGGAAGTAGCCACGATGCTGCTCGACGAAAGCGGTGATCACGGAGTTGTGCACCTCCGGTCGGGCCCGGTCCTCTAGGCGTGTGCACCCGTGCCAGACGTAGTTGCGGAGCCCGCAGCTGGTGTTGGCGTCTTGTAATTGCCTGTCGTTCAGTAGCGGCGCCTCGCCGGCCATTACCCGCCGCACCAAATCGGGGGCGACCCAGAACAAGGGCGGGCCTTTGACCGCGTGCGCGTAGTCCTCGGTGAGGAAGGCGCTGATACCGACACCGATCAGCCTCGGCCGTTGCCCACCCAGGTCCTCGAACACCACCGACCGGAAGGCCCGCCAGCCGAGCAGTCGCAGCCAGACCGACTGCAGATGGGTTATGGCGCTTCCGTAGCGTGGCCCTGAGACCGGGTCCGCCGCCACAATCTCGACGCATTCCCGAACGTCACCCGGCCGCATTGGCCGCCACCTTACGCTCATCGGCCGGCCTCCACTTCCTTGGGTGACCTATTAGAGCACTTTCCCTACAGGGATGGATTCCCTAACATCTAGTTACCAAAACCGTTGCGCCCGAGACGGGGTTGCCGCCGAGCGAGATGCGTCTCGCTGGGCTGGCGGCCCCGCGTCCCATCGGTGATGCGAAAAGGAGCGAATCGATGAAGCTCTCTATACTGGCACTAGCCTCTTGTACCCCCTCCCTCTTGCTCGCTTTCGCGGCTCTGGCCGCGGCCGAGAATCCAACCGTGCCCCTCGACCTGAGTGCGGCTGGGCTCAAAGCCACGATCCAGGCGCCGGCGGGCGCCCTGGGCAGCGATGAATTCGGAATCTCCGTGGCGGTACGCAAGCCGCCACACTTCGCGATCTCTCTCGAGGCAGTCGACGATGGGCCGAAGCACATCGCCAGCTCCCGCAAGTTCGCGGTTGACAACGACCAGCAGAAGCTCAAAGCCTTCCACGTCGAAAGCCCCGATACCCTCCTGTTCGAGGCCTCCTTCCTCGGCAACAAGCTGTTCCACTTCGTGACCACGGTCAAGGTGGGCGGGAAGACCTACGCCTGCGAGGACAAGAAGGACGCCGACAACAACTACACCCGGGCCGACGTGGACGCCATGCTAGCCGCGTGCCGCTCGTTGAAAGCGAAGTAATGAAGACGACCCCATCGAGGGGCCCCGCTGATGCCCCGGACCAAATGTTCGTATGACTAGGGCAGGGTGCCAAGAACCGCGACGGTTCGCGGCTCCGCCCGCAATGGGACCTTAGGGTGTTCCAAGGAGGAGAAGCCATGAGCCGGGTGCCCCCAAAGCTTGCTGCCGCGATTGGTCTAAGCCTGGCCCTCACCGCCTGCTCGCGCGATGAGGAGGTCAACAGAGTCGTCGCCGACTTTGACGGCTTCAGCAAGGAAATCGTAAGCAAGGTCAAGACGGCCCCCAATCTCGCCGTCGGCCTCCTCGAGGCACAGAAGCTCCTCGACGCCAACAAGGAGGTCATGGTCCAGAAGCTCTCCAGCATCAAGGACGTGAAGGGTTTCCAGGTTTCCGCCGACACCAAGAAGAAAATGGAGGAGACGCTGAAGAGCGACGCCGAGGCCGTGGGAGGACTGGGCATGGCATACGTCGCTCAGCTCGCCATGAACGCCGGTCTCACCTCCAAGTTCCAGAAGCTTGCCGACGATTACCGGGGGATCGTCACTCGCGGTTTGGGTCAATGAGGCCCTCAAGCTATCCGAATTAGGTTGGTCGGACCTGGACGCTGCGCGCCATTTGCCGAACCGGATGCCAGAGCCCAGACAGTACTTAGACCCATCGGAGGATGACCATGACCGCGTGGTTCCCGTCGAAAGAACGAAGGGTTGCCTTGAAGGTGTGGTCGATCATTTTGAGCACCGGCGTTCCCTTGCTGACCGGCCTCGTCGCCGCCGGCCTGGCCGCTCCAGCCGGCGACACCGTGCAAACAATGCTGGACGCCCGCGCGCTGCAGGGGGCGTACAACCCGGTCCTGCTCTCGTTCCTGGTCGAGGAGGGCAGGAGCAAGCTTACGGAGGCCCAACGGAAGGCGGCTATCGAGCAACTCGTAGCCGCCTTCAAGGGCCAGGCGAAGATCACGCCTGGCGCCCAGGTCGCCGCCAGCATGGCCACCCTAGCCGGCCTGCTCACGAAGGGCGCGGTCAGCCAAGGTCTTACCGAAGGGGCGGCGGAGGTGTGGAGCTCGTGGGTGGACGCGGCGTTCGTACTGCAAAAGGCGGGCTACAAGGAAGAGTCGGCGGCCTTCTTCGCGAGCTGCCTTCAGACCTTCCCCTACGATACCTTACGGGCGCGGTGCGCATCGGGTTTGGCTGCCGCGGACCCCGACCAGGCGTTCACCGTCCTGGTCGGGCTGCTCGACACCAAGAAATACCCCGAAGAGGTGAACCAGACCGCTCTGGCCATGCTCGGCGACTTGGCGGCCACGCCCGGGCTGCCGCAGCCCAAGAAGGACGCCGCGATCGAGGAGCTGACCAAGCGCACCCAGGGCTTCATGAACAAGACTCTGAACGCGGCCGCGGTCGAAGGACTCATTCGCTCCCATGATCCCCGCGCCGTCGAGACCATCCGCAAGTTCACGAAGGGCATGCTCGCGGAGCAGGAGCTGAAGCGCAGGGCGTTACGCGGCCTGCTCCTCACGTACAACGATGCCGGCGCCCTCGAGTCCTTGCAAAAGGAGTTGAAGGGCGGGTTCATGAAGGAACCAAAAGAGCGGATCTGGGCGGTCCTGATCCTGATCGAGGGCGGGCAGCAGACGGGCTACGACTGGGCTCTGCAGTACGTTACCGGGAAGAAGAAGGGAGACGTCGACTTCTCGGAGGAGCTGATCCAAGCGATGATCAACAAGGGCGGGGACCCTGCCAGGGACACTCTCTCGAAAATCCTGGCCTCTGGCAAGACAGGGGAGTGGCTGTCGGCCTGGATCGCCATCGGCCTCCTCGACATGGGAGACGAGTCGCACGCCGAACTCGTGCGGGCAGCTCTCGCCAACAGAAACTGGCCCTACACGCGCCTCCGAGCTGCGGTAGCCCTCGCCCGCCACAAGGACTACTCGGGCCTTCCCGTCCTGAAGGTTCTTTCCGAGCCGCAGGCCACCGGGTTCTGGAAGAGCGCTGCCGAGTCGGTCTTTAGGGGTAGCGACAAGCCCGATCCCGACGGCATGCGCTCCTCGGTGGCGCGCGCGCTCGGCTCGATCGACACCCCTGCCGTAGTGCCCATCCTCTTGTCACTCCTCGACGATCGCTCCGAGCGCGTGCGGCTCTCTGCTGCCTACGCACTCGTCGGAATGAAGGATGCGGCGGCACTGGACGGCCTCACCCATGCCCTCGACGTGGACTACGGTAAGGAAGAGGGCCGGCCGCGAGCGCCGGAGGTCAAGGCCACGATCGTGCGGACCTCGGCCCTTCGGTTCGAGCAGGACGCGCGGACGCGGACCCTTCTCAAGAAGGCCGGCGACTCCGCCATCGTCTCCGTGAAGTTCCTTGCCCTGGCCGCGGCCGGTAAGACCCCGATACGAAAGCCGAGCCCAAGGCCGTGACGGGCATCCCAGTGGGGACGTGTGGTCCTCCCCGTCTTCTTGGGCCGTTGGCCCAGACGGCGGCGGCGGTGGACGATTAGCTCCTGACCAGGCTAAGCTACCCGATGCCATGCCGTTCTCGCAGGAGTTGTACGCCCGCGCGCTGGGTTTCTCGGCCCGCGCGCACGGTGGGCAGAAGACTCCGACCGGTTTACCCTACGTCGTTCACGTTGCCTCGGTCGCGATGGAGGTGATGGCGGCTCTCCGCGCCGAACCGGGGCATGACGAGGACCTCGCCGTCGTTTGTGCGCTCCTGCACGACGTGGTCGAGGACACGCCGACGACCCTCCTGCAAGTTGAGGCCGAATTCGGGGCTCCAATCGCTGCCGGCGTGGCTGCATTGACGAAGGACGCGTCGCGCGACAAGTCCGCGGCCATGCTCGACAGCCTGGATCGGATCCTGCGCGAGCCCCCCGAGATCGCTATGGTCAAGCTCGCGGACCGGACGACGAACATGGCGCCCCCGCCACGTCAGTGGACCGAGTCAAAGATCGTGGCCTATCGGGCCGAGGCGGAGTTGATTCTGGAGACACTGGGGGCGGCCAGCGTCACGCTCGCTGCGCGACTGCGAGAACGCATCGACCGCTACCCGGTAGTACCATAGACGCCTCAAACAGCTCTCATACTCGGCTGGAGGTCCGGTGGACTTCGGATGCCCGCATTGCTCCAATCCTGAGCTCAAGTCCGCATGGGAGGCATGTGGGTCCTTTGTGCACGTCTCAGAGGTCGTGACCGAAGACCACTTCATAGTCGCACTCTACGCCTGCCCATCCTGCGGCCAGCGGTTCCTGAGAAGCTTTACGGAAATGATCAACTGGGGGGGAGGCGAGGATTCGCAATGTGTCTCGCTCCTTCCACTGACCGCGGATGAATGCGAGCGGGTCATGGCGGAAAAGAAGAACTTCGATCCACGATGGCTCGCGGATTGCGCGCGGGAGCGCCGCCACCTCGTCAAGTTGAGCCCGGACCCGGGTGCGGGGCGCCTCGCCCGGGTCGTGGTACAGGGGGGCGCAGTTTTCTGGGCGGATGGGTTCCATGTCGAACCGCACGACTGAGTGCATATTCCGGAGCCTCCTGTAACCGCCGTTTTCTGACCGAGTGTGGGTCTGAGGCGCGATAGTCATCGCGATCTTTGCTAACTGCTAACACCGCGAACTCGCGACCTGCATTATCAGTACTGAGAAAACGACGTCGGGCAAGGAGAGCGGGGTCCTCAGTTTCCGTAGCAGAGACGTGACCAGCGCGTGTATCTCCACATGGGCCGTGTGATCTCCGCCCAGAGCAGCGACCCCGACGAGCGCCTGGGAGAAAGCCTGCTCCTGCGGGGCAAGATCTCGGGCCGCCAGTACTACTGAACCGCGATGGTGGAACGCCCTTCGCGTTAGCCTCAGTTCTTGAAGAAAGCATCGAGCCTCAGGTAGCGGCCGCCGGTGTTCACGAGGCCGGAGTCACCCGCCCCACCCCACACCAGCATGCGCGAGCCCGTCCACACCGCCGTGTGACCCTCACGCGGGGATGGCGCCCCCATGGCCGTGATGGCCGTCCACGTATCGATGGCCGGGTCGTACCGAGCCCCGGTGTTGGTGTCGACCGCAGGGGCATCACGCCCACCCCACACCAGCAAGCGCGAGCCCGCCCACACCGCCGTGGGCCTAGCGCGCGGGGATGGCGCCCCCGTGGCCGTGATGGGCGTCCACGTGTCGGCTGCCGGGTCGTACTGAGCCCCGGTGTTGATAAAGCCGGAGACACCAGTCCCACCCCACACCAGCATGCGCGAGCCCGTCCACACCGCCGTGTGCACGGCGCGCGGGGATGGCGCCCCCGTGGCCGTGATGGGCGTCCACGTGTCGGCTGCCGGGTCGTACTGAGCCCCGGAGTTGATAAAGCCGGAGGGATCAATCCCACCCCACACCAGCATTCGCGAGCCCGTCCACACCGCCGTGTGAGAGTCACGCTGGGATGGCGCCCCCGTGGCCGTAATGGCCGTCCACGTATCGGTCGCCGGGTCGTACC
>Ga0210384_10003009_pt1 | contig 19946 bp, 15 predicted proteins | sample IncBWH2MmetaG_FD_160574 | JGI IMG/M metagenome (GOLD analysis project Ga0210384, IMG submission 160574) | Forest soil microbial communities from Barre Woods Harvard Forest LTER site, Petersham, Massachusetts, United States - Inc-BW-H-2-M | ecosystem: Environmental > Terrestrial > Soil >...
CTCTTCTATATGAATGCGGAATCCACAAGTATCGAATCGAGCGATTGCAATTCGACCCCTACATCGGCTTTGCCGTCATCGAATAAGGCCGTGAACGTAACCGAACTCACCTCCCTCGCCACCAGGATTCGGGCCCACGCCCTCCACATGACCCATAGCGGAGGCGGTTCCCACATTGGTTCCATCCTTTCGATCGCCGACCTCCTTGCCGTACTCTATGGAGAGGTCCTGCGGGTGGACCCCAAGCGGCCTGACTGGCCGGAGCGTGACCGCTTCATCCTGAGCAAAGGCCACGCCGCGGCGGGTCTCTACGCGGCCCTGGCAGAGCGGGGGTTCTTCCCCACAGACTGGCTGAGTTCTCACTATAAGGATGGATCCAGGCTCTGCGGCCACGTGTCCCATGTGGGGTTGCCTGGAATCGACGTCTCCAGCGGCTCGCTTGGGCACGGCCTCTCGATCGGGGCGGGGATGGCGCTTGTGGCCAAGCGGGACGCCCTCCCCTGGCGAGTGTTCGCCCTGCTGAGCGACGGCGAGTGCGACGAGGGATCAACGTGGGAACCAATCCTCTTCGCCCCACACCATAAGCTGGACAACTTGACGGCGATCGTGGACTACAACAAGATCCAAAGCATCGCCCCCGTAAACGAGACACTGGCGCTGGAGCCGTTCGCGGATAAGTGGAAGGCCTTTGGATGGGCCGTTCAGGAGGCGGACGGGCACGACATAGCGACGCTCGCGTCGCTTTTGTCCTCGCTGCCCTTCGAGAAAGGCCGGCCCAGTTGCTTGATTGCACATACCACGAAGGGCAAAGGTGTCTCCTTCATGGAGAATTCCGTTCTCTGGCACTATCGGCCTCCCGACAAGGCCGAGCTTGATCGGGCTTTGGCCGAACTCGCAAACCTCCGATGAGAACCGCCTTTGTCCGAACCTTGACCCAGTTGGCCGAGAAAGACCCCCGAATCCAGTTGATTACTGGCGACCTTGGATTCGGGGTGCTAGAAGCTTACGCGAAGCGCTTTCCTAAGCAGTACCTAAACGCCGGCGTGGCCGAGCAGAACATGACCGGGCTGGCAACGGGCATGGCCTTGTGCGGAAAGACGGTTTTCACCTATTCCATCGGCAACTTCCCCACGCTGCGTTGTCTGGAGCAGGTTCGAAACGACATCTGTTATCACAACGCCAACGTAAAGATCGTCTGTATCGGGGGCGGATTCGCTTACGGATCACTGGGGATTTCTCACCACGCCACGGAAGACTTGGCGATCCTCAGGGCGCTGCCGAACATGACGGTAGTGGCTCCTGGAGATCCGATAGAGACTGAGGCGGCAACCCGTGCATGTGCCGAGTGGCCAGGCCCCTGCTATCTCCGCCTCGGCAAGGCAGGCGAGCCAAAGTTGCACGCAACTTGAATCGACTTTAGAATCGGTCGGGCGCTTCTGGTCCGCGATGGTTCAGACGTCTGTATGATTTCCACGGGGGGGATGCTGGCGGTAGCAGTTGAGGTTGCAGACGAGCTTCTGAAATCGGGGGTTCACGCGAGAGTGTTGAGCATGCACACGGTGAAGCCGCTGGACGTTGAGGCCGTTACTGCGGCAGCGCGCGAGGTTCGCCTCCTAGTCACACTCGAGGAGCATAGTGTGGTGGGCGGCCTGGGAGGAGCGGTAGCGGAAGCACTTGCTGAGCAATCGGGAGTGCACGCGGTGTTAAGGCGAGTTGCCATTCCCGGTACCTTCACTTCGGAAGTGGGAGGCCAGGGACATCTTCGCCAGTTCTATGGCTTATCCCCGACCAAAGTCCTCAACTCAATCCTATATTGGATGGCACACTTGTAGATCTTCGAGTTGCGACAACGTAGAGATTCTTAAAGCGTTCGCTGGGGACGTCCGGAGATATTAGCACAAGCTCCGGACTCTCGGCCATTCCATCACGGATACCGTTCAAGACCGGTAACTTTCCGTGAATCAGCCGCTTCACGAGAGCCCGGCCGGAAAGCGTTTTCGGAACCAGTCCAAGACTCAGCGCAATTGTGCGCATTAACGACTTTAAAGGATCCAGAATCCCTTTTCCGGATACGGGATAGCCTCCGAGTACTCTGGGCTCGAACCACTGCGCACGAAGCACCAGGTTTAGCTCAAGAGCCGAGGGGTAGGTGGTGCTATAGGGACTCGATATGAAGCCCGAGCGGTTCCGATTGGGAAGAGAAAGCAGAAGGATGCCCTCTTCGTCCAGGACTCGGTGGCATTCCGCCACAAATTGCTCCTGTGACTTAAGATAGTAGAGTGCTTCAAAAAAGATCACTGTATCAAATGATCCGTCTTTGAACGGCATGCGTTGGGCGTCAAATTGAACAAGTGGCACCTTCGTCCCATGATGGGCTTTTGCGAGCTGAAGGTTTGAGGCGGTATAGTCTCCAGCGACGATGCGTCGGACTCTACTGGCTAGATACCCAAGCCCCATTCCTACCCCACACCCCGCTTCAAGAACCCGTTTTCCCTGGCTATGAATTCCCGCAAGCTTATAGCGAGCGTACGCCATTGAGTACTGCTCTGGCGACGCGCGCATTCCCCACTTCTCCGTAATGGTGGAAAACCCTTCTCCCTCCTCGAAGCCACAGATAACGACAAGCGTCCTCACAATGAGTCGAAGATCGACCCACATTCCCCGGTTGCGTACATATTCAAGGCCAAGGCGAATCTTCTCCGGTGCAATCTTCTCGAGATAGTCGCCGTCAGGATCCCGACTTCCCCGAAGTATCTCCGCCTCATTCCTGAAGCGGATGGAGGCCGCGTCGGTAATTCCGGGTTGGACGCTCAACAGAAGTCTCTCCTCGTCACTATACAAGTCCACAGCCCAGGGTACTTGTGGCCGAGGACCAACGATACTCATCTCCCCAAAGACAACATTGATAAGTTGTGGGAGTTCATCCAGTTTGCTCCCGCGCAGTTTCCGACCCACACTGGTAACGCGCGGATCCTCTTCGGTGGTTGACGATGCTCCCACCGTGTCTGCGTCAATGACCATGGTTCGGAACTTGAAGATCCTGAAGAATCGCCCCCTCAATCCGACGCGTCGACCTCTATAGAAGACTGGTCCACCATCTTCGCATTTAATCCAGCAAGCAATAATAAAGAACACAGGCAGAAGCATAACAAGAGCAACCAATGAGAAGAACAGATCTAAAACCCGTTTCGCGCAATCGCCCGGTGAAAGATGGAGCCGCATTGCCTCAGCGTTGGGCGAAGAAACGCTTGATTTCATCGCTAACGATCACAACTTGTTCTGGCGTGATTTCCGCGCTCATGGGAAGCGAGATAACCTCGCGACATATAGCCTCGGTTTCCGGAAGTTTCCAGTCACCAAGCTTGAGCCCGGGATGCTTCCACATTGGTTTGGGCCAACTCACAAGCGTCTCGATTCCTGCGATCTTCAAGAACTTTCTTAATTCATCGCGCCGATGTGTTCGAATGACGTAGTTCTGGTACACATCATAATATTGATCACCGGGAAAATGAGGTAGTCTTAGATCTCCAACACCCTCAAGACGCAAGCGGTAGAGTTCGGCCATCGCTCGCCTATGGGAAACCCATGATTCGAAGTGACCGAGCTTAACGTCTAAAAGCGCCGCCTGAATGTTATCCAGGAGGGCAGTGTAACCATGGCAGTGATATTCTCCAGTTTCCCGATCCTCTCCGTTAAACCGCAGGAGGGACACGTTACGAGCAATCTCGTTATCATTGCTAGTAATTGCCCCACCATCACCAAAGCAACCTAGGATCTTGAATGGATAGAAGCTCCAACATCCAGAGATTCCCCATGAACCCGACTTCTTTCCCTGGTAGCTTGCTCCAAGCGCCTGGCACGCGTCCTCTATTACAAGGAGACCGTGCTTCTTGGCAAGGGCCATTATCGCTCCCATATTACTGATGCGTCCGTTCAAGTGGACAGGAAGCACGAGTCGCGTCCGCGACGTAATCGCTCTTTCCAAACTATCAACATCCATGTTGTAGTCATTGGTAATATCAACGAACACTGGTGTGGCACCACAGTGAATGATTGCGGAAACAGTCGCTACAAACGTATGCGCCACCGTAATGACCTCGTCTCCGCTGGAAACCCCAGCAGCAACGAGCGAAAGCGCGAGAGCGTGATATCCGCTATTTAACCCCACTGCGTACTGTGTGCCCACATAGTGCGCCAATTTGGCCTCAAAATCACGAAGCTGCTGTCGAGCAATCAAGTCGCCTTTACTTAGGCAACTCGTTATCGCAGCATCGAATTCGTCCTTGTACTTTCGATAATGTTCCCTCGGATTAACAAAAGGAACCACATAACTCATACTGTGTTCCACTCTTAACCAGTTTGGCTGGATAGTTCCGATCCATTTACCCGTATTTGCAATTCCCCCTGATTTAAAGCCTTATTCATTCTCATTTTTGCAAACGCTACTCCCTAGGCCAATCCAAGTCCCCTTCAATCACTTCCTTTCTGAAACATCCACCTTATGATGAATATGCGAGCTGTTTGAATACTTGTCCCAAGAAAACCCAATTCCGAACAGGCCCTTGCCCCACACAAATGTAGCAGCGCAACCCATTTCCTGCTACGGTATTACTTCACAATAATACGATTTCCTCAATCTTAGACCTCTACTCACTATATCATTCGCGAAATGTGCGGAATCGCCGGGGTTCTCCGGAGCAACGAATCAGATGGCGATCGGGTGATCGAATGGGCCCACACCATGGAAACGGCCCTGCATCATCGCGGCCCAAATGCGTCTGGCACGTGGTTCGATTCTAGCCATCGAGTTGCACTTGTCCATACTCGACTTGCCGTAATTGACCTTTCTGCCCAAGCGAATCAGCCAATGAAGGTTGATCCATTAGTTCTAAGTTACAACGGAGAACTCTACAATTTCAAGGAGCTCAAGCACTCGCTGGAGCAGATGGGAGAGTCATTCTTCACACACTCAGACACAGAGGTAGTTGCGGTATCCATTAGGCGCTGGGGAATCAAAAGGGCGGTTAGTCAGTTCGTCGGAATGTTCGCATTTGCAATTTGGGATACACATTCACATACCCTCCACTTGGTGCGCGATCGAGTTGGAATTAAGCCCTTGTACCTTGGTCAGGTCGGGACATCATATGTCTTCAGCTCCGAACTGACTGCTATCAATGCCCTCAAGGGATTCTCCAAGCGAATCAATTCTGATGGATTTAGGCAATATCTCGAATATGGATATGTACCATCCCCAAACTCTATCTACGAAGGAATAAAGAAAGTACGTCCTGGCACAATTGTCAGCATACCAATGGATGGAGAGCCTCAAGAACACGTTTACTGGTCGGCGTACGATGTAATGCGGGATAAGCAGAATCAACGATTACATCCCCCTGAATTTCCCACGGCCCAGAAGGTTCTAAGCGACTTGCTAAGCAACACTGTCAGAGACACCTTGGTAAGTGATGTACCGGTTGGCGCCTTCTTGAGTGGAGGTATTGACTCTTCATTAACCCTGAGTTACATGCAGGAACATAGCAAGAAACCGGTAAAAACTTTTACGGTGTGTTTTGATGACAACCCTGACGACGAGGGACCTGGTGCGGCACTTGTCGCAAAACTCCTTGGGACAGACCATCACGAAATCCACTTAAGCGAAAGAGGATTGGGTGAAGAACTCCCCAATGTAATTTGCAAGTTAGACGAACCAATCGCCGACAGCTCATTTATCCCCACCTACTTGATTTCGCGCCACTCAAGATCCCTAGTTACCGTTGCCCTTACCGGCGACGGAGGAGACGAGCTATTTGGTGGATATACTTGGTATCGTCAGTCGCATCGCATATGGAGCATGCTTCGATGGATTCCCGAATGCGTTAGATCCACTCTTGGACATCACCTTCGCAGTCCTTTTCTGAGCCATCTTTTTACGAAGTATGGGGTTCATGATCCCGCTACCACCCTAACACCCAATTCAAATGGGATAAGCTCGGAGTGGGTTCGCAAGTTCTCACGTATTCTTTCATCACATTCTCCCTGGGAGCTTTACTGTGCACTGAAGGCTCCCATGGCTAATCCCGCCAAGTATCTGAATAACGGCGGATCCTCCAATCACGCGCCGATACCATTGCGTCCTAAGCTCTTAAATGATACCGAAGCATTCATGCTTAATGATTTTAATACTTTTCTACCAGACGACGTCCTAACAAAAGTAGACCGAGCCAGCATGGCTGTGGGTTTAGAAATTCGAGTACCCTTACTAGACCACCGAGTTGTCGAGGAAGCCTTCAGCCTCCCAGTTGCATACAAATTCAGGAAGGGCTTGACCAAGGCACTTCTGAAGGAACTCGTAGCACTTCGCATATCACCTCAGATTGCGTATCGACCAAAGCAGGGGTTCACTGTGCCTCTAGCAAGATGGCTAAACGGCTCTCTGAGAGCCTGGGCGGAGTCAATTATATTGAGTGAATCCCTCGAACGCTCTGGACTTTGGAATGTGACCGAGCTTAGGCGTTCCTGGCAAGAGTTGACAAGCGGTAAGCGAGGGAGCCATCATGCCATGTGGACAATCCTAAGCTTTGAGGCATGGAAATCCAGGACCGGCGCAACTTTCCATTGAGCATGCGCTTACCATAGTGCTGCAGGCGCCACGGTTGTATTCCAAACTCGCCTCCAACCACCCGATCATCCAAATCAAAGATCCGACCGAATGTAGCCTCGAACTGCGAGAACTTCGAGAATATTCCGAAGGCTTACCTCGGGTTGCTCTTCACTAGATTTTATTATCAATTCTGGAGATTCTGGTGGCTCGTATGGATCGTCCACGCCGGTAAAGCCTTTAAGAAGCCCTGCATGGGCTTGCTTGTACATGCCCTTTACGTCTCGTTGTGAGCAGACATGGATCGGACAATCCACGAAAATCTCGATGAAATCATTGCCAATCGATTGCCGGATTTCTTGGCGGGTGCTCCGATACGGAGAAACCATCGCTGCGATGGCCATAACCCCATTCCGGCACAATAAGCGACTCACAAACCCGATTCTTCGTACATTGATATCACGATCCTCTCTTGAAAATCCAAGCCCTTTGCTCAGATTTAGCCTAACTTCATCACCGTCTAGTAATTCTCTAGGGTAACCCCGCTCGCGCATCCAACTAGCCAGCATGCTCCCCAGGGTACTCTTACCACTGCAAGGTAGCCCGGTTAGCCAGACTGTCGCTCCGCGCCCATTCAAGTAGCTACTCACGCACTGGGACCCTTTCATCACCGGTAATCGTTCCCAGGTTACTACGATTCTGATCGAGCGTCATTCGGAATCTAGAACTCGACTGATCATGCTTTTCAAGAATCCTTAGCCATGATTCTTACGATCGAAGAAGGCGACGCTCAGGGCTCAAATTTCTTGTTAATCTATCCTAGTTAGTGAATCAAGCTTTTAGACCTTCCTTCCGTACAGCACAGCACGCATATCCCAAGGTATACCCCCGCTCGCGGTCAATCCAATCCGCGCAGAGTCCGAACACTCCCGGCAAAAGACCGAACAGAAATTGGAGCACCGGGTAACTGAGAATAAGAAGCGCGCATAACAGCCAGTTCTTTTCACTTTGCCGACCAATCATCGGCCACATATTCATGCATCTGTAAGACACCGTTCTCGGATAGCCCGTTCTAGCTCTAATCGAATCGATTGTAAATCCAGAACGTTCCAGGAGCAGGCTCAGTCCATATGGAGTGAAATTGAAATAATGGTGTGGTATCTCGTGCAAAGGGTCACCCTGGGGAACAGTAATGAACAAATGCCCGCCCGGCTTTAGGATCCTCGCGAATTCCCTAAGGGATGCTTCGGGATTAGGAACATGTTCCAGTACCTGCGTGCACAGCACAGCATCATACGTGCCTCCGTCTTTCGGAATCTGCTCCGACAGATTGCAATGGAAGTCGTGTTTGTAGCCCAATGTTGAGACGAGATGTACGTCGCAGCTTTCGTACTGGCATGCTCCAAAGAAACCCTTGAAAGGCACTTCACCAGCACCTGCATCAAGAACAGTGCTTCCATTGGGAAGTCTTGCCGCACTTTCCCTCACAAAGCGCCGGATACTTCGGCGCTCGAAGTCGAATAATGTAGGCATTAAGTACAGCTGATTACACACCCACATCTCAGTTCGAAGAATGCTATACAACAGGCCTCGTACTCCGGATGTGATGATAGATTGCTTTATCTCGGTCAGACGCCTGTGAAATCGACGTACCATGATAAATTGCTACTGTTTCGTAGACCTTCGCGAAGCGAACCGCAGTAGTATGCTAATGACTTCCCGGACTACGGACCTGTCATCATACTCACGCCGCGCCTTTTCCAATGACTTTAGACCGTACTTCTCTCTAAGCCCCTCATCCAGAAGCAATTCTCGAATCCGTTGTGTCAAAGCTTCGGTGTTCTTGGGCGGCACGAGGAAGCCATTGACTCCGTCCTCAACTGGGTTGCGACAATCTACTGTATCAGCAGCAATGACCGGCTTCCCCATTGCCATGGGCTCTAACAACGCTCGAGGGTATCCTCCTTCCTTGTAGTAAGAGGGAAGAACAGCAATATGCGCCAAAGCGTAAAGATCACGAACGTCTTTGCGAAACCCAATCCATTGGAGATTTGCACTATCTTCTGCACCATGGATGTACGATTCTGGAACCGCGTCCGCAGCCCCATCTTCGGTCGGAGCAACAAGAAGGAATTTCACATGAGGCAATTCAGCACTGAGGGACTTTGCGGCGCCTACATATTCCCGAATCCCCTTGGACCAAATTAGTCTGGCTACCATGATAACAACGAGGTTGTCCGGTCCAATTGACAGCTCTTGTTGCAATCGAAGCAATGCCGCTGGATCAACAGCGTCGATATTAAATTCCTCTAAATCTACTGCGTTAGCAGTTTGGAAGGATCGCCCAAGGGTAACGTCTCCTCCTTTCAAGAAGAAAGCCCTATCGTTTCTATTTGTAAACCACACCAAATCAGCGCATCTGAGGGACAATCTGTATAGATACACAACAAGCTTGTTAACTATGTGGTCACGAAACGTCTCCGCCTTTGAAAAAGATCTCCCCAGACCCCTCACAGCAGCTACAATCGTCCGAACCCCTGCGAGCCGGGCCACGACCGCGCCGTAAATGTTGGGCTTGGTGGTAAAAGTAATAATTGTGCTTATTCCTTCCTCCCTGAGTATCCGATAAAGGCGCCACGAATAAAATAGGTCATGTATTGGACTCACATACCGACTCATTGGAAGTGCAACGTGAATCGAGCACAACTTCCCGACTTCAGATCGATACCGTCCTAGAGAACTAACTGTAAAAACCTTTGCACCATTCGTTTCAGTAAGAAGTTTCGCCAACGTTTTACAAAATATTATGGTGGATAAATCATCTGGCGCGACCATCGCGACTTTCATGCGGAATTCCGGATGTCCCACAGTGCGAGCATCAGCAATATCCACATTCTTTTCGACCAACGACCGGAGTTCATTACCTCTCCATTGCTAAGAAAATCTTCTAGCTGATTTCTTCGGAATATTGATTCCATCAGTCCGTTCCGCCTGAGACATGCGTCACGAGAGAACTCACGCAGAGGCCCCAACAGCCACGAGGCCAGGGGAATTTCGAAACCACGCTTCGGTGCCCGAGCTACTTCCTGAGGAAGAACTCGCGTGGCCAATTTCCTGAGCAAAGGCTTATTCCGAAAGCCCGGAATCAGCGTGTTGGAATTCAATCCCATTCCAAGTTCAACTAACCTATGATCTAGGAATGGGCAGCGAGCCTCCAATCCATGTGCCATCGTGGCAATATCTAATTTTACAAGCAAGCCGTCAGCTAAAGCCAAGCAGAAATCTAACATCATAAACGACTTGAGAGGATCCAATGGCCCATAGGCATTCAGCTGATTGAGCAACAACACCTCAGAGCTCTCTAAGGGAGCAGATCGGAGTAGCAGACTTTTGTCAGCTTGCGTAAAACCATCGCTTCCCCAGGCGATATACTGTTCGGGAAGTGGCTTCTTCACTCCTTCAAGAAATCTTCGCACCCACGAATAGACTGTCTTACCGGATCGTTCATCTCGGAATATTCCCTGAAGACTCGAAAGACACGCCCTCGGCAAGTACTCGATCCCTTTCCTCAGACGACCGAATATTCGTGCCGCCACATGGCGGCGATATCCACAAAAGATCTCATCACTCCCTTCCCCGCTTAGGACTACCTTGACATATTTACTCGCCTCCTTGGCCACCGCGAATGTTGGAACGGCCGACGGATCACCAAATGGCTCGTCGTAAGAATCCACAACAGCCAATAGCGTCTCCTCAATTCGTGGCTCTAGGAGAATCTCCTGATGTTTAGTGCGAAAGCGTTCAGCAGTTAGTCGTGCGAGTGGCCTTTCATCAAATCCCCCATCGTTGAAGCATATCGTGAAGGTGCGCAACGGTTGACCAGATGATTCCGCTGCAAAGGCCGTGATAAGTCCGCTATCTATTCCCCCGGAAAGGAAGATGCCAACTGGGACATCAGCGCGAAGCCTGAGAGTAATTGCTGATCTCAGTAGGCTCTCTATCCTTTCGACAGCATCGCCGTCATTGTTTCCCTGGTCTGAACTCGCAACAGGAATCCAATACTGTGTCCTATTCACATTTAGACTTGAATCAATCTCAATCCACTCACCGGGAGACACCTCTCCGACCTCGGAATATATTGTATTCTGACCCAAGAGACATCCGAATGATAAGTAGTGATTCACGGCTGCCGTATTAATGGTGCGACAATATCCTATCGCTTTGAGCGCCTTTATTTCGGAGGCGAACGCGATTGAGCCAGATTTCGCCGCAACATAGAGCGGCTTCTTACCGACCCGATCACGCGCGAGCAATAAAGTCCTCTTTGACTCTGTCCACAATCCGAATGCAAACATACCAATCACTCGCTTCAACGTCTTGGATGGGCCCCAGACCCGTAGGGCCTCCAGAAGAACTTCGGTATCCGACTTTGTCCTAAAGTGAGATCCCGCCGATTCTAAGTCGTCCCGTAGTTCGAGATAGTTATAAATCTCACCGTTAAAGACTATCACGGAGTCCTGGTTCCCCGACACCATGGGCTGGTCCGCGCTTTCCGTAAGATCAATAATTGACAACCTACGATGGCCAAGGGTCGCAATCCCCTGTGGATGTACCCAAGAGCCGGAAGCATTAGGGCCCCGGTGTCGAATTGCGCCTGTCATTTTCTGAATACGAAGTGCAAGATCATCCAGATTGCTTGGTGTGTTTTCCAAAATACCCGCTATACCACACATTCCTGAACCCAAGCCCCTTCTAAGTTCTTTACAAAATCGTACGTCCCACCCAAAGATGTGTACGATGTGAGTATAGCCGGCATGCCGTTAACACCTAGGCACTGACTCACAGATGTTACTTTGCGTTAGTTTCAGATGAATACCCCAATTCATGATTTAGCGGTCCAATTATCTGCTCAACAGAGGACACGTCGGACTCAGGAATAATCTTGTCCCAACGCCGGTTGAAGTTTGGCAACTTATTCGGAATCCTAGACCATTTCCTCTTCCCGCCCTCCAATCCGCAGAACTTGTCAACACTCGCTACTGTGGCGCGCGTGTCCTCGCAGAAGGATTCGTACCGGATTTCAAGATATGTCCTCGGGCTGAGTTGGCCCGCTGCAAACCCTCGAATAAACATCACAATGTCCCGCCATTGATATGCGAATTGAACGGCTGGGGGTTTATCGAGAATTGCGCGCCAACAAGGCGGCTTTGGAAATTGGCCAAAAGGCCATAATCTCCGAAAAGGGTCAATTTGTGTTCTCGAATAATTAGAGGCAACGACAGCGTGCCCATCTCTGATGATGTGAACAAACAGAGCATCTGGGAATACCGCCTTAATGAAGCCCATCCGTAATGAGTTCTCTGGATGTTTATTGATGAAACGTCGCTTTCTTGACAAATATGTCTTGGCACCGAACATAAACCGCAAGCGCCAGCAGTTTTCTCTTGTGGCGGCTTCTTCTGTTCTCAAATGATCAAGTTCGGGATCATAAAAATTGGGTTCCATTATTTGAGCAGCTTCAGACCAGTCGCATAGCAAGTCGTGAAGTCTGAAGTGTTCGATAAAAGCGGTCGTGCCCGAACGAGAGCAGCCAACGACAAATATAGGCCGATCTAGCTCTTGCCACTTTCGCGGTACCAAGGCTTGACTCCAGAAGGATAGTTTGGTCATCCAGCGAAGCCAAGGCCCGTAGATATACCTGCGAACCAGATAATTCCGTTGCCAGCGATTCATGAAATGAGAAACCTAGAATCAATCCACTATTGTGTTGGGGCTTCAATAATTGACTGAGTTGTCCGGAGATTACTGGCACGACATTCCGGCCTAGTACCTACCCGGTCGTACACTTGCACAAGTGTCTCCATATGTTGGTCAATCGAGAAAGATAACTTCGCTATCCCCCGAGCCAACTTTCCGAATTCGCTCCGAAGTTCCGAGGATTCGACTAGTTTTCGCAAAGCAGCGTAAAGCTCCGAGCTACAACGGGGGGCCACAACAAATCCAGTCTTGCCGGACACCATCACGGCCCTTACCCCTCCTACGTCAGTAGCAACCACGGGTTTTCCCAGCGCCATGGCCTCAAGTACAGTCTTTGGAACTCCCTCACTAAGAGCAGGAAGTACGAATATGTCACCTTTGGAAAGGATTTCTAGTGCATCCGAGCGCCAGCCGGTGAACAGCACCCTTCTTGAGAGGCCAAGAATCGCAACCTTTTTCCGCATTTCCGCTGCATACTCTCTGTACTCCTTTACTGCCTCGTCGCCGACAAGCCAAGCAGTGAACTGCAATCCACTCCGGTGAAGCATTCCAAGTGCATCAATTAGGAATTCCAATCCCTTTCTTGGACAAATGCTCCCCAAAAACACTATTCGTACGCCGTGTTCACTAGCGAGCGAAAGCCCTTCCGGACATTTTACCCGGGCCCGCTCTTCGGCCCCATATATTTCCCGAAGATCTATCGCGTTGCTAAGGATGCTAATTTTTGAAGCATATCTCCTAACCAAAGACGGATATTTCTGATCCCGATTCAGTGCGCTCTGGAAGAGGATGTGACTGGCAATCCTGAATCCAATTCCATCGAGAAAAGGATTCTCGAGCTCGCCCTTCACATACAAGAGGATTGGGATGCGCAGGGCCTTCGACGCAGGGCACACTGTAAGGAGAGCTCGAATGTTATGGCACTGTACTAGGTGAGGGCGTTCGCGACGCAGAATGCGAAGCAGGTCTCCATTGTGGATCGCCAGGGAAATAGCTGTCCGTGCCCGCGTGAGAATTGAGCTATTTTCGATCTGGCGACCATATCTTCTCAACGAGGTAGGTGGCCTCAGAATAATGCATCTTCCACCCTCCGAGAGAATCCGTTCGCTAAGCTCATGGCGTTCCGGAACAACTACAACTAGGTCAACCCCCCTGCTTCTGAGCTGCCGAGCAAGTGCGAGAATGTACCTAGAATTACCATAGAAACTGTTCGCATACGGTTCATAGAGAACAACTCTGAATCTTGGATTCATCCGGTCCTCACAGCCTTCCACCAGTGCCGAAGGTACCTAATGGGGGTATGCTAGCCAAGCGGTTCCAAATCTCGGCTCTCTGACTTTGGTCCGGGGATCGATGGTTCACAAGGTAGGCTTCCCTCCGGGCAATCAACCGAATCGGAGAGTCTTCCAGAGGTTCCCCTCTCATCTACGTTCAATAACTTTCGGCCCCTCAGTCTTCCAATGACCCACATTAGACCGATGGGTAATAGAATGTGCTTTGCACCCTGAGATAGAATAGTTGCAAGATCGGATCGGATAGAATAAATCAACAGTGGAATCGCGTTAGCATAGCACAAAACATAAACTGAGGATGTCGAAGCGCGAGTATACAAGAGGCGAACTCCAAGCCCCAAACTCACAAAGAAGAGGATTACGAACGGAATTCCATAGCAGAGATAAGCGAACCCGACCAATGTAAATCCCACCCCTCCGCCGCTATCGTAGAGCTTTGTAAAGAAAGTCATATTGAACCAATCCACCGTACTTGGATACAACCCGCGCGGTAGCAGGAATCCGGGAAGTACCACACGTCTAAGATCCATGAAGACCGGATCTAGTCCTTGGTAAGGAATAGAGTTCGGGATGTGAGAAGTCACAACTGCTAGATTTTCACTAGCAGTTCGCATTTCTCCCCCAAACATCATCACAAACACATCTTCAATGGAATCGCCAAATTCGATTCCCACGAAGTCTCTTGAAAGAAAGTAAACCTTAAAGTAGCCCAGGATCTCAGCAGCGTACAGCGCGATCGCAAACCCGAAAACTAGGTGGTGGATCTTAAGCTTCCGATAGCAAAGGTGCCACATGACGACGACAACCAAGAGGTAGCGAAACAGTACACCCCTCTCACCCGCTACCATTACGGAAAGTGCCAGAAACACCGCAAAGGCGACCATGCTTCTCCAAGGAAAGCGTGGACTTAGTCTACGACAACCAAGAATATATGCGGCTGCCCCTACTGCCATAAGGTGGAAAGCAAATGAAATTCTTAACCAGGGTTGGTCGCTCGCAATTATGTCGATTTTCGATTGAAAACCGCTTATCCACAACATACTCAAGTGAATGAGTGCTAGGAAACTAGCGCCCAACAGTAGAGGGAAACTTCCACGAACGATATGCGGAGATAAAGTGCCCCATCGATCGTTCCAAAACGAATCAGCCAACCAGCGAGGCTGTCCGGGAATTGCAACCAGAAAGCTTGCGAGGGCGATGAATTCTACGACAAGGACGAAATGAATGTCGAAATCAGGACCATAGTTCTCGTAATAGTGATATATGTCGAGAAGGTAGAAAATGGGCGTGATCACCGCGTACAATGTGAATGGGATTCCAAACCAAACTGCCGGATGTGCGAGATCAAACTGAGCCTGCCAGGCAGAAATGAGCGAGAGGCCAAATAATCCCACCATGACCATCATTGTTGCAGTCGAACGGCTCTCAACGCCGTAGGACATGCCTACAAGGATGAGCGCGACGCTCCATACTAACCATTTGATGCGAGAGCGCATATGAGCGCCGCTGTATGAGCCGCTGTCAGCAGGACTTGGTAGCACGTTGGGAATCACACTTTTCATTCAAAGCGAGCTGGACTTCGCAATTGCCTGACTCCACAGAAAGAAAGAAACCACAACCCTAAAAGCAGCTACTAGGTTAATCGATAATGCTACTCCTAACATGCCCAAGCGAGGAACCAGAATGGAAAGCGCTATGATCGAAATGACTATATTGGCGACCGATAGAAACATCTGACCTTTAAGTATTCGATTAGCTGTGAGTGCATAGCTAAGAAACTGGGCCAAGCCCGTAATTATCGCCCCAATTATCAACCATCTAAATGCTTCAACATGCGTATCGTACCCTATTCCATATAGCCAACCTAGCAGTCTCCTAGAAAAGAGGATACCTAGAACTGCGGCAGGCCCTACCGTCGCCAGTGCGATGTGACAGAGTCGCATCAGTGCCGGTCTTACGCTGACTCCACGAACCTTAGCGGCCGCGATTTGACTCGTAGAAGCTCTACCGAAAATAGCCCCTGCCAGGTCCCCTGCAGTCAGCGTGTAGGATAGTGCTCCATAATATCCAAGCGATCTCAGCCCTAACATCATCTGCACATAATATCGAGGGAAGTGACTGTAGAGCGAAATTAGAACTGCTGTAATGCTTAGTGGCCAAGCTTCGTGGACAAGTGTGCGAATCTCCTTCCAAGAAAGGCGCCGACTGTAAGGATCCGGTACCGAATATCGACGCAAGAGCCAACCGATATCGAGGATGAATAAGCACAGCAACCAGGCCACCACCATCCCTGCCAGTGCAGGAAGAAGATGCTTCGTCGCAACCAGTAGCGCACCGAACGATAAGACTGAAGCTCCGCCTCTGACTATCATCGAGGACGCGATCAGCTTCCATCGATCCTGACGCTGAAGAACTGCGTAAATGAGGCCACCAACATTCTCTACTGCTTTCGCGCTAGCAATCAGAAATACAGCTTCAACTATGGGTAGCCCGGCTCCCACCACGATCATTGCCGAGGGCACAGTGACCGCAACCAAGATTGAAAGTGAACTTCCAAGAACAAAATAAGATTGGGTGCTGAATTTGAAGGCAGCATCAGTGGAGAGCAAACTCTGGAGTTGAGCTATCATTACCTGGAGAGGCGTAGAGATTGCAAACGCAAGTGTGAACAATCCCAGCATTTCCGGAGTGCCATATCTTGCTAAGAGCAACACCAACGCCCATTGAGAGGTTCCTTGTACGCCAAATGCAACGAAACACCAAAATAGGTTGCTGTGCATCTGACCTTGGACGATGCGCGAAAAGCTTAACTGAGGTGCGGGGTCGGGATGATGTGCCTGCGAAGCTCCACCTTGCGGATGGAGCCTGTGACCGCCCCTAGAGGTCATTGGGGCATGACTCCAGGGTCATTGAAAAATGAATCCTTACAGTTACATTATTGCAAGCACCGATCCTCTGCTCCGACCGAATCATGATAATCCATACTGAGCTCCAAAAAAGAGCTCATCTGCAATGATATCAAGCAAAAGATGGGGAGCCGGCCCTTTAACACCACATTCCGGTTTCAGTCAGAGCGTATCCTAGGTGCGGGGACATCAACTGACTTCTTCATCAGTTTGCTTGTAATCTGTCACCAGATGATGGAGTACAGAGAGAAGTTCTCTTGGGTCTTCGAATCCGACTGTGACGTGATTCAAGTTGGATTCGAAATCTGGATGGGAGTTGCAATCCGACGGAGTTTGGAGGCAGAAGACTTGGCGATGTTCAGTGCGAACCAAGCTTTCTGACTCCAAACTTATCTCTTCAAAGAGCTTCTCACCTGGTCGAATGCCCGTTATCTCAATCTTGACGTCAATTCCTGGAATCAACCCACTCAGCCGAATGAGATCTTCGGCGAGGTCAAGGATTCGGATTGGCTCGCCCATATCAAGAACGAACGTTTCTCCAGATTTCCCCAGAACCGCCGCTTGAAGAACTAGTTGCACCGCCTCAGGTATGGTCATGAAATATCGGCGCATTTCGCCATGTGTCACAGTTAGAGGTCCACCTTTCTCTAGCTGTGACTTAAATATTCGAAGAACACTCCCATTGCTTCCCAAAACGTTCCCAAACCGAACGCAAACGTAGTTCGTACTACTGTCCTTGTTCAGGTGATTTACAACCATCTCTGCGACACGCTTTGTCGCACCCATTACGCTTGAAGGTTTAACCGCCTTGTCTGTTGAGATCAAAACGAATGATTTTACACCCACCTGTTTCGCTGCTTCAGCCACCCATCGGGTTCCCCCAATATTAACTCTAGCCGCCTCAAGCGGATGGGTTTCCATAAGAGGAACGTGCTTGAGCGCCGCCGCGTGGAAGACTATTTCTGGCCTGTACCTTTGGAAAATTCCTGTTATCCGGTGGGTGTTTGTGACATCAGCCAGTTCAGGAATAACGAGGTCTTTAGAAACCTGACGCCCTATTTCCAAGATGAGGTCGTTAAGCGGGGTTTCCGCGCAATCAAGAGCCACAAGACGCGCCGGGTGATAATCAAGAATTTGCCTACAAAGCTCAGACCCGATACTCCCTGCGGCACCTGTCACCAATACAATCTTTCCCTGAATAAAGGCAGAGATAGCCTTGTCGTCCAGCTTGATGGGATCTCGGCGCAATAGGTCATCCATAGAGACCTCACGAAGGTGAGGTACGAATCCCGAGGAATTGGCCATCTTCCCCAGGGGAGGAAGTACCTTGATCGCCATTCCAGCTTTCAGTAGGTGGGTTACTACTCTCCTCATCATCAACCCGCTTGCGCTGGGAATAGCGACAAAGGCCTTTTTTACCCCATACTTGTAACCTATTTCCCGGATGTCCTGGATGCGTCCCAACACGGGAACCCCACGAAGGGAATGCCCCTGCTTATGCTGCGCATCATCCAGAAATCCAACGACTTTTGAGCCCATCAGTGAATTTCGATGAATCTCACGCAGAAGAGCCTCTCCCGCGTCCCCTGCGCCGATGATTACCACCGGTTCAGTGGAGCCTTCGGAGGGCAGGCCTCCAGCCTCGCGCAGGTAGCGAAGAAGTACATATAACCCCCCTACCGCGAGGAATGTGAGAATCCCATCTAGGACGATCACACTTCGCGGTGCCATACCATCACGCCACAAGAGAAAGTTAGTCCCGACAATCCCCCCCGACGCGAACACGGTTGCGCGGGACAGCCGCAACAGATCTCGAATCCCAACATAAGCCCACAAGATTCGATATGTTCCACAAATATAGAATACGATCAATTTCACAAGAAGGACCCAGGGAAGCGCACCTAGTACAAAGGGAACATCTATCGAAACAAGGTTGAATTCAAATCGAAGTAGGTACGCGGCAACGAATGCCGCAGCAAAGATCAAGAGTGTTGCCACAACAACAATTAGATGAGGCCTGTTTCCCGTTAGTTTGCGAGCAATCGATACTAGAGTGGGGATAGTCCCCAACGCAGGCACAGCCGCAGACTTATCTGGAGAAGTCGCGGAGACCGTGGAGGAAGGTGGACCCTCAACGGTAGGTATCATTGTGCACTCGAAGTTGACTACTTAATTTCGCCCCATTCCTTAGCTACAAGCCGTCTATATTGTGCGATTAGGTTGTGCCAGTCAATCCTATGCGAAATACTTTGAATCTAATGATCCTAGAGATCTTCAATTCCTGCATACGGATTTTAGGCTACCCAAAATCCTAAATGGAATTCACATCTGTACAAGCATCCTAATGAGCTCGTTCATAGGAATAGTAATAACCGTACGCACCTCCCTGAGGGCGAGCGCAGTTTAGGACCGCTCCCAAGACGGTAATCCCCATTCCTTTGAGGCGTTTATTCGCCAGCTGAGCGGCACCACGGCCCGTCTGAAGTTCTCGAATCACCAGAATTGTGGCATCAGCACGCCGAGCTACGAGTGCTGACTCAGAGACTTGATTCACCGGGGCGGAATCAATGATTACAAAATCATAATGATTGCGAGCGAACTGGAGCACTTCCTCTACCTTCGGGCCACCTGCAAGCTCCGCCGCTGAGCTCATTCCCTCCTTCGATCCCAGCACATCGACCCCCATGACATGGCTCTTTTGGATCGCGCGCTCGACCGGGATTTCTCCCTTTAGGACTTGCTGGAGTCCAGGCCCATCAGACTTGCCGACAAGAGCCAGCATTGACGGACGCCGCAGATCCGCGTCAACAATCAACACGCGCCGGCCTTCCATGGCCAAGACGGCGGCCAAGTTCGCGGTAACTGTGGATTTTCCTTCACTCTGGAGTGCGCTCAATACTGCGAGAACTTTCGCATTCGGAATCTTCTCGAGTCGTGTGAGCAATTCGGCCCGAAGACCCCTGAAAGTTTCTAGCTCTGGAAGGCTGGAATCCGTACCTAAAAGTACAGGTTCCGAACCTGCCTTTCCCGCCGCACCCAATCGGGGAATGAGCGCCAGTACTTCGAGACCAACGAACACCTCAACCTCCCTCGGAGAGGCGATGCGATCGTCGAGTTGCTCTGTTGCGAAGACCGCGCCCAATCCAAGTAATAGCCCGACCACAGACGCCAGCATAAGGTTGGTCAGAACATGGGGCTTGAAGGGCACGAGTGGCACGGTTGCGTGGTCGATTATCCGGACACTTCCAAGCGATGAACCGGATGTGGCCGTTGTTTCACCGTGCTTACGAAGATACGTAGTGTATAGCTCCTTAGCTGAAGTCAGTTCGCCATCAAGTTGCTTAAATTTCCATTTCTGGCTCCCCACTTCCTCCAATTGCCGGGCCACGACTC